>Ga0126339_10004617_pt1 | contig 10211 bp, 8 predicted proteins | sample OrbTmetagenome_2_FD_92532 | JGI IMG/M metagenome (GOLD analysis project Ga0126339, IMG submission 92532) | Coral microbial communities from Petempiche,Puerto Morelos, Mexico - Orbicella T R C metagenome | ecosystem: Host-associated > Invertebrates > Cnidaria > Coral | place: Petempiche,Puerto...
CACAAAGGTTGAAGTCAGGGTGACTTGCACCAACGACAGACAGTACACCTTGAGGGTTTACCTTCCTGCAGACTTCCCCAACTCCGTTCCTGACATGATTGTGAAGACACCATCCATGTGTAGGTTGACAAGGCGGGATGGAAGTGAGCTGGTAGGATCGCCGGATCACGTTTATGGGAGCAGAGATGGCTGTACTCAAATCTGCCATTTCAGGCCGAACTTGTGGCGGAGTGACAATACATTGTACCAAGTTGTTATGAAGGGACTGATATGGCTGGAAGCTTACCAGGCTCATCTTCGCACTGGATCAAACCTTAGCACCTATCTGAGCGAAATGAACTGACGTTATTTTCATCCAGCAATCGAAAATAATCTGTGAAGTGCACAGTACAAATCGATGAAGCAATAGGTGCATAAAATTAATATTAACCGTATAAGTAACGGAGTAAGACGATGGAAGCAACTATGTAGGTGCATCTCAGCTCTTGTGCTAAATTAATTTGCTGGTCGACGGTTACATTATGTAAATCAGTCATAACATTACCTGTGCTTTAATTTTCTGCCATTGTAGCTATATGATTACTATGAAGTCATACTTTGTAATTTGTTTCATGGCTGTTTAATGCAATCTAATTATGCTTTTAGATATCTGTAGAGGTAGAACTGTCTTTAAACCTTTTGGGTATACTAACACACTTGTTTTTCTACCAAGACGGTAGTACCAAAAGAGGGAAAATTCCCTGGGAAAAAAACCCTTTCGCATTGTTGAGGCTAGTCACGCAATATGAATATTGTATAGCTCTGCATGCTATTCGTTTTTCTTCGGAATGGAAAATAAGATGGACAACATACAATAAAGAAGTAGTAGTAAGTACTAATCTAACATTTATTAAAGAATAAGAGCTTATTTGATTAAATGAAAAAAGACTGTTTTCCTTGCATCACTCGATCATGCAATCAATAACTACCGGTTTTTCTTAGAAACTCTCGTGATCTTCGTGAAATATGTAGAGAGGACGAGGTGTTAAATTCGTAGCAAAGTTGGAATTTAAATGACTCGCCTAAGTTTATTTTCCAAACAGAAGAATCCATCTTTCTGAACCCCAGCATTGGACTTGTTTCAAGCTTAAGCTGTTACTAAAAGTCTTCAAACTGAACCAGCAATCAGCAGTAAATTTCATTAAAAATTGAAGCGCAGCCAGGATGAGACATAATTAAAAATTACAATAAAAACGTTCGCTGGCTGAAAAAATACCCTGTGCCGGTTGTGATTGGTGTTATGTAGGCGAAACTGGCCGGTGTTTTGAAACTCGCGGGAAAGAACATATCGGGAATGTCAAAAAATGTGCTAATGGATCAAACATTGCGAAACATGCGTGGTCATTCGACCATCGCATAGATTTTGATAATTCTAGTGTCATCGACAAAGGTTCTTTGGAGGTTTCGCACATCTCTGCTACCAAGCATGCTGACAATAATTCTAAGCCGATTCCAAACCATTATAGTATTCTTTTTAAACAATAGTCACCTAATTTACGCATTTTCACTTTGTTTTTGTTCTTATTATTTTTATCTCGCCTTTTTTGCATATATTTTATCCAATTTTGCATCCATTTTTATCCGTCGAAAGCTGTAGATCGACAGCCGAAAGCTTGTGTTCTTTTTGAAAGTTTTTAGCCAGCGAACGTTTTTATTGTATTTATTTAAAGTCACCTTGCTCGACGTAGGTCATGGCAGCTTCGATTCATTGTTGTCAATAATTAAATTCATTTATTTTCTCCAAATAAAATGCCTAAAACTTGAAGTGCGAATGTGGCGTTACCGGCGTTTCAGTCATCAGTTACGGTTGTTGTTATTTCCAGAACTATCTGTCAACTACGCATGCTCCAATTTCCGGGAAAGTGAGAATATGATTAGTAGGCGAAAAAACAAATAACAACAAAGAAACACAAAGGCTAGTAAAGACTTCTTTAACCACGGAATTCGCTGGCGATTAATTATTCGCGATTTCCGTTCGTTTTAGAAGGCTACACTTCAACTTTCAAACCGTGGTTGTCTTCTCATCATGCCCTGGTCAGCAACGCAGCAACGAAGGCTCGGTTTCGAGAAAGAATTACTGGAGAAGTACTTCCGTAATAGGGTTTCTTGGATCAATCCAACTGGGGACACAAGGGTTGAAGTCAGAGTAACTTGCACCAACGACAAACAGTACACACTCAGAGTGTATCTTCCTTCAGACTACCCGAATTCTTGTCCGCAGATGGTTGTGAGTTCTCCCTCGTCTTGTTTACGAAGGAAAAATGGATCGTTGCTGAGTGGTATGAGCGGAGCAGATCATGTATTGGGAAGCCGAGATGGTTGTACTCAGATCTGCCATTACAATTCAGCTTTGTGGCGTGATGACAACACACTATACCAGGTTATCATGAAAGGATTGATTTGGCTGGAAGCTTACGAAGCACATCTTCGTACAGGAGAGTCACTGAGTAGATACTTGCAAGAAATGTAAACATTGATCAGGACTGAATTGTTGAGTACTCACAGAAGCAAACATAGAGATTGTAAACTTTCGTCGTCTTCAGATACCTAGGATACTATGAAAGTTCGATATTAGACAAAAATAAGGCCGTATGCTGTCGAGGATAAGAACTCGATCATATCAGCGAGAGTCAGACAACGCACCCAGTTTATAGTGATAGTGCTCTACATGTATTTCTTGCTACAGTGCCATGTGAATAGAGTCAAAGTGCAATGTAAATTCATTGCTTACGGGTCGCCTCAGCTGTTCTCACTGTTAAGAGGTTGTAGCTTCGACATCTGGCGATGAAAATGTAGTGTATTAGCAATTACAGTATTCGAATGAATGGTGCTGAGCAATACTTTAATTTTTTGTTCGTAATTAAGAGTGATCCTGAAGTTCAATTTTTCATTTGATTAATTTACTATATGAGGGATGACCTTGTAAGGGAAGTAGGTGGTGCCTGACCGTTTTAAACTTTTTTGATATTTAAGTGAAAGCTGCAAATTTTGCGTCTGTTTTTGTGAAATTTATTTGGCAACAATGATACATGACAGTTTTTTCCTTGGAACTTGAGGTTGCTATGGCAACCATATTTTGACAGGCATATTCTCGGCTTTCCAATTTTGGAATTTTCATGTAATTAGAAGCCCGATCCGAATAGCGTTAAGCTAAATAGTACTTATAGTACTTATATAAGCTAAATAGTACTTGGTTCCGTTCTCTTTCGATGCTGGCTGCAACAAAAACATTACGATATCCGCTTGTACGTTTTGCAAATTTCCCGTTATCAGAATGTTCGGCAATTTTTCTTCCAACTTGTGCGATAACACCATTATGTAGAACGTACGTTGGGCAAAACAAATTGACTTGACGTTGGAAATGCTTGCTGTCTAGTCGAATACCGTAAAATCCCAAGTTAAATAAAGCCCCCTCGGTTATAAGCCCCCCCCGGTTATAAGCTCCCTCGGAAATAAGTCCCTCTATTTGCTAACAAAGATATTATTCCAGATGTAAGGCCCCTCCACCGTGCTTACATCGGGGGCACCCGATATAAGCTCCAACGGATATGCGAATGTAAATCCATGTAATGAACAAGAGCGTTCCTTTCCTCAGTACAAACATCAAAAAATTTTTAATCGAAAGTTATAGGGTAATAGAGTAATAGCTGTAAAGGTAATCGTACGTTAGCTGTAATTCATTTCTCAGATACGTTTTATCTCGTTGTTCCGAAACATTCCTTTTATTTCGCTTATATGCTCCCCTCCCCCTCCCCAACCACCACCCCGAATATAACCCCACCCAAAACTCCTCATGAAGTTATATAAGCCCAGGGAGATTTATGGTAAACTGCTAATTAACCCTGGGCTTATACAACTTCGTAAGAGCTTTTAGCTGGACTTATAAACGGAGGGAATTATCCTAGGGGGCTCATATCTGGAGTAAAAAAAAAAAACCTTTCGAAACGAGCTACAGCTACACAAAATGATCGAAATAAGTTTTTCATTTACTGGTAATGAAGCTTTAGAGCCCAGGCCAAACGGACAAGCAAGTAGTCTCAAGTAGCTCCAAGTTGAACTTGAGAAGAGGCTTGTGTTGGATAGCCAAACCTACTCGTAACGTTCCTCGGAAGTACATGAAAGTCGCCAAAAAAAATTTCAAGGCAGACGTATCCTGTCTTTCATTGGTAAATAGGCTGCCATAACAACGAATGGAACTCACTCAACTTGAGTTGGTGGCCACACAGTAAAAAACGTGCGTTGACTTGCGTGCATATTTGAGTTCGACCAAAGTGAGCGCAAGTCATCGCAAGTCTACGCGAGAGCACGCAAGTTCTGGCCAAACGGATTTGCTAGTAGACCCGAGTTTACAACTTGCGTCTACTTGCGAGTCTGTTTGGCCAGGGCTTGAAACATCATAATCAGTTAACAAATTAAAAACAAGGAAAAGCTTGAGTGAGGCTTATAAGCGGGGGGCGGGGGGGGGGGGACTTATAACCGGATGTATCTCTTGGTTTACGGGTGCTTGGGCCTATAGCCAGGGAGGCTTAATAGCGGAGGGGCTTATAAGCGGCAGTTTACAGTATCGTGCAAACAACGTCTTAGCCAAATGTGCAATCGCAGAATCGTGAGAACTCTCTGCACCTTAACCTACCCCTGACATTTATCGAGTTCGCGTTGCATTGCAATGGACCTTTTCGGCGATACGGCAACCATTTTGAATTCTACTGTTTCAAAAAGCTATTATGGAATGTTGAAGGGGCAAATGCGTACTAGTTTGATATTCTGCAGTTCTGGCGTTTTTAGAGTGTGAATTAAATTTTCTCAAAACCTCGAGTCTGGAAAAAAAATATTGGAAAAAATATTGGTTTAACATAAAATAACTATGGAAAACGTCTTGAATTTTGAATACAAAAATGGAAGAGCCCTGTACTTAAGAAATGGACTACACACCTTCGCTGAATTTACTGTGATGAGTTTGCGTTTTGTATCAGGATCCAGGGAGGCGAGGTAAGGTGTAATTGACGTAGAAATAAATCTGAGCCGGAGAGCAGTAAAGAAAGAGCGGAGGCTTGAATGCTGCCTCCTCATATGGCTGAAAAAAATCCTTTGTATTATCCATCCTAATCAGGCAGCAGGTCCACGATCTGGCTCGTGCGGTCTAAAGCTGTGATCACTCTCGCCATTAACATGTTTAGTCTGATCACTGCGAAACTTGTTTCACAGCAAGATATAATAATCTAGATCACGTCTATTGTCCACACTCAAAAACTGTTCACATCTGGTGGGCTGACGAATACAACGACAATCTTCGGCCATGGGTGGAAAAGAGAATATTTGGAAGAAAATCGTCGCAAAAGCTCGACTCCAAGGCCACGCTTAAATACCCTATCGAAACATTGTTTCGAAGTTGTGGGTTTCTTCAAGAATCAGATAACGAACTATCCAAGCTAGACGTCTTGACTAGCTTGTTTGTTTAGCTAGAAGGCTTTGAAAGCTTAAATTTTGGAGCTAAGAAGTCCCCGCGTTTAGATCGCAAGAAGTTCTTCTGGAAGATGAGTATCGGTGTGCATACTGCCGCTTCCACGGAGGTCAGCACAAAAGCCGAGAGACCGCTGACTCTACCATACTCATCCTCTTAATCATTTCGAATCAAACGAAATCTATTTTTATTTTAACCTTGGTAAATTCGTTCAAATATCAGGGTTTCAGGTAAAATTATTTTTGATGCATGTTACCCTTTTGTCTTATTATGCACTTCAATCTGTTGGTCATTATGTATGGAAACACGTTATTGAATCGGACCGTTTCGATCAGATCGGATCGGATTAAAGAACTAACGTTAATGATTTTACCTCTCGACTAGTTTTATTACAAATGCGTACTCTATTAAACCTCGCCAAAGGGGCTGTCCATGAATAACTAAAAACAACAACAACAACAACAAACAAAAGGCAAAATGATTTTAAACCCGACCTTAGCCATGAATTACCGAGGTACTGAATCTTTTCAGCCCTATCTTGCATGGCTAGTCCTCTGGAAATGCAACGGTCTTCCAATTTTCATCTTTGGGTACGGCGCGCCACGTATGTGTTTCATAATTCTTTTTTTCTTTTTTACAAAGTTGTTGTACACGATCATTGTCTGACAACGGTCGAGCAAAAGTTCACAGTCTCGTGTTGTTACAAAAGAATGTATTACTGATTGACATGGGAAATATCTCTGGAATGAACTAGTTAAAATTCACATGTGAATCGACATTTTGTGCCTTTGATTTAAAATTTAAGACTCCTTGACTCTTCATTTTACAGTGTAAATCGGTAAAAGTCATTACTTTAAGTCAATAAAAGACAGGTCTTTAGCTTGCGTGTCGGCAACTATACCAAGATCAATCGTATAAATGCTCTTATTTTATAATACCAATTTAAAATAATAAGCTCAGAATACCCAAAGATCACCGTTAATTAACTGTTGAAATAAAACAATATTTATAGTTACTCTTTCGCCCAGTATAGTAAAAGCATTGGGTTCATCGGACAAGCTAAAAATATCGTAAGTCTGAGTCACTAAGATAACTCAATTGAACTTTCAAAACTTCCTAGTGCGTCTGCCCCCACTTGGAAAATAAGGCGTTTGTATCACGTATATTTTTTTGTAATAGGTGATTTCGGGAAGATAAGCAGTCTGGCCGTAAACCGAAGTTATTTTTGCCAAGATGTTCAAGGAAGCTGGCAACAGATTCCAGCTCTTTTATAACAGTTATACTTTGACGAGTAAATACTACCACTGTTTTTCAAGTGATGGCTACAATATCGGTATCACATAAATCCCGGCCATTAGCGAACCTTTAATGATAATCTTTATAGCTTAATAGGTTACGATAGCAACAGTATAACCTGGTAAAACAACCTTAATTTAAGCTTTAAATGATAAAGCTCAAACACGAGCTCGGTGAGCCCCCATTTTTTGTTATTATTAAATTGTGATGAACATGATAAGATGCAACTTTATCAAAGTTTACAAAATTCTGCCAGGGAGGTTCTAAGCCACCTTAAATTTTCGAAAACCACATAATCTAAGTTACCTTGTACATACATGTATAGCCTGAGAATGACTGTAAATTTTTAGCCTATGTAGCAGGCGTTCCCGTTCAAGCGAGAAGTTTCTCGCCTGCTGATCACGCGAAAATTGGGGCGACGGAGAGAGGCGTGATAGGAACAGATTCCCTATGCTGTCTTTGACTGAGTGAGTATAAATCGGTATAAATCGGTACAGAGGCCAAGGATAGAAGAGTGTCTGCACAGGCAAAATGTTCATTGGATGTGTACCTGTTGTCGTGCTGTTTGAATTGCCGATTTTCAGGTGACGTTGTCATGTTCCAAAACTAAAATTTACCTAATCTTTCTCAGGTTTTACTTTCATCAGTGGCAAGATACTATAAAAACAAGACGCTTACAAAGTTGTAACTTGACAGGGTGTTTCTGTTAAAATGGCATCTTCATACAAAGCTGTATAAATTTGGGTGAAACATTTCTCAAATAACAGGCGTATGCCTAAATCTTGGCGAGGTTGTTAATATATCATCTTTCGCACTCCAGATTCTCGACTTTATCTACTGAACGATTATTATAGCCATAGTATATGATCACTGAAGATTCAGACAGAGTCGTGTCCGTTGAAATATAAAGCAAAACTGCTTTGATTTTAAAAGTAAGACTGCACTGTAAGCAGAATATTTGTTATTCGTTTTGCTACTGTTTACTGAGAGAAAATTTGTTCATAGATCACAGATCAATTTATGTACACTCTTTTCTTTATAGGAGTATATTTCATAGGAATATTTCAAGAATACTTTAAGAAGGCCGAGATTTTTTGAAGAAATATAATTTTGTGTGCTGAAAATGTGTAAATATAATGCAATTATATGATTTTAAGTACGCGATATAAACTTATTTCTTTCCCTAAAAGGCAAAACTAGTCCCTCTTCCCCCCCCCCCCCCCCCCCCCCAGCAAAAACAGCATTAGCCGCAGGTTCGATGCTAGTGATATTTCTGCAAGAAGTTATGTGTGTCACATCAGGCTCCAAAATTACTTCAACGTCATCAAAGCAATAAAACGGAAGTGTCATACGCTGTAATCTCAGAATTTTCAGCCTAAAATCGACACACGCACAAAAAAAAAAAACTGTTTCCCTGACCCGGGAGAACAATAATCTTATAAAAATGTACGCCTTCAAGATTCTGTTAAGAATTTATTACGGGATCTCCTATAATGGGGAATTTCTGATATCATACTATGTTTTATATCAGGCTTCTTCACAAGTCATTCTTCAGCGTTAGGATAAGCTTGAAGTATGCATAGACGTACTATGTTGTTTGTACTGTTTTATACAGTGTGCGAGTACTAGGTTAACTATGTTAACTATATTGTAGCGGTCTTATCGGGTTCTCCAAGTGGAACAGACGAGGAACTAGTACCAGTTTTACGCAATCTTCACTTCTTTCGTTTAATAAGGATGGTCTGGTTAAAACTTTCAAAGATGATCTCTAAGTGTGCAAATATTTACTTTACTTTCCTGGTTAATAAATATAAATCATATTATTAAAATAACAATCTTCCTTTAAATTAATACTTATTGTAGAATATATTACTTCCCATAGGGTACTGTAAGTCAAAAGTACAAAACAAGCATGAAAATATTAGTTTTACATGATTAATGAAATACATTTTCCCTAAAGTTTTCAGCGTATACTAGTGAGTATGATAACATCATGTTACCTAAGGTGATATAAATAAACAAAACAAAAACAAAAACAAAAAACAAAAAAAAGAAAGAAAAAACGGTTAAAGCAAGCGAATTATTTGCTTCTTATCCAACCATTTACATTTTAACATACAGTTATGTTGTATTAATACCTATGGGTTATTGACCAAGTGTGAGGTCAAGATGGTTGGATATTGGCCAAGTTCTTTTTTTGCATGTTTATGGACGAGACGGAGTCGAGGTCCATAAACTCGCAGAAAAAGAACGAGGCCAATATCCAACCATCTTGACCGAAGAAGCTTGGTCAATAAGGATTTATTATATGGCTATTTCGGGGAAATTTTTCTTACGGGACACGACGGGTAGTCCCGAGCGGGCAAGATAGCTCCATCTTGCCCGCTCGGGTAGCCAATCACAGCACAGGATTTGATTCATCTTACACGCTCACGGAGCTGGCCATATAATATACTATTTATATCGGCTTTATTGCGTCATTTTTTGGAAGTTAAAATCTATCTCGACATGAGAGCTTAGTGATGTAGAAAAATACCAAAGAGGCTAAATTAAACAAAACAACGAGGGCTTAGCATGAGGAAGATTGAGAGGGATTACAAGAAGCAAACTTGAAAGTTTTGGGCTAAAGTCATCAAGGCATAACTTCTGCAAGACTCCTTGAACTATAATCGTCAAATAGCGATTTTAGCAGCGTCAATCCTTCGACTTCACATAGCTTAAACCATAAGCATTTTGTTCAAGCATCGGGAAGGCGAATCTGCCTGATCCACCTCAGGCATTTCACAGTCCAGGGAGCTTAAGCAACGACGACGCCGACGCCAAGGACGATGCCTAGTCAAAAACGAATTTATATTTTACCAGCGAAATGCGCAATTGTCTGGATCTGTTCAGTACGCCAACGGCTCTAAAAAAACGTGCTCAGGTTAAATATGCTTTGACAGCGTTAAATTCCAAATGGAAAAACGAAAAATTAGCCGTCGTCTTTCGCGTTTCCCAGACTACGCGGAACATGGTCATTTCACGTTGTTGTTTTGCAGAGGACGGCAAAGAAATTTACAAAGGTGTATAACGCACGTGCACAGCTATTGTTTTGCTCATTAATCTTACGTTCTCGTTGCACGTGGTCGTCATGGTATGCTTAAGCTCCCCACTCCCACGCTCTTTGGGCTCGTCGCGCAAACTACGTCTGCTGAAACGCACAGCACATTCTGACGAGCCCCAAAAAAGCATCTGCGTAGGAGGCTAGGACTATCAGGATTCAGGCGGTAAAGACCAATGCGAAATACATAGCCTGTTAATTAAGTGCATTTGATCATCGCCATCTACTGTGGAATGCCATTGCAGTATGGAGAAATACAAGGTGAAATATGTTTTAGTGGCGATTCTATCACGAAAGGATTGTTTGGCATTTGGA
>Ga0126339_10004619_pt1 | contig 10208 bp, 13 predicted proteins | sample OrbTmetagenome_2_FD_92532 | JGI IMG/M metagenome (GOLD analysis project Ga0126339, IMG submission 92532) | Coral microbial communities from Petempiche,Puerto Morelos, Mexico - Orbicella T R C metagenome | ecosystem: Host-associated > Invertebrates > Cnidaria > Coral | place: Petempiche,Puerto...
AGAAACCAATTCAACAAAAGCAAAAGGCGGGAATCGTGACTTCATTGAACGATACGACACTCACAAAGGTGACATATGGAAAATACGCCACTCGGGTCCCGGATGAAGTGGCGTATGGAATCTGCGAGTGGTTTAGTTCCCAGTAAAACACTCTTCTCCATATAATAAATGAGTTTATGAACCTGCAGTAAACAGAGAAACAATGCCTATCTGTTATGTGATGACTTATGTCTCACTAAATCACTCATCACTAAGTGTTAAAAATATATGTATATGTGGCAAGAAGTCTACAGTGCTTGTCCATGCAGGGCAACTAGTTGTATTGTTGAACTCATTTCAAAATACATGTAGCACTGCTGTCCTTTCATAACAATAATTGTAATCAGCTACTTGCATTGACCATCCTTTAGTAAACTGATGTACAGGTACGCAAGACAGATAACAAACCTAAGGCTTCTTGATAAGAATTATTAATGATTAATACTGGTAATGCTTAATGTTCTTTGTTTGTTATGTTTTTAGACCAGCCAGAGAATTTCCATTTCGCAGCAAGTGAGATAGAAGTCTGTCAGGATAAAGTGATCAACTTTACCTGCTCTGCAGATGGTAACCCTGCAGTACATACTTATCAACTGTTTGGGAATGATACACTGGTGACTGACAGTAGTAACAATCATGGAATGTGGAACAGAACAATGTCAACTGGTGGAGTGTTTCTCTACAAGTGTGTGGCTAATAACACTGCAGGAACAGGACAAAGTGAAAGTGTTACTGTTACTGTTAATGGTGAGTAAGATAATTGCTTCATGTAGTAAAAATCAGATTTTCGACAGATTTGGCTAACAAGGTTTTTTTTGTCTGTACAAGCCTTTATGGCTCGCCAAATTGGCAAAAGAAGCTATTCTAACAGCATTTCAATGAAATTTAAGCTTGGTATAAAATTATAGTTATCATTAACTAAATATATACCAAACCAGTGGATAATGCTTCTCACACATTCTGATTGGCTACTCAAATTCGGAATAGTGTTTTGCTATTGTAAGCTTGCGGAAGTTGGAAACAAAATATTTGGCTTCTTCATGTGGTTTCCTGCCATAATGGAGGAAGAAATTTTAAGCAGTGTATAAAGCACCTGTCACTTCTGAACACAAAGAAAACAACATAACTGAGCTTGGTGGCATCTGAGCGGTGAGGCCTATTATTTGATGCAGTGAAAAAATCAGAAAAGTGTGGCATCCTGGAAGTTGTCCTTTGTTTTGGGTTGTAAAGTCTGACAATTCACTGGCCAATGGACCATTGTGTTAAAACATTAGTTTCAAGCCCTGATCAGTGATCTTCTGGCACTAAAATTCAGTTCAATTGGAATAATAGGCTGTAACTCAAATTAAATTATACATTGCTCATCATGTAGTTACACATACAGTACCGCTCAAAAGTAAGTTACCACCTCTCGTCTCGTTTCTCGTGAGATGAGCGCCTCGCAAGACGAGACCCTCGTCTCGAGAGACGAGACTCGTCTCGCGAGAACCATTGAAGCGTATATTTTGGAATAGCAGTTAGCTTGCAAGAAAACGATTTATTTCTCGCGACGCGGAGAAGTTTACCCCGCAAGAGCATCTGGTTTTGTGGGCTCTTGTTTTACATGCCGCTTCAAGGAAGCCAACTTTAACTTACAAGCGAAAAACTTAAATGAAAGTGATGAAAAACGAACATCAAAGACGTTCGCCAAAACTTGAGTTTGGCGGTCACTTAAATTATTTCATTGCAGCGTGTTGACTTTGCGTAAATATGAACAACAGCTTTTAAGTGGAAACTTGCTTCGTAAGACCCAATACTATCATCGCAAATGATGAAACTGAATGGAAATATTGTTTTTTATCCTCAAATCAAGACGTTGTTGAAAGTGCTTGAGTAATCGATGAGTAAAGTGTCAATAAAGTGTACTGTAAAGTGTACTGTAAAGTGTACTGTAAAGTGTACTGTAAAGTGTACTGTAAAGTGTACTGTAAAGTGTACTGTAAAGTGTACTGTAAAGTGTACTGTAAAGTGTACTGTACATTTACATGTACTAATCACAAAGAATTCACAGGTATAAGTACAAGTAATGATTTGCAACAGAAGTACTTTCATGGTTATATATTAATAGTGAATTGGGTGTGCATTGGGCGATTCCAGAAAATATCCATACCTATACCATGGACGGCTTTTAGGATTTATGAAGGGGAGGGGGGGTTCATGATTATGGAATTCTGAGTGCATGGGGGGTATTTACGATTGGAAATTTGAAGGCATGAGGGTATTTCACAGGTGGGATTTCTGGAGTAGAAAGAGTAGAGTGAGTTCCTTGAAAACGCTATTGTTGTGGACTTTTGTAGTTCGTAAGTAAACCATGAACGTATGACTGCGGAAGCAGAAGACAAGCATCGATTGATCAGACACATGTTTACGCTCATGTCTTATAGGAGTGAACAGTAAAATGTGGGTTTCACATTTACCTTGATGAATTTCTTGTCACATGAATAAAACCTCAAAATGTATCTTATTTACCGCTTGTTACTCCTGTCTCCCGTCCAATGAACGGCAGAAAAACTTGCTTCCAAGGAAGGCAAGTCCCTCACTTCCAAGGAACGCCTGCCAGATTATTTTAAAAGCATTCCGACCGGAGAACACTTTTCGTGCACACTACATGACGTATAAAAGGGACGGAATGAGGAAAGATCGAAGGCTCAACTGTATTTTTGACCACGGTGAATTCTGCATAGATCCCACGCCGAAGTTATGCTAAGGGCTTTGAAAATGTGCGCCGAGTGGGTCAAAAATTTTCTGACTGCCAAAAGATTTTAACAGTCTGAATTTGAGCTATTTTGCTTTGTAATTGTCAAAACAACACAAGTAAACAAAGAGGAGGAAAATTACTGTTAGTGGTGTTAATTTTTATAACCAAATTCAGACTTATAAAGGAGTTTGCACAGCCTGGCCACAGAGTCGCGGTTGGTTTTTCTTTTCGCTGAAGAGTAAAGCTTGTTGCCTGGCGCCGCTAGATCACAGCCTTGAGGAGGTATAGATTCATGTTTGTTTGTTCATATAGGCGTTGCCAAGTCAAAAATGTACCGCCAAAAAAATCGGAAATTCCAAAGGGGAGGGTGAGTTCACAATTTGGAATTCTGAGGGCATGGGGGGGTAACGCATTCTGGAATTTCCAAAGGCAAGGGGGGGTTAAAACATGGAAGCTGTCCGTGGTTGGGTATGGATATTTTCTGGAATTGCCCATTAGGAGTAGTGTGAACATCCTCAACAAGCTTGTCATTGGCTGAGGGTTGCTTCAGAGCAAATTATGCGGACATATTTCAGGGGAAAAATGCGACAATTATGCGGAAATTTCAGCAGTTAACAAAATTGATAACAATGCCTTTTCAATGTACTGAACAGCAGTAAAACAAAAAGCACTTCAAAGTCTTACCCACAGTTTTAGCTCTTTAATAGAATTAAACATCATGCCGCCAACTTCAAAAATGACATATGCTTGATCTGTTTCTAGTAGTTGTTGACAGGTATTTCTTAATTTCACACAGATTTTCTGTAGAATTTCGTGTGAAGAATTTGTTGTTGCATTGTCGGAACATCCGTAACTTAGTAACAAGTTATTACATTGGTTGATGAAAAACTAGTTTCCAGACTCTTAAGGTTGGAATGCCAGGGGGTAAAAAATTTGGCATGAGTGAAATGGCATGTTTTCATCAGTGTTTTACGAGGAAAACTACTTCAAAATAATCTCTTGGCACTTTTTACTTGTGGAGATGGTAAGCAGCTGCTCTATCGCTTATACAGTGCAACCCTGCCCTACGGACATCTGCTTAATAAGGACACGTGCTTGTAACGGACAGTTTTCTCTGTCCCGACAACTAAAAAGGTCATATATTTTCTCTTTGATTAGCCCACTTAATGTGGACACTTGGATAATGCGGACACTTCTGCATGTCCCTTTGGTGTCTGTATTACTGGGGTTCCACTGTATGAAACACTTTTTTTCTGTTTTGTGTGGAAAAAGAGTTCTGATTATGCAGAGGATGTGGATGTTAGTGAATTATGCAGATCCGCGCCACCGCATCCTTTCAGATGCCCTGTTAAACTATGTGTACCAGCAGTTTGTTGTGTTTATTTGCAGTACCTTCTGCCATACAGCCAATACAAAGTGTGAATGTAACCGTAGGAGGAAATTTGACTCTGTTGTGTAATGTATCTGGGATTCCTCCACCAATGGTGTCTTGGATCAAGGTTGGGGGTGATATGATTACTAATGAGCATGGGCTGGTGATCCCAAACATAAACAGAACTCAAGCTGGAGAGTACAGGTGTGAAGCCAGTAATCTGTGTGGCAATGCATCACGGACAGCAACAATTGAAGTGCAGTGTAAGTGAAATATTGTTTCAGACTATTATGTTATTTGGTATATAATTATATATTAATTTTATAAATTATATTGTTTTACTGGAATGGTTATGTTGTGGTGAAAATTAATTTTATTATTAATGGTAGAAAATTGCCCTGTTCTGTTGATTTTGATTACTTTTGAGAGTTTGGTTTTCTGTCCTTTGGTGGAAAACATCACAAGATGGAAGTTGGCTATCATGACATAATAACTGCCTAATATGACATCACTATCTTATGTTGTTTATTAAAGGGAAACATTTTTGAATGTACATGTACATGTACTGCTAAGTGACCTCTGATTTTCATCTTCATTGCTTTGTAGACAACACTTCTTGCAGTTATGGTAGGGTAGATCCTGTCAGTAGCCTACTATATGTAAATTAAATCGTGTTTTTTTTCCTCAGATTCACCAGACAATGTGCAACTGGAAACATCTACAGCTGATAACAAAGCATGTCGTGGTGATGTTATCAGTATTAACTGCTCAGCTAATGCTGTTCCATCTGTGACATTATATCAGCTGTTCGAGAATGACATTGCTATCTTAGACACATCAGGAATATGGACCAGAAACTTTAAAACTGGAGGAAGGTTCACCTACCAATGTGTGGCCAACAACTCTTTGGGAACAGGACAAAGTGCAAATGTTACTGTTACTGTCAATGGTAATTTTGTTTCTTTTCCATTGTTGGCTTGTTAATTATGTGTCTAATCATTAAAAACATTATTTTTGGTATACATGTAGATATATAATTATGTACATGGATAACTCAGCAACAGAATTTATTGATTGACATACACTGCCATGTACTGTACTGTTACAATCATTTGAAAATACAGTACAATACACCTGTTGAACAACTACATGTACATAATTATTGTAAGTCAACCTGAAATTCAGGTTAAAATGAAATTCCTTTGTCTCTTAACCCTAATTATTCATGGGTCATGAATAATTAGGGTTAGGAGACAAAGGAAATTGAGAATCAATCTAGGTTAAGATCATTTTAACCTGAATTTCATTTTGACCGTGTAGGCTAGTCAACCCCATTTTACACTGATATACAGTATCATTTGCAAATGGAGGCTGGGTTCTCACAGAATATTCTAGGATTTGTTCACATACAGCTAATATTCAATATTTCAAGCAAAAAATAATTGTTAATATATGAATTTTCTTTAGTTAATTTAAAGGAGGTTATACTCCAATCAATGCTTAATATGCCCTGAAGAATGCTAGCCAGACACATCCTTAAAAAGGACTTTCTCTTTTACTTATTAGTTTTTGTTGTATTGTTTTAGTGGCTTCATCCATACAACCAATAGAGAAACAGACAGTAATGGAGGGTTACGATTTGACTGTGTTGTGTAATGCATCTGGGATTCCTCCGCCAATGCTGACTTGGATCAAGGTTGGCGGCGGTGATGTGAGTACTAATGGAAGTGAGCTGGTGTTCACAAACAGTAGCAGAACTCAAGCTGGAGAATATAGGTGTGAGGCCAGTAATGAGTGTGGCAATGCATCGGAGACAGTAACAGTTGAAGTGCAGTGTAAGTTATAATGTCTTTAAACAATAGATATTTTTGGCTAGCTGGTTTGTTACTTTACAAACATTACAATATTGTCAATTGAAATATTTTTCTTAAAATTAGGTTGTTTTTGTGTTATATCTTTTTTGAAAAGAGCAGTGTGGGTGGATTTACATGTACTTTTGGCAGTGGTATGGTCCTGCATACATGTACATGTATACAAAATAAAAGAATTGGTTCATGCTAAGTGTGCATATATAGAGTTTTGGATGCATGAGAGCATGAGTCAAGCATGGGTCATGCAGATGGAACAGCCTGAATGCAGGACTGAACATTGACTTGAAAAGTTATCTGTGATTTTATTTCCAATTTGAGTGAATATTTCTTGAAACTATGATTTATAAGCTGTGTTTGTCTAGCAGCAGGATCAAGTGATTTACTGTAGGATAATCAGTTGTATTGCAATTTAGTTTCACCCTACAGTACCAACCGGTTTAGGGCCTCTTTTGTTTATACAGTCTGCTTTGTTTATGGGGGTAGTTGGAAACACACATAAGTGGAATGCTTAATTTCTTGTTATGCGTTTGCTTTGTCTGAAATGACTATTACTGTACAAACGTTCTTTAACCATCCAAAAGAAATGGCTACCCAAAAGTAGCAGCCCCTTTTGCCTGCTAAATCCGAAAGTAACGGGGGGCCATTACTTTCGGAATACTACGGTACGTGACTTATTAAAAGGGTATAGGTAAGTGAATTGTAATAATTATGTTCACTGATGCATTATTTGCTGCACACATTTCAAACTAAATGATTCAAATGAATCTTTTCTCAGTCAAACCAGACAATGTGCAATTGGAAACATCTGCAGCTGATAACAAAGCATGTCGTGGTGATGTTATCAGCATTAACTGCTCAGCTGATGCTGTTCCATCTGAGATATCATATTGGCTGTTGGAGAATGACATTGCTATCTTTGACACGTCAGGAATGTGGACCAGGAACTTTACAACCGAAGGAACGTTCATCTACAAATGTATGGCTAACAACACTTTGGGAACGGGAGATAATGCAAGTGTTACTGTTACTGTCAATGGTAAGGGAGATGCTAAAAATGACAAAATACTGTCCAGTAGGGTATACAGAAAGCAGATACACAGTGTGATCCAATTCACTTGCACTGTAGTCCAATACATTGAAGTGCCACATGTTTTCTTCATCGGCTAAAACTTTATGCTCAACATGTTATCTGGCATGTTTATTTTTCCGCATGTACAGTAGATAACACCTGTTTGGAAAGGGTGCACAGAAAATTGATGTTTGGTTTTGTTATCTGAGTGTAGAGGTTTTTCTTATGCAACTTGGAAATCGTGTCTAAGTTATTAGAAGTTAAAATTGGTTCAGAATTATAATTATAGATTAAGAATGTTTATACATGTAGTTGAAAGTTAGTTAACATTAAGTACTTTCAAGTACTCAGAAACTGTCTCGATTTTTTTCTTCAGACTGTTTGAAAGTAGGTGTTTTCTGTTCATAATTCTTTTGGAAAGAAAAAAGACACAGCAACCTATCAAAGGGTGCACAAATAGGTCTATCAGCAAACATTTAAATACAGCGAGTGTATCATAAAATTAATAACATTGAACCTGGTGTACTTTGTGGATGTTACAGGCATTGTAACATCCACAGGCATCTGATTTTGCATTATTAGGAACAAATTGTACTGTTGTTCAGTAGAATCTCATAATTTCCTACATGTATGTCTTGATGTTTGTGGTTTTACAATTTCCAGGTTGCAAATTGTCTGTGACTGAGGCTGAGTAGAAAACAAATAATTGAAACTAGCAAGCTTCCTTTCATGGAATTGTTTTGTAATTTCAAAACCTGTCTTGCCCTCCCCTCCCCTCCCCTCCCCCTCCTATCTAGGTTTTTCTTTGAATACCTTACCATTTCCATACAGTGTGAGTGCCATTTATTTTTACTGTCGGTGGAGATGAACCATTCTCTGAAATGTATCAGTTGGAGGAAAAAATGATTAAGCTTCTTGTTCTTCTTGTAACTTGTTTGTTCGCAGTTCCATCCTTCATACAGCCAATACAAAATAAGACAATAGATGAAGGTGAAAATGTGACTGTGTCATGTAATGCCTCTGGGACTCCTCCACCAATGGTGTCTTGGATCAAGGTTGATAGTAGTGAGCGTTTTGATGGAAGTGAGTTAGTGTTCACCCATATAAACAGAAGTCAAGCTGGAGAATACAGGTGTGAGGCCAGTAATGAGTGTGGCAATGCATCAGAGACAGCAACAATTGAAGTGCAGTGTAAGTATCAGTGTTTAGTACTTAATTAACTCCAAATGAAGCCTGGGCAGCAAGCAGGGAAAATCATGTCCAATCGCCCGGGTCTAGTGGATTTTACAGTTTGGGATAGTGAATTCTTAATTCTCTGATCAATTGACAAGTGAAATTTTTTTAGGGAAATCTTTGAAGACAGTTAAATTGCAAAACTACAGTGCACTGTAAAAGGTTATGCTTTGGGGAACCGTTGAAAAAGAAAGAAATTTACTAGAAGTGAGATTAATACTTGTACGAGTAATGATTACTGTCGCAATTTTACCTTACTAGTGTTACATGCATTATAGTGTAATTCGTCTTGCAGTTAAATGTTTAACTTTTGATGTTGTATGCTTTAGGAGGTGGGATTGGTGTATTTGGAATTATGTTTTACTTAATGAAATGATTGCTTGTCCACAAACATAGATACAGCATAATAGTCTAAATTGGAGTTTGGGCTGATATGGACAATTACATTTGAAGTATCCACAATACCATTCAATTCTCCACTATTGCACATGATAAATGATCCTCCAGTCCAAAACTTACATGTAGGAGAGAATTGTTTGAGACAACCCTAACAAGTATGAAACTATTTTTTCCTACTTTTTAGATCCATCAGAGAATGTGCAATTGAAGACGTCTGCAGCTGACAACAAAGCATGTGAAGGTGAAACTATCGGCATTAACTGCTCAGCTGATGCTGTTCCATCTGTGACATCATATCAGCTATTGGAGAATGGCTCTGTGGTATCAGACACATCAGGAATGTGGAGCAGGACATTATCAAGTGGAGGAGTGTTCATCTACAAATGTGTGGCTAATAACTCTTTAGAATCAACAGAAAGTGAAAGTGTCACTGTGACTGTCAATGGTAAGTACAAAATTAACTGCTATCTTGTTGGGTACCAAGTAGTTTACAGTTTGGATACATGGTCAGTGTATTGCAAAATGCGATGAGGTGTAAACGTTTACCTTTTGTATTAATTTACATGTACAGTACCTTCAGCCATACAGCCAATACAAAATGAGACCATAAGAGAAGGAAGCAGTGTGACTCTGTCATGTAATGCATCTGGAACTCCTCCACCAATGGTGTCTTGGATTAAAGTTGACAGTCATGTGCGTTTTAACAGTTCAAGTGATCTGGTGTTCACAAACATTAGCAGAAGTGAAGCTGGAGAATACAGATGTGAAGCCAGTAATGAGTGTGGCAATGCATTGGAGACAGCAAGGATTTTTGTACAGTGTAAGTTAACTATTACATGTCATGTTATTTACCTGTACTGACGATTAATGTCTTTCTTTGTCATGTGTGCTATGAGCTGGTCAGCAACAGCAATTCTGCATTAATTAAAATAACCCCACACTAAAATGCACAAAACTGTTTAGTTATTCAGGAATACAGGTTTTAACCAAAATGTGCACTTAAATAGTTATAAATAATAATAATAACAACTTTGTTTGTGGGATAGATTTATTAGGAATGTGCTACACAGTTGTTACACATTCCAAATCCTATAGATGTATGTTTGCTTACGACAGCATCATGGTACGGTTTACAAACAGGTTGATAAGAAAATGACTGGGCCAAGTTAGCTGACCATGGACTAATGATGTAGACATTGAATTTAAATTTTGTTTTATACTCAGTTTTCTTGTTTACAGAGGAACATAAGTTCTTTTTTTTTTAAATTGTAATACACAGTGACTATCCTCAGGCTTGTAGTCTTCATAATTTCCTACCTTTTCCGTTCATTATTTCTAAGTCTTAGTGTACACAGTTTCATGATGTTGTCATATTTAGTCATGAAAATTTAGTAGGCTTTTTTCAGCAAACACCCTTTATTGAGAGAAAGACAAAAGCAATTACAATTTGGCTCTTAGTCACATAATGTAATTATGTTCATTTTTTGC
>Ga0126339_10004620_pt1 | contig 10205 bp, 6 predicted proteins | sample OrbTmetagenome_2_FD_92532 | JGI IMG/M metagenome (GOLD analysis project Ga0126339, IMG submission 92532) | Coral microbial communities from Petempiche,Puerto Morelos, Mexico - Orbicella T R C metagenome | ecosystem: Host-associated > Invertebrates > Cnidaria > Coral | place: Petempiche,Puerto...
CTGTTATAATTCTTTGTTTATAGATTAACCGTTGCCAGGCTTTTAAAAACTGAAGAGGAAAACATACCGCTCCAAAACAACTCATTCTGTTCACTTTCGCGCTTCGCGATTATCGTCCGCCATGTTGAATTTTAAGTACCCTATTGTTTCCGATTGTTTGATCGAGCCAATCGGGAGAGACCTTGTAAGAGCTGCGTACTATCTGGAAAAACATACCTAGTCGCCCCGCCGGGTGACCCCTTTTTTGAGATTTAACTTAGAGATGAAAACAGTCTCACATCAATTTGTCTCTCCCTTTTTGATTTGTTGTGTTATATTGAAGTTTGTAGGGCAAAATGGCTCAATTCAGAATGTTTAAATCCACATGGAAGTCAAAACATCGGTCGTTCAATGGCTCGAGTCGATGCGTGCGTATAACACTGGCCTGCAGTGATACAGACTGCAGTTTCCTACAATACTTCGTATAGCTTCAACAAATAGTCTTCTTAGTTCTTGTGATGTGTATAATATGCATGAAAAGTCCTTAATTGAGAGAGAATGTGAACTAAATAGCGAAGCGCGCGAGGTCTAAAAATAGATTGCATACTTTTGGACCCCCCGCGAAACTCAGACAAACATCAGCGTGTTCAGGAGAGTATGGTTGGCTATTCGTTTCAAAGTCACAACAGGGTATACGCGGGTTTTTCTGCCGCGTATGCTTGTTTACATACGTTACGTATGGGCTTTAAGCCCATATATACGACCATTTAGACCGCGTATATATGCATTTTTAAAGGGCCACATATTTAAGTAAACTCAAGCGCGGGGATATGCGAAATAAATGCCCAAATTAATATACGTGTCCTACAGGGACCCATACATACGCGCGCTATAATGCGCGTATATACGCGGGTCTCGTAAATTACGTTGTATATGCCAGCGCGAAACGTGCCTCTTGAGAGAATGGCTGTTCGTTTATGATAGCAATGAAAATTACTTTAACTAGAAATCGTCAATATGGCGGCAGTGGTAAAAACGCCTTGTCTTGGTCTATCTTCTATTTAATGTTTGTTACTGCAGCTCTCCAGTGACTGAACTTCTAGAAACAGTTATGCGTCTTTTGAATGACTGTGAAGATTTTATCCTGTCAAACAGCTTGAAAACCCTCTCTCTTTTAAAAGAAAGATAAAATCGATCAAGACCTATGTCAGAGACATCATTTTCCAAAAGGAATGCTCTGTAAATTATAATAAGAACCCTAAATTTAGGTATTTTTAAATTATTTGATTACTCTTTTAATCGTTATTGTATAGTATTTTCGATTTATGACAATTGTATAGTAAATTTCTGTTTCTCTAGATCTTATTTAGACTTAGTAGTAGTAGGTCCACATCAGCTGTACAGTTGCTAATTTTAAACATTCTTATCAAATAAACGTATGTATGTATCTATGTATGTATCTATGTATGTATCCTCACGCTGATCGTAACACGGCAGAGAACTTGATCGTTCGTCGTGAAGTTGCTGTGGATTCTGTTCACCGTTTAATTATTCATTGGACAGAGGTGCCCAAGCGAATGCTGAGAGAATTCTGCCTCTTCATCGGAAATGTTTGCAGTAAGAGCAGATATCGATTCATGCACGACTCAGAAGGCCCCATAAGGCCTTGCCAACTGTATAGACTATCAGCTTCTAATAGAAGAGTGGGTCGTCCAGCCCATGAAATATCAAAACCTATCAAGGGGAGTTTTCTAGGAGAAAGAATAAGATTTACTTGGTCCCAGATAATTAGTTTCCAGAACCACTCTTTGGCGTAGAGTTAAAAACATTTAGTCTTTCTCCTGTCGATGTAATTATACGATTTAGACAGACTGATGATTCGAGAAATAAGACTGACGTGGGTTTCCCAATTCTGGTATCAGTATCATGCTGGATCATTTGCGAAGTAGAAATATATATGTTCAGCGTCAGCGTGTAAGGGAAAGTTTTTTCGAACTGACCCAGCAGGGTCTGCTGTGAAGTGGTTCAATACCATCACGAGGCGTGTTTACAGCGTCAGGGGACCTAATTCTCTCTGGCACATGCACATTGGTGGACTACACTGCCTTATCAGTTGGAGGTTTGTAATACACGGTGGCTTTTATAGGGTTTTTAGACTTTAAGTTGTGCAACAAACAATTCTGCTACGGCTGGGCTCGCTTTCTTCGCTTTCGTCTCATTGTCTGTACACAACCAGTGAATTGAGCGTCTCTGGAGAGAAGATTTCATTGGATTCGGTCAGTTCTACTACATCCCGTTCTACCAGATGGAAGAAAATGGCATCCTGGAATCGACCAGCATAATCGATCTGTTCTGTTTGCCTTGCATATTTCTTTCCAGAATTAACAACCAGTTAAACCTTCTAGTTAAGGCATGGAATAATCATCTTGTATGCACAGAGGGTCCCTGGACTCCTCAACAAATATGGGTGAACACAGTGATTTGACAAGATATATGTAATACTGGAAATACTAGCTGTCAGGGACACATTTGATGATAACACCCAACCAGATGAATTATCTGCTGAAGACCCAATAGGACTTACACTAACATCACATTTTGTTTCCTAAAACTCTGTTGAGGTAATGATATTTCATAGGCTGGATGACCCACTCTTCCATCAAAAGCTGATACAGAAACTGCTCTTAATGCAAACATTTCCCAACTTAGTCTGTTACCCCCGGGGGGATACTCCCGGAAAAATTGGGTGGGGGTGTGCGGTCTGCCTCCCAAAACCCTTACCCTATTTATGACCAAAATCTGCGATATTCCCTACCCTATTTATGACCTGACCAAAAATTCGAAACCCTATTTATGACCTGACCCTAAAATCAAAACCCTGTTTCAGACCTGCATTAAAATTAGTTCCCTAGTTCAGACCAATGTTAAATTACCGTAAACATCATTTGTGAAGGGCTTTTGTTGATTTTCTTTTCGATAACGATGAAAAACTGGCCTCTTCTTAAACACATACCCATATCAAGGCTAGAGTGCAAAAACCATACTCTATTTATGACCAAAATGGCCAAAATCAGCTAAAATCGATACCCTATTTATGACCGAAACGGCTGAAAAACCATACACTTTGGGGCCGCACATACCTATATAGCCCATATAAGGAAGTACCCCCCCCCCCGGGGGTCTGGTAACAGATGCTGGTTTGGTTCAACTCACTGATTAGAAAGGATTTGATATTGGATATTGGTAGAACTGAATTCCCTGAATAATACCTGGTAGTTAGTAAAGTCGAATTGTGGTATAGATTTTGAGTTAAGGGGTTGTTTTTATTCTGCGCACGTCCCAGCTAGTGATATATGTTAGGATATTGTAATCTCTTAAATGTTCCTTTATGGATGATATTTTAATTACCTGCCAAAAGTACAGAAAACATTCCATACGTGTAAATGTTTGCTCTTACTTATTAATTGTAATACTGGAGTGATGCGTTAAACTTGTAACACGCCTTCTGGGCGTGTCACAACCTATTGGTGGTTGTAATGTTACGCTATTTGAGAGCGCAAACAAAAGGTAATAAAGACGACAAGCAGTCTCTATAAGAACAACAACTCCATGTTTAATTGCCGCTTTTCGTGTGACGTCATCATTTTCCAAAATAGGAAATTACTAATCCTTCTGAAGTTTTAGTTTCAACAAATGTAAGAATCTCTAATAACTTGACGTTTTGCAGCGTTTAAGCTCGACAGGGTTCCTCATTTTGAAATAGGGCACGTTTGAATTTACAAGTTTAGGCGTTGTGTGACATTAAAATGGCGGCCCGACATGGCTCTCGAGTAGTCAAAAAGATGGGTTATTGCTCAAGTTTTTGCTAACTAAACGGTTGTTGCTCTATAACAAGTGTTAATTTCAATGTTTCGGAGTTCCAGAGTAATAACGTTTCGTTTCAATGGCAAAACTCGATGACAGATGTTTCCAGTACTTTACGGCCGCCATGTTTGTGTCCCTCCGAGGGGCACAAACATGGCGACTTCATACAAAGCTCTATAAATTTGAGTGAAACTCTTCTCCGAATAACGGGAGAATGGAAAACTGCACAGACCTAAATCTTGGCGAGGTTGTTTATATATTAATCATCTTTCATATCCCAGCTTCTTGACTTAAGGTATTGAATGGTTATGATTTTTATTTTTGATGGCGTGACATTGCAAACCAGCCATTCAACACGGCAAGCACATGGTCCGAGAGTCATGTGACTACGTCACACCTTTCCTTTTTTCAAAGAGACAAAAGTTAGCATTAAAGAACTTAAACGAGCTTATGACATACAAGCTTTCCATGATGAACTGAACGAGTAAAGTCAATGTCTCTTAACTTTCTAATAAAGGACTACTGAAAACTGAATGTTGGTCTGTTAACTTGACTGAAGCTTTGCCCGGTAACATTGAAGCAACTTAGACAAACGGTCATTTTCTAAGCTGTAACAAAGTCCTGTAAGTACTGTGGGGTCCGAGAAACTCGTCCACTCCTGGTCACAACTGTTGGTTTAACTGGGTCTGATGGTGGCTCCTGGCTTGGGGGAAATGTCACAGGTTCTGTTTAATTGGGTTGACCAGCAAAGTTGTCTTGGACTGGTTGACCTGTAAGCTGGGGTCTTATCGGTTCAGCTGCGGCAGGCGTTGTGTTAGGGTGGTTGTCCTGCGGTGGTCGCACTGAACTGGTTTCAGAAGTCTGAACAAATGGTTCCTTAGACTTGCGGAGGTGTCTACGATTTCTTCTGCACAGTCTACCGTCTTCTGTTCTGACTTCGTAAGAACGGATATCAACCTGGTCTTCCACTCTTGCCTTAAACCATTTCCGCTCTCTGTCGCCTGGTTTAGGGGCTACTCGGACGACCTCTGCTGTCTGTAAAGGCGGGAGCTCTTTGGTGTTTTGATTTTAATACTTGGCTTGTTTGGACTTCTGCTTGAGAAGTTTCTTCTTCACATCTTCTTGGATCTTTGGCTTTAACAGGAAACTCGTGGTGGGGAGCAGTGTCCTTGTTCTGCGTCCAAACATCCTTTGGGCGGGGGAGCTAGACATTCCTTCAGAAGGAGTGTTTCTCCGGTCAATCAGGGATAAGTAGGGGTCTGTGCCTCTTGCTTAGCTTTCTTCATAATGGATTTTGCTGGCTTGATGGCATTTTCAGCCTTGCCATTCCTCTGGGGATAGCCAGGTGAACTTGTGATGATTTCAAACTCGTAGCTGGCCGCAAACTCTCTGAATTCTTGAGAACTGAACGGCATGTTGTCGCTGATTAGCTGATTTGGGATTCCATGGACTGAAAACTGCTTGCGGAGTATCTTAGCTATCCCCTTTGCGGTCTTAGTTTCTAGTCTATCTACTTAGAAGTAACTTGACTACTATTCAAGTTACACAGAGGTAGTCTGTACCATCAAGTGTAAAAACGTCTGCACCAATCTTTTGCCAAGATCGATCAGCAACCTCATGAGAGATGAGAGGCTCCCTTGCTTGGTTGGACTGATAGGATGAACAGATGTCACACTTTGAAATGTGGTCAGTTAGGTCGGCGGAATTCATTCCTGGCCAATACACGGTTTCTCTTGCTCGTCGGAGGCAATTCCGGTGTGGGCTCCATGTAACTTCTCTTTAATCTTTTTGCGCAGGCTCAAGGGAATGACACAGCGCTGAACTTTGAAGATTAGACCATCCTGCGCTGATAGCTCATCTCTAACTAGGAAATACGGATGGAGACATGTGAGGACTTCCTTCATCGTGTCAGGCCATCCACTGATGATGGTTTTCTTCAGCTGTTGAAGAGTGTCATCTTGAGCTGTTTCTGCTTGAATGTCCCTCAGCTGGGGCTCTGAGATCGGGAGAAAATCGGTTGCATGGATAGTTTCAGCTTCCTCTTCAGCCTAAGACTGGATGGTACTTTTGAGAAAGGCTCGAGATAGAGTGTCAGCTAGGTACATTTCAGAGCCAGGCTTGTACCTCAGGTCAGCATCGTACTGCTGGAGTCGTAACAGAAGTCTCTGGAGACGCTTTGGAGCTAAAGCGAGAGGCTTCTTGTAAATCGATACCAGAGGTTTGTGGTCGTTCCACAAAATCACTCGTCTTCCAAATGTGTAGTGGTGATTGTGTTCTAGCCCGAAGACCTGAGCTAGAAGTTCTTTCTCAATCTGTGAGTATCTCTGTTCTGCTGGGGTGAGTGCGCGGCTTGCATATGTAACTGGTTGGCCCTCTTGCAATAAAACAAGTCCAAGGCCGTTTTGCGATGCATCACCTTGTCCTTCAGTTTGGGCCTGTGGGCTGAAATAGTTGAGGACTGGGGCTTTTGTAACAGCCACTTTGAGAGACTTGTTCTTGTTCCTGGGTCCACTGCCATTCAGCGTCCTTGTGCGTAAGCTTGCGGAGAGGCTGACATAACTCAGACAGGTTACTGAGGAACTTGGAAAGGTACTTGACCATGACAATGAGCCGCTGCACACCCTGGACATCAACGGGAGTTTCCATGTTCACTATGACATCAATCTTCCTGTGGTCAGGTTTGACTCCTTCACTGCTTGACAGATGCCCAATGAATGTCACTTGTTGGCATTTAAAGTCGAACTTTGCCTTGTTTAATTTAATGTTCCTCTCTCTACATCTTTGAAATAAACGTACAAGGTTTGCATCATGATCCTTATCTGCATCCTCCTTAGTGTCACCCTGACCAGTAATAAGTAGATCATCTGCTATTCTATATATACCAGGCAATCCTTGCAAGTTTTGATCAAGCTTCTGCTGGAAGTATTCAGGCGCAGGGCTGATCTCATACGGCATTCTTAACCAACGATGTCGGCCCAATGGTGTCTGAAAGGTAGTGAGGCGGCTCGAATCGTCATCTAACTCTATCTGGAGAAAGCCATCTTTCAAATCTGCTTTGGAGAAAACTCGTGCTTTCCCAAGTTCTGGCAGAATGTCATCAATCACAGGCAGGGGGTAGTGACTTCGGTGGAGTGGCTCGTTCAGGGGTCTTGGGTCGATACAGATTCTGACTTTCCCATTCGATTTTGCCGTGACAACTGCACTGGACACCCACTTAGTCGGCTCTTCTACTTTCGTTAAAGTGCATATGCCATGAAAAATATTTTTTGCTTATTTGAAAGGCCTTTCAAAATACAGAAGAATGGCGTTTTTCTTTTTGAAATATCTTTTTTTGTTTTAGAGATATCGACGTTTTTCTATTATGCAAGTTAGATCAGTGATGAAGTCATATTGTTTGCAACTAAAATGGTAAAATACTGAGTAAACAATATCTCTAGGAATATTGAAGCAGTGTTCTTGAAACTTAGTACCATTAATGTACATCACAAAAGAAACAAAATGACACCCTTAGTGGTGTTACCATAGCAACTCTTTCAGCTTCAATCTCTGTCAAAAAAACAAATATCCCCATTTGCAACCTCTAAAGTGAGACAAAGGGTTCTACTTGGAACAGACATAGTTCCCATATTGTCTTAACTCCCATCATTAGATTGGGCGGGGTAGATGGTTCTTGGTTTGAGACAAAAACTGGGAATTCCAGTTTTTATTAAGACAGCACCAGCGGCAAAACTGTTGTCTCGGCAACAGCACTAAGGGTGTCATTTTGTTTCTTTTGTGATGTACATTTGTGGTGCCAACTTTCAAGAACACCGCTTCAATATTTCTAGAGATATTGTTTATTCAGTATTTTACCATTTTTAGTTGCAAACAATATGACATCATCACTGATCTAATTTGTATAATAATTTGATCTAATTTGCATAATAGAAAAACGTCAATATCTCTAAAACGAAAAAGATATTTCAAAAAGAAAAACGCCATTCTTCTGTATTTTGAAAGGCCTTTCAAATAAGCAAAAATTATTTTTCATGTCATATGCACTTTAACGCACCAACCTCTAACCAATTTCTTCTTTAAACTCCTTTCAGAGCTACTGGTACTCTGCGGGGAGGCATGACCACTGGGGAGACTGGGTCATCTACTTCAAGGTGTAAATTTCCTTCCACTCTTCCGAGTCCCTTGAAGATGTCCGCAAAGTCAGTTAACACTTGCTCTTTAGTGAGAGAGCTACTCTGAGAGGTGGTGAGAGCTTCATTGTTGCTCACCAGCTGAATATTGTGGTGTTGGACCACAAGAAGACACATTTGTTGCGCTGCACGAGCTCCTATTAACGGCGTGTAGTTACCATCCACTACAACAAACTCAGCGTTATACTTCTTTCTTGTCCTAGGATTACGCATGCTCACTCTTGCCGTTCCAAGTGCTGAGATTTGCTGCTTGTTGTAAGCTGTCAGTAGCTTGTTTGATTTCTGGATCTCTGCAATTCCTGGAAGGTATTTCTTTGAAAGGACATTGCACGATGCACCAGAGTACAGGTTTCCGTTGTATCTCCATAACTGCATGGATCTTGTTAGGAAAATCAGTCACAGAATTGATAACTTCAGAAGTACTCACATTATCATCTTCGGGGGAGAGCTGTACAGATAAAATTTCCTCTACCGATGAGAGATCGGTTTCGACTTCGGAGCCTTTGGTTTCTTCTTTTTTGAGCTAGTTTTCTTCTCATGAAGATGACACTTGCTAGCGACGTGATTCTCTATCTTGCACTTCTTGCAGACTTTACCGTAAGCGGGACACTTTTCTCTATTTCTTTCGTGAGACTTGCCACAGAACTTGCAGTCGTCAACCATACGGGCGCTTGACCTGTCAGAAGACGATTTGAGTGCGTTGACATCCCTCGATTCGTTGTTTTGGTTTGTCATGGCTTGCATTTGCAATTTAGTCGCTTCGGCTGCTCGGCAGCTATCAAGACATTTATCCAGGGTTAATTTCGGTTCCTGGAGAAGCTTTTTCCTCAGACTGTTGTCCCTGATTCCACAAACTAAACGATCGCGAATTAAGTCTTCCTTTAACGAGCCAAACTCACAGGTTTCGGCAAGCGTGCGAAGTACTCTTGTGTAGGCATCAATCGACTCGTCAGACTCTTGTAGACGATTGTTGAGCCTGTATCTTTCGTAAATTACGTTCGTCTTGCCTATGCAGTAATTCTGCCACAATTCGAGCACTTTGTCGATGTTTTGCCTGTCATCATCCGACGGAAACGGCAATCCAGTGTGTATTTCCACAGCATCTGGACCGATACACCTGATAAACGTGGCGACGCGAAGCGTTGAAGGTTGTTTGTCCAACCCAGTGACAATTCCGTACGCTTTCCAAATCTGTATCCACTTTTTCCAGTTGGCTGCTAGGTTTCCTTTAGTGTCGAATTTCTGCGGAAGCGATACATTAGCAATGAACCTCGTAAACGGCGGAGTATTGCCGGGAGCAGCAGCAGCTTCTGCTTCATCTGGCATGTTCGCGGGTTAAAATAATGGCGGCGCGTCGACACACAATCTTCACTCAATTGGGACTTCGAAAGCTGGAAATACTTCCACAGAGGCTTTCCACAACACGACGTCATCCCACTTCTGACACCATGTTATGTTACGCTATGTGAGAGCGCAAACAAGAGGTAATAAAGACGACAAACAGTCTTTATAAGAACAACATGTTTAATTCAACACGGCAAGCACGTGGTCCGAGAGTCACGTGACTACGCATGACGTCACAGTGGTCTTCCGTGAAATAGCAAATACACGATATTTACGTCCCACGTTTGGCGTTAACTTTCTGAGCTACTTAAAGATTTGTTAGATATGATACGACTTTGGATGGGAACATTTGCTATATGGGATTAGTCATTGATCAAAATTGCAGGAATGTTTACATGATAATCAAAATATGTAAGTGATAACTGTTTTGAGTTAAAAGTTCTCTTTCTCGCTAAGGGAGTGCAGAACCTTCAATTATCACAACTTTCCTGTCTGTTTTTCTTCACAGCAACAGTACGATAACACAGCTTTAAACAGAATTCATCTTTGCCGTTCGTTTCTGTTGCACTAAGAAGGAGAAAGAAAAACATTAATACATTGATACACTGAAGGATACAGAAGAGTTGATATAGTTAAGTATGCTCTGATACATATTCGTTACTTTTACGCTTACCTGCTTAGTGAAGTGAACATTATTCAATCTACATCACTACATGTATCTTCTAAGTCATCTTCTGAGCCCGGGAGGGGGGGGGGGGGGGGGTCCTTTCAAAAAAATTGGGGGGGGGGGGGGCCCGCCCCCCAAAACCCTTAATTTTTTTTTCACCAAAA
>Ga0126339_10004621_pt1 | contig 10204 bp, 9 predicted proteins | sample OrbTmetagenome_2_FD_92532 | JGI IMG/M metagenome (GOLD analysis project Ga0126339, IMG submission 92532) | Coral microbial communities from Petempiche,Puerto Morelos, Mexico - Orbicella T R C metagenome | ecosystem: Host-associated > Invertebrates > Cnidaria > Coral | place: Petempiche,Puerto...
GCCGATCGGGACCGTGGGCGGGGCGGCGGCGGAGACCAGGGCGCTGCTGGCCTGCTCGGTCCCTTGCAACTCCCGCACCTGCGCCGCCCGATCCAGAAATGCCCGCAAGACGTCGCGGGCAACCGCCACCTCGCGCTCCAGGGCGCCCAACTCGACCTGCGCGGCCTGCAGGCGGCGTTCCTCCTGACGCAAACCGTCCAATGCACTGGCCCTGGCCTCGACGCGGCTGCGGGCCGTGGCGACTTCGGCCTGCAGGTTCTGCTCAAGGGTCTGCATCTCGGCGTGGATGGTTCTCTGAAGATCCGCCAGTTGCGCCGCTTGGCGCGCCACGACCGGATGTCCGGGACGGAACACCGACCGCACCCGGGCCAGTTCCGTCTGCACCTCGGCCCTTTGCGCCCAGAGCGCGGCCAACGTGCCGGCCCCGATCAGGGACGGCGGCACCTCCAGGCGATCCACCGCCAGCGCCCGACGCAGTTCCTGGTGCTGGGCCTGCAAGGCGGCCAGTTGGGTGCGTTCGTCCTGAAGCTGGTTGGCGGTCAGGGCGATCCGCTGGGACACCCGGCCCAGGCCGGCGGTCTCCGGCAGGTCGTTGGCGGCCCGGAACTGGGCCAGCCGCTGTTCACGCTGCGCCACATCCCGGCGCAGTTGCTCCACCCGGGTGCGCAGGGTTTCCACCGTGGCCAGATTGGCCGCCCGTTTGTCACGCACCTGACGGTCGAGGTAAGCCTCGGCGATGGCGTTGGCCACGGCCGCCGCCTGCACCGGAGAGTCCGACTGGTAGCGGATGGTGATGACCCGCGAGCGACGCGATGGCTCCACGCTCAACGCCGCGTAGTAGGGGTCGACCATGCGGGCGATGGCCGCCGCCTCGGTCGCGCCGGCCGGCGTGTCCCAGGCCAGCGTCGGGTTCAGGTCCGGATCATAGAGCAGGCCCGAACGGCGGATCACGTCCTCCGCCAGGTCCCGCGACCGGATAATGGCGGCCTCGCCTTCAACAATGATCTCGGTGGCGTAGAGATCGCTGACCACCGATTGCCGCTCGAGAACCGTCGTCTCGGTGTCCCCCACCATCACCTGGGCGATGGCCTCGTAGCGGGATTTCATGGACAGGGCCAGCAATGCCGAAACCACCGCGCCGGTCAGCACGGTCACCGCGATCAGCACCTTGTGGCGCCACAAGGCGGCGACCGCCCGCCGTGCCTCGGCCACCAAGTCCGGCCCAGCCGGAAGCGTCCCGGCAGCCACGGGGGTCTCTGCTGGCGGGCCGGCGTTCGTCCCGTACTGCCCGTATTGCATGATGGCCACGCCCGGTTCCATCCCCGTTGCGCCCGCCGGGTCCGGCGCCGCACCGACCCCGTGGGGACACTGGCTGAAGTGTATCGCGCCCGAGGTCGGATTGCATCAGGGACATCCCTTGGCGCAACAAAACGAAAACCAAGGTGTGGCAAACGGTTTTACCGCTGCCTTTGAGCAGTCTATGATGTGTTCATGTGGCCTCTTCCCTGACGCGGGGACCCTCCATGACCTCGGCCGAGTCCCGGCGCCGGCATCAGCGTATCGAGAGCCCCCTCGACATCCAGATCGATGGGCCGGTGGTGCGTGCCCTGGACTGGTCCCTGACCGGGTTCGCGATGCCGGTGGACGCCTTGCCCGACCACGCGGTCGGCGACGTGTTCGACCTGGAGGCCTGTTTCCACCTGCCCTCCGCCATCATCGGCACCCGGTTCCGGGCCGCCGTCATCCGGCGTCAGGCGGACCGGATTGGCTGCCGGTTCCTGGACCCGTCCGAGGAGCAACTGGGCATCCTGCGGCAGTTGCATAGTGCCCATCGGTCCGGCCGCATCCCGCGCGCCGATGCCCTTGCCGCCAGTCTGAGCGGCACACCGCCATCCACCGCGCGCAGCCTGGTGCGCAGCGATCCGTCGTCCGGAAACATGGACGGCGATCCCCCGACCGCCCCTGGGGGCTCCGGCTGGCGAGGGGCCGTCCTGGGCACACTCTGGCCGTCGTGGGCCCGTCCGCGCGCGCGCGCCGTCGTGGCCTATGCCCTGATCGGTTGCCTCGGGGTGGGTCTGGGCACCTACGCCGTCTCCATCATGATACGCCCGATCGAGGCCACGGTCGCCGCCGTGAACGTGCCTGGTGACCTCCTCACGGCGCCCAGCGACGGCGTGGTCGAGGAGGTCTTGGCCCGGCCCGGGGACTTACTGTCACCTCAGTCGGCCCTGGTTCGGTTCCGGCCGCGCGGCGGCACGCTCCCCGGAAGCCCTCTCGGCGACACCGGTGGGGATGGCACCCGGTTCCTGCCCAGCCCCTGCACCTGTTCCGTGGCCGGGTTGCCCGTGCAGAGCGGCCAGGCGGTACGGACGGGTGACCCGCTCGTTCGCCTCGCTCCGTTGGGCGGTGGCCTGGGCGGCAGTACCCCGGCGGTCATCGAAAGCCTGGTCGCCTGGGAGCACGCCGATCTGTTCGTCCCCGGCGCGGCGGTCGCCGTGCGGGTTTCTGGCACCGATGGCATTCATCCCGGTCGGGTGATCGAAACGCCCAACGGTGTCGCCTCGGCGCTGCCACGGGTGGTGTCGAACGCCGCCCATGGCCGTCTCGCGACCGTCTATGTCTCCATCGAGAACGGCGCGGTCCCTCTGGTGAATGGTCAGCCCGCCCGCGTTCGGCTGGACCGGTCGCCCTTGCTGCTCGTTCAACGGCTTGTTGGCGGCTGATCCCGGGTCGACGGGGTGCCGCCGGAAGGAGTCGCCCATGCGTCCGCCCCTGGCTCCCCAGGCGCAGCCCGACCGGGTCCCCGTCGAGAGCGTTTCTTTCCTGGGCATCGCCTACACGCCCCTGGATTTAACCGAGGCGCTGACCGTCTGCGCGGCGCGCTCCGCCGATGCCCCTTTCGCCTATGTGGTCACGCCCAATGCCGACCATGTGGTGCGGCTCAATGAGGGCGGACCGGAAGCCGACGCCTTGCGGGCCGTTTATCGGCGGGCGTGGCTTTGCCTGAACGACAGCCGCATTGTCGGCGCGCTGGCGCGGTTGCGCGGCGTGCCCTTGCCGGTGTGCACGGGGGCCGACCTGGTGGCCCACCTGGTGCGCGAGGGACACCTGAAGGCGGATGACCCGGTGACGGTGATCGGCGGCACCGAGGCGGTCATCACCGCCCTCCGCGATCAGTTCGGGCTCCGGGATCTGCGCCACCACAATCCGCCTTTCGGCTTCGAGCACGACGCGGACGCGGTCGCGCGGTGCGTCCACGTCATCCAGGAGAGACCGGCCCGTTTCGTGCTCCTGGCCGTGGGCTCGCCCCGTCAGGAACGGCTCGCGGCCGCCGTCGCCGCCACCGGCCGGGGCACAGGGCTGGCGCTGTGCATCGGCGCGAGCCTGGAGTTCCTGACGGGCGTCAAGCGCCGCGCGCCCCGATGGATGCGGCGGCGCGGGCTCGAGTGGCTTTACCGATTGCTAAACGAACCCCGCCGCCTTTGGCGCCGCTACTTGGTGCAGTCGCCCCGCGTCTTCCTGATCTTCCTGCGGCACACGATCCTCCGCCCCCGCTCGAGCCAATCGTAACCCGTCCGGCTCACCTCGTGTTTCAGACCGGTTACGTGACTCTGCTCTCAATCAAGTCGTGAGGGCGGAGTCACACCACCCATTTGCCCCCCCTCGGTGGACAATGGGAGGTGATCCGGCCGAGGACGACGACAGGGCCGCACGAAGACACCCGGTCAGGCCATGGCGTTGCGGATGTCGGCCAGAAACGAGTCAACCTTGGCCGTCAACATCTCTGACTGCTTCGACAAGTCACTGGCGGCGTTCAGCACCTCCTCGGCCGACTGGCCTGTCTCGGCCGCCGCCTCCGTGACCTGGCCAATATTGCCGGACACCTCGGTCGTCGCGGTGCTGGCCTGCTGGACGTTGCGCGCGATCTCCTGAGTCGCGGACCCCTGTTCCTCAATGGCGGCGGCGATGGCGGCCGCGATTTCATTGATGTGGGCAATGGTCTTGCTGATGGTCTGGATGGCGCCCACGGCGTCGCGGGTGGCCGATTGCACGCCGGTGACCTGGGCGGCGATATCCTCGGTGGCCTTGGCGGTCTGATTGGCCAGCGACTTGACCTCGTTGGCGACCACCGCGAAGCCCTTGCCGGCGTCCCCGGCGCGGGCCGCCTCGATGGTGGCATTGAGGGCCAGCAGGTTGGTTTGACTGGCGATATCGTTGATCAGCCGCACCACGGCACCGATACGGTCCGCCGCCTCGGCCAGGGACTCGACCATGGTGTTGGTGCGCTCGGCCTCTTTCACGGCCTCGGCGGAGATGCGATTGGACTCAGAGACCTGGCGCGAAATCTCGCTGATGGAGCTGTGCAGTTCCTCGGTCGCCGCCGCCACCGTCTGCACGTTCGCCGAGGCCGAATCGGCGGCCCGCGACACCACCTCGGTCTGGCTCGTGGTGATCTTCGCCGTATCCGTCATGCCGGCGGCGGTGTTCTGGAGTTCGGTGGCGGCGGACGCCACGATCTCCACCATCGACGAGACATCCTTCTCGAACTTGCCGGCATAGCCGTTCAACGTACCCGCAAGGTTGTCTCGGGCGGTCTGAATGTAGACCGAGATGGCGATGTCCATGTCCAGGAACAACGCGCGGGTTGTCGCCGCCGCGACCTCGGCACCATGTTGCGGTTTCTTGCGATAGTGATTGGCCAGGACCGGCATGAGACGGGCGATGACAAACGCATAGCCGCCAAGATACCAGCGTGGTTCCAGGCCGACCCGTTCATGGGTTCGGCCGATGTGATCGGCGGTGCGCATGTAGTGATCGTCGAAGCGACCGGAGAACACGTTCTCCATCCAGTGCTTGCGCTGCATGGTCCGGGCATGCTTCATACGTGCTGGAGACTCAAACATACGCGACATGGTGGGGGTTGCCTCGATTTTCTTGTAAAAGTCGTCGAGGATCCCATCCATGTGCGGCTCGATGACGGTCCGCGCTTCCTGTAACAAAGGTGCAAGAGACTCGCCGAGCTCAAGAAACGAAAGGCGGTTGGCCCGATCTAGTGTATCCATCATGTATTATGGGCTCCTAACCGGCGGATTGAGATCGTCGACGGGTTTTTGCCGTTTTATTCACGGTACCCGCCATGTGTGCACGGGCAGGTCACCGACTCGTCGCCCTAACCCGTACTGGCTTTTTAACAACACAGGCGTTTTTCTTCGCCGGCCCTACAATGACGCGAAATCCCCTGGGTTGGCAATAGTTTCAACGCTCACATCTCGCCCCTCCGCCGCACGCTGCCTGACGACAAAAAACGGCCATTGCCCTCTGAACTGGCCCCAAGACTCTGGACAGGTGGGTTGCTCTGAGGTGATCTCCCTGGAGACACGGGAGAGCCCACGATGCCGAAGCCTACTAATAATGAAACCCTGCGGGAGACCAAACGGGCCGCGTAGGCCTCAAACAAATCCGCCTCCGGCAAACCCGGGGCGGTTCACAGGTCCTTTGTGGGATGGAGAAGCGTCACCTTGCCCGGCTTTGTCGGGTGCTTGAAGGGCCAGTGGTCGCCGGTGGTGCCCACAGGCTTCCACCCATCGGCCTTCAGCCTCTTGATGGCCACCCGGCTGGTCAGCATCCGGCTCGCCCCCGCAGAATGTGTGTACAGTACATATTGTCCGAGGGTAGCGTCAAGCAATGACATACACATCACGTGTATGTTTGGTGACGCATCCGCCCGCCCTGGCGTGGGGCGGGGGCCTGCGCCTTCACACCATGGTCTCGGCCTGCCGGGCGCGCGCGAGCGACTGTCCCGTTTCGGTCCTATGGAACCGCCGATGGTCGCCGGCGCCGGCCGGCCTTCGGGGCGGACGCGCCGATCCGCCGGCGAAGACACGGCAGCGATGCTGTCCCGGTTTCGGCGCCTGGTCCTCACCAGGTCCGCGCGGCCGAGGGTGGTGGCAGCGGAAACAGGTCTCACAGCGGACCCAAACACATCGCGTCAACGCCCCGGGCCTCCGGACCCTCGCGACCAGGTCCTCGCGGGGGACATGCGCCGATGGCCATGAAATGGTCCTCTCAACCGGCAAGATCTGGCCGGTTTCAATCGGCCGGTCCATATCACAGCACCTCGAAGCGCCCCTGTCCCTGGGCCGCATGGCCGCCGGCCCCGACGCGGCCACCCAGGGCCAGAAGAGGCGCCACGGCCGTCAGCGCCGCGCCGGGACCGCGCAGGGTGAGCCGGCCGACCACCCCCGAGGCCGGAATGCGCCGCCCCGGCTGGCGCGCCGAGGTCCGTGACCAGGTCGTGGGCGGCGCCAGGCCATCGGCCTCCAGGGTCAGCGCGGCGGCGGCCCGGGCCAGCGCCTCCCCATCCACCATCAGCGCCATGTCGTGCCAGCGGGCGAAGCCCTCGGCGCGCCGGGACAGGCTGGTCAGCAGGGCCAGGGGATCGAGCACGGGGGTGGACTTTCGGCGCAGGATGAGGGGTGTGAGGATCCGCACGGACAGGGTGGCCTCATCCGCCCCGGCGGCGCGCACCGTGGGGAGCGGCGGCGGCCCGGGCGTCCGGATGACCCGCCGGCCAGGCTCCAGGGGCAGGCGGGCGTCGTCCGGCCCCATCCCCACACCGTGCCGCAGCGCGCGGACCAGGGCCGCCGCCGCGTCCTCCATCCAGTCGGTGGCGAAGCCGAACAGGGACAGGGTGATCCGCAGGTTGTCCGGGGCCGGTTCATCGACGCGAATCACGAACGGCCGGGGGATGGGGACGCCCCGGCGCACCGTGCCGGTCTCCCCCCACAGCACGTCCAGCGCGCAAGGCGGCCGCCACGGGCAGGGACGGCCGGCGCGAGCCTCGGCGCTGGCGCCGTCCATCAGGGCATCGCCCAGGGCGCCGCGCAGCCAGTTGGGGAAGCGGACATCGCCGGCCAGTCCCGGCGGACAGGCGGACGGCGGGCTGGGAGCGGTCTCCACGACGCAATCGGCCTGGACCCAGCGCGCCAGCAGCCCGGACAGCGGACTCTGGTCGCACGGCTCGGCCAGCCGGTGGCGCAAGGCGCCCCGGGGTGCCGTGTCCTGCGGCGGCGTGGCGTCCATCGGCCCCCTCCTGCTCCGGCCCGAGAGGCTCAGGATAACGGAGAGGCGGCGCGTTTCTCAATCATGGGATATACACCGCGCGCGTGATCAAGCGGCACGGTCTTCAAGGTCAGGTCCCGATGGTTGTGCAACGACATTACGTTTCAGTCCGCGTGGTCAAGCGGCACGGTCTTCAAGACCCCGGCGCAGGTGGTGACCAGCTCGACCTCCATGTTTCAGTCCGCGTGGTCAAGCGGCACGGTCTTCAAGGTACCCCCTCGCAAGGGATTGAGCAACCACAAGAGTCACCCCCGGGTTTCCACTGATATCCCGCCTTTTTCGCCATCGGGGGCGCCGCTGGTGCCGAAAACGCGCGCTCCAGAACCAGGGTCTTCAGATGGATCAACAGGTTGGGCATTTTCCACGGATCTCTCGCATGGATTGGTGGAAAGAACCGGTGATAATATCCTTATGATCGATGCCCTGGCAGCGTGGCGCGAGCACGCAAGGCGCGACCCCGGCGCCAAAAACGGAAACCATTACCACAGGTCCGCCGTTTCCACGACTATCCGGGCACAGGCAACACCCGCGACCCCCTGTGGCCGGCCCGACCCCCGGCCGGAAAGCCGGGATCCGCCCCGCCGGCCGGATCGCCAACTGGCCCGATCGACGAAAAGGGGACATTGCGCCCCATTCTCCACGGCCTGCCAGGGACGGTCTACCCCGACCCCGTGTCCTCCATGAGGCCGTAGCCCACGGCCGTCTTGGCGCCGATGCCCAGCCATTCCAGCCCGAGGCGCAGCACCTCGGCCACCGCATCCGCATCAGAGGCGCGGGCGAGCAGCCGCACCGAGAACACCGCGCCCTTGTCCACCGTCAGGAAATAAACCGGCACGGGGTCCTCGGTTTCGGTCGGGGGCTTGCGCTTGGCGCGGTCCTTATGTGTCTGGGTGCGGTAGTAGTCGGGGTGATGGCAGTTGACGATGTCCACGGCCAGGCGCGGCCACTGGGCGGGATAGGCATCGAAGAACGCCACCTCACCCTGGGTGGCCGGCGACGACGCGGTGATGCGCTCCGGCCCGAACCACTGGGAACAGGTGACCTCGTCGCGCCCGCCCAGCACGGCCGCGCGGCGGCACAGGCCCTTGAGCGCCGAGCCGGGGATGAAGGGCAGGCCGCTGGAGGGATCGAAGCTGAAGCCGTTCTCGGTGGGATGGCCGGCCCCCAGGCCGGTGGCGAAGCGGGCGACGGTCCGGACCTCGATCGTCCTCAGCACCCGTTCCGACCGCCGGGCCAGGTGCTCCAGGGCGCGGCGTTGCCGATCGAGATGGTCGCGGAGCCATGGCTCCATCGTCTTTCTTGCAGCGTGCCGGTCCTTGGCGAAGCCTTCGAGGGCCCGGTGCGTCGCGTTGCCCTCGCGTTTTTCATCCGCCGTCTTGCGTTTGGGGTCGCGCTCGTCGCCGCGCCACAGCGGCAGGTAGCGCTCCCACACCAGGCCGGCGTTGGCCTCGGCGGCCGCGACCCCGGCCTGGACGACGCGGCGTCCCTCCGGTCCGCCGGGGGTCAGGGCAAAGGCGGCCATCGGTCAGTCCTCCTGTCCGTGCAGCGCCTTGGCGAAGATCTTGACCTGATCCAGCAGCAGGATCGCCTCGCGCTGGGCGGCGGCATGGGCGGGGCGTGGGGCGCGGGCCAGGGTGTCCAGCAGATCGGCGGCGGAGGGCCGGTCCCGCGTGGCCGGGCGCCCCAGGGGGCGATGCGGGGCCTCTTTCAGGAGCCAGGTGGCCAAGGCACCGGCAAGGCGGGGACCGGCCTCGTCGGTCTCGCCGGTCAGGGCCGCCAGGGTGACCAGCAGGCCCTGGGTGCGGATCTGGACCGGCAGGCCCTGCACCCGCTTGGTGGCGTCCTTGCGCCAGTGTTCGGGCCAGCCCGCCGCCTCCGTGTAAGCGAACCGCGCCCGGTCGCCCTTCAGGTCGTGACTGGAGACGGGCGTCATCGGCCGGTCCTCCCGGTCGGGGCCGGCACCAGGGTGCCCAGGCACAGGCCCTGGCCGACGGTCTCGTTGCCGCCGATCTGGAGGACGCGGACGGCCTCCGGGGTGGCGACGAGATCACCCAGGGTGCCCTTGTCCGCGCCGTCACCGCCGTTCGACCCGCTGGCGGGGCGGGAGCGGCGCTCGCCGATCAGGGCCGCGAACAGGCAGTCGGAGGGCAGGACTTCCTCGTACCACAGGTTGCCGCTCTCGGTGTTCCCCGTCTCCTTGTTCTCGTACTTGTCCGTCGTCTTGCCGCTGGTGAGCTGGACCCGCGCATGCACCGGCACCGCCGACTGCATCAGGGCTCCGAAATCGGCGTCGGGAATGACCACCAGGCCCTGCTTCAGGCGCGCGCGGGTCGCTGCCTCCTGGTCCGGGATCAGGGTGGCCAGGGTGTTCGCCAGGGCCTCCAGGTCCTTGTCGTGGGTGACCTCTTCGGCCGGGTAGATCAGGTCTTCCAGCACCACCGCCTGTCCGCCCAGGGACGAACCGGCGACCCGTGCGCCGCCTCCGGCCTCCATGGCCTGGGCGCCGAGGGGCAAGGCGGTCTCGGCGCCGGTCGCGCGCAGGTCCCGGGCCAGTCCCTCCAGGATCAACGGGCAGGTGACGTGCAGAAACGGCTGGGTCAGGCCGCGCGCCGGATAGGCGATCAGCCGCGCCTCGGTGAAGGCCAGGCGGCCGACGGTCAGGCCCTGGGACGAGTCCTCGGTGCCGATCTCCGGGCCGAACAGGTCCTTGACCTTGCTCTTCAGGGTGTCCGTGTGCTCCGCCACCTCGCGCAGCACGCCCTTGATGCCGGTGGCCGGCAGCACGGGAAAGCCGGTGGCGGCGTCGCGGGCGATGGGCAGGTCCACGGCGCCGGTGGTCTGGCCGGTGCCGTAGTGGGTCGGCGACAGGGTGTAGAGCCCCAGCACCGCCGTTTGGTTCCAGATCGTCATGCTCCCTGCTCCGTGGTCAGCGGTCCCCGTCCGACGAGGGTGTGTCCGAACCCCATGGCGGCCTCGGCGGGATCGCCCAGGGGATGCCGGTTGTTGAGGGCGCGCACGGTGGCGGCGCGGGTCTCCGGCGTGCCGCCGTCCAGGCGGAGCAGCCAGGCGCTGCCCGCCGGGA
>Ga0126339_10004623_pt1 | contig 10202 bp, 6 predicted proteins | sample OrbTmetagenome_2_FD_92532 | JGI IMG/M metagenome (GOLD analysis project Ga0126339, IMG submission 92532) | Coral microbial communities from Petempiche,Puerto Morelos, Mexico - Orbicella T R C metagenome | ecosystem: Host-associated > Invertebrates > Cnidaria > Coral | place: Petempiche,Puerto...
GAAAACGTAGGCATTGTAAGTAGAGTTATTAACAAGGTCAAAGCTTGGAATAATTGATTTTATTTGCTTCTGGTTTGCCGCTTGTTTAAGAAATGTTTAAGATTTCAATAAGTTTGAGACTGTAAAATTTGTTTCTTTTCTGTCTTATTAACTGCTCTGTTATGATGTAGCTATCTTTGACATCGACACGTAGTAAACTAAACTGGAAAAGCCAAGCATTAGTGTTGTGGTCTTTGAGGAAACAAAACTACTCCGTTACCAACCTTCCTTGGTATACTCCTGTATCTGATTTGTGGAAGGCATCACAATGTGTTTGTGTGTTTCTTTTGCAGAAAATGTATGCCATCCTAACCCCTGCAAAAATAGTGGAACCTGTGTTCCAACGGACTCGTCTTATGACTGCGAATGCGCACTAGGATGGACCGGGCCACACTGTGAAAGTAAGTGGCACTTTTGATGACAATAGACTCAATTCAATCAAAACTATTTGCGTGACATTGCATAATTAACTTTCATTACTCTAACTCTCCGCGAACTATGTATAGTTTTTAAAAAGCAAAGTTTAGCACGAGCACTTTAAGCCAGCAATGCCGGTTAATGAACTTTCCAAGATTCCAGATTATAGTTGTGTCCAGTGTGTTCCTAACTTAGTAGTTGCTTTGATATCGATCGTTTTACTTCAGCTCGACAATACTGCATTCCTAATCCGTGCAAGAATGGAGGAACCTGCTTTCCAGAAGAAAATGGATACAGATGCACCTGTCTGAGCAATTTTGAAGGAAACGATTGTGAAAGTAAGTTATACCACCTAGTTAAATCTTTTAGATTTCCGCAGTAGACAGAAACTGACACTTAAGCTCAGGTTCAATACCGACAGTACTTACGTTTTAATTCCATAGAGAAAATTACCTGCCTATACGAGTATATGTTTTGTGCTTGAAGGATGAAATGATCTTCCCCTTTAAATTAGGATCCTCAAGCAGTTTTTTGTTTTACAAGATTTAGTTTTTCCAATCTTGATACAAAGTTTTGTGTTGCATAGGTTTTGATCACTGAGATGCACACAAAAATCTCCTTAATGCTTACTATATTGGAAAGTGATAATCAGTTGAACTACTGAAACAGATCTCAAATTTAGTTGTAATTTCGGGAACAATTTCCATTTACAGAAGCAAATCCTTGTTCACCAAATCCTTGCAAAAACTCCGGCACATGCAAAGAAATGAATGGAGTGGCAACCTGTGAATGTTCTGCCCAGTTCGAAGGCAACTTCTGTGAAAGTAAGTAAAGAAAGATCTCAGTTTCAGAAATTAACCAAAACAAAGTGATGTTCATTTTGTTGCTTATTGTGGAAAGAGATGATTACATGAGGCAACAGACTATGATCTCTTGCATGAAGTAGTAACTGCATTCGAATATTCTCCACGATGCAAGGGCACTACTTATGGACGGACTTTGTACTGGATTGTACTTGCAATATTTGTGACAATTTTACATACGGAAACATATATAAAATTTCCAGTTGTTCATTTTTATAATCAAGTATTTTATTTCACGTTTATAGTTGATAAATGTGCCAAATGTGACTCGCACGCTCGGTGTGACAACGGAAACTGTGTGTGTATGGAGGGTTGGGTCGGTGATGGCCAGACCTGCTCGCCTAAAGAAGGAGGAGGACGTAAGTAGATTGGTGTTCTGTTATAATTTTTGCATTTCCATATGTGTAACAGAGAAGTGTAAGTGGTATATTTCTTTACACGATGATTTGTGGCAAGTGCGTGCGTGTTGTAAAGCCACAAGGGCCAGAGTGGCGAAATACTTCCAGTAAACGCTATTAATCATTTATTCTCTTTGTGTTAAACTACATATTTACTATAGTAGAAATAATTAATTGCCATTAAGCTACGGCTATTGAGCCCAGGATCAGCGTAACCGATCAACGGCAAAATTAAAGCACGTGGAAATTAAAAACGACTCAATTTGTGTTCTCCAGGATCCAACTTAGAATTCTTGTTGTATAAAACAACTCGTTTAGGTAGCGTTGTTTGCAAGGTAAAGTGTTTTTACCATCTCCTTTAGACCATGCGGTGAAAATCCGTATCGTTGATTCTAATGACAGGAGAAGGTCTCGAAGGTATGTTTCACCACGTTTCCAAACACCGAGAAGAAATGTGGGCGGGCAGCGGAGTATATTTGGTGATTTTTTTTTTTTTCAATTATGGAGAAAGCGGAGGAAAAAAAATTGTAATATCTGTCCTAATTAAGATTAGATATCCAAACACGGTCACAGTTATGATGTTGACAAATGTGCTTTCGGTTAGCCCTTGGAACAGACAAGGTTATTTCTTAAGCCACAGTTACGGTTCGCTAATATTGTTTGCTATGCCACGAAGGAGGTAGCAGTATCAGTACTGACTGGCTCGGGAAAAGTTCTCTCAGCACAACCATTAGAGTCCAATACGGTTGGTAAACAAAGATACTTAGACGCATGCAGCTTGCAGAGGAAAGCAATTAAAATTAAGAATCGTTTTGTTTCAAATACAGTACCCGCTGCCCAGCCGGCACCTCCTGGTCCACCAGGAAGTGCTCCTCCTGGTAGCCCTTCGTCAAGCCCCAAACCATATGGCCCTCCGGGTAGTTCTTCCTCTTCCAGCGGTCCCCCAGGTAGTCCTGGGAGTTCATACGGCCCTCCGGGAAGTCTCTGAAGCTCTCCATCAACATCTTAGAACTTTGTAATTGGATCAACTGGACGAAGACAAACTGTACAATCACAATGCTACAATGTGTAACCAACAACTGGACTGCGTGGACGCAGACCACCATACGAAAACCACCATACTAAGCATAAAGACAGATGGAATAGTTAATTACATAAGAAAGGAACAAAAAAATGAGGAAGTTACGCTCAAGAGGATTAAAGTGACATCCAAGGAATGAGTAATCAGTTCTTGACGGAATTTAACCGTGTAGTCACAAACAGAAGTTAGAAAATCTAAATTGTTGCATTTGTCGATGACAGCCAAAATTTACAAAAGAGCCAAAGTAACTAACTGAACAGATATTACGGCCTTCTACTGGACAAAAATTTTAAGAGGTGGCAAAATCGGCACTAATTGGCTCGGGAGAAGGTTTTTTCACGCATTTAAAAACCTTTGTTTACAAACCTTATTGGAGTGTAATGAAAGTACTGAAAACCCCTTCCCGAGCCAATCAGTGTTGATTGTTTCGCCTATTAAAATGATGGTTCAATTACTTATGCTCGACAAATCCAAGATCTAAGCTCCCGTTGAAGTATTAAGGGATTTATGACCTAAAAAGGCAATTAAACAACAAAACGTGAAATCGCGTTCAAAGATGTCGTCAGAATTGTAACTGCTCAAAATATATGTAAATGAAAAAGTTGCTCAAAGTGAATGCCTCTAAAACAATATTTATGCATGTGCAGCCATTGTCAGCCATTGTTAAGTAAGCTAATGATGTAATGTAGTGCGACTGTAATTCAGGTAACACAAGGAAAGTAATTAACAAATACATGTATAATTTAATCAGCAAAATATAATATGCTCACTAGTATGGCCTCAGTTGTTTTTGCTTTTTTTCGTACCTGTGATAGGTTACCACATAAATGTACGTTTCTTGAGTCAGTAGGTTGCTTAGAATCTGAATATAGCTAAGAGAGCTAAGAATGCACAGACCAATTTGTGTTACCAGGTGAAAATGAATTACATGCAACGCAAGACTTAGAATAGAGAACATGTCGGAAACACCATAGATGAAGTATTAAGTTTGTGAGCATTGGTCTCAAAATCTTGTTCATGTAGAGGCTTGCGTCATAGTTAAACAAGAAAATCAGGCACTGCGTGTTTTTGGCGTAAAAGGGCAACTGGTTATCTTATAGGTAACCTTGTGAATGTCAGTGCAATTAAGGATTTACACTACGAGAGATATTTGAAAATTCTCAAATACCACGAGTAGTGAGATAATTAATAGCTCGAGCTCTCAAAATAGTACTCATCTGCTCGTTTGCCAATTTGCACTGTAGAACAAATGGAAAAAAAATAGATAAATTGGCCTACTCTCAGCAAATCACAACGCAATAGTTTTCTCAGTCATATGATAAATATTGTATTCGTTCGATACGGACAGCAAGGTTGGTTCCATACTAAAAGGCTACCGCCTCATTTCCTGTCACAAACAATTGTTCGACACAGAAGAGGTAAACAAATATTTTAAACTGTATAATCAGTCATTATAATAAAACAGTTACTTCAGTTAATTTCTTCTAGCTTGCTTGAACTCGTATCTCTTAGGAAAAAAGGGGGTCGATTTCGTGGATATGTTAATTTTTCATCTTAAGTGCACAACGCACCAAGATGAGTGCGGTTTGCGCTTTTATTACCAAACACAACAACAACAAAAAAAACAGCACAGCTATAACTTTTCTGTCTGATTGACTACCACTGGTCACGTGATGCACTTTGGAAATGAAGAGATCATCACGCAGTAGTTTTCAGCTCCGAGTTAAATAACTCCTGTAGAGAAATGGGTACGGTATTTGCCGGTTACTAGCCCTATCCAATGAAAATCCCCTGAAATATTCCCTGACCAAACGTCGAATAAAAGAATGATTAAGTAAGGAATAAATGACTGAATGGAATTATTAGTGGTCTGAAAGGCCCCGTGAATGATCAAAATCAAATTGCCAACCTGTTGTTACGTGATGCAAACCACATGAATTGCTCTTGCACTTGAGAAAACTTTGGGAAACATTCGTTGAACTTTTGATTGGTGATGTGAACTTTAAACGGCTCATTTGTTTTAAAAAGTTTATGCAATTTGTTTTCTTTTGTACGTTACCGTACTCAAACTCACCATTAGCCAATCAGGAAGCCGTTCTACTCCCTTGGTATCCCTACGACTTGGTTGGTATCTGGTTCGACTGCATTTCGCCAAAAAACACGGCACGACCAAAATCACTGGATCTGCCGAATCGTACCAAAACGTTACGATTAGGTATAAATATCGTTCGGGTTACAAATTTCGTCTTTGGAAATGCCCCCCAAAAGAGACGCATCTTGCAACGTTAAGTGATTTTGTAATATATAGATTTAGGCCAGCCTAAAAACGTAGCTCCTGGGCCGGGTTGTTCAGAGCCCGATTAAGATAACCCAGGAAAAGGTAGAATTTTGATTTGAGTTTTCAACTTTGCGGTGAGGTTTTCTATATATTGTTTGGCCTTCTGCTTTGAGTTTTAATAATCACCATATACACAAAACAAAGCAGCAAAAAACATTTGTATAGAAGAAATAGTTATAATTCGGTTAACTTTTTATTCTGGGTTAGCGTTAACCGCCTTCCGAAATTTCCTGCCCTGTTTTCAACAAGTTAATCCGAAATGAGCCCGCAATCCAATCGAAAACCAGCACTTGGTCAGCTGTCGACTTCAAAAAAACGCGTGACCTCGATGAGCTGTAAACTTAAGCCCGCGATATGGTCACATGATGCTGGTCAGCGGATACCTTGTTTTGACAGATATCAATTGATCATAACATGGATGTCCAATATCAAAGAAGTTCACGGTAAAGCAACGGTGCATATCTCTGTCAACCTATTATTTGGAGTATGGCCGCCATGTTGCGCGACTCCGTCGCCTTCGCCGTCGCCGTCGCCGTCGCCGTCGCCGTCGTGCGTACGCGCCCAGGAGCAATACCGCTAGCCATGATAACCATGAGAAAATCAACTCATGGATTTCCTTTTCTTTTCCTATATGAGTATAGGGCTCCACTAATAAAGGTCAAATAAATCCCCGGCTGCAAAAAGCGAACGAGACCCATTGCAGCATACCGTACAATGTAAATGTGCGTGAAACGTTCAGATACGTTAAACTACTAATTTGCTTTATTAAATTAAAACAGCTGATTTGCTTCCAAAGGTGTTGTCTGTTTGACAATGTTTTCCTGAAAATGCATCAAAAAGTGCCAAATCTTGAAAAGTTTGGTTTGCGTAAAAGTTAAACAAATCTCCTATTGTATAAACTGCTCAATTGGGGGAATATTTGAACTCTTTTCTGTGCTATTTATTGCATGTAAGATATTGTACTAATGTTATACCATGTTAACAACAGATCAACCACAGTTTGTGTCCATATTGGGGCTTTCCGTTCGAAATCGCACTTTTCTGTTAAATTTTCTTATGGAAATAACACTTAACCAACCTTGCTTATCTTTATTACATGGTTTTTGAAATGTCATCTATATTCACAGCACCTGGGTCTCGTGCCAGTCCTTGTGAGTCCAATCCTTGTCAAAACGGTGGCCAGTGCATAGACAGAGGATCGTCCTATCAGTGTCTCTGTAGTGAAGGCTTTTCAGGTGACAACTGTGAATTATCAGTAGGTCGCGAAAACCCCTGCGAGCCCAATCCATGCCAAAATGGAGGTCAGTGTAGAGTAGTAGAAGACAAACCTGTGTGCATTTGCCCGGAAGGATTCGAAGGAGAATTCTGTGAGAAGCCAAAAGGTAAGCAACAAATTTATCTATAATACGACGATATTTTTGCTCTTATTAAGTTATACCTACAGAGAGGAATAGAGACTTGAGGGGATTTATATGTTGACATAATGGTGAAAAAATTAAATATAAAACAAACACAATTCCTAGGAGCATCTGGAGGATAACAATTTCAGCATAAAAGGTAGAAACTCAATCGTAGTCCGAGCTGTTTACGGCTCTTGGTATGAAAACTGTCAGAGCTTAAATATTTTTCTTAGGTGGTGGTACAGGGGTACCGGGAGTTCCTGGTGGTGGTGGTGGTGTAAAGTCTCCATGTCATCCCAACCCATGCATGAATGGAGGAACATGCACAGAGAACGGAGGTGGTTACGATTGTACTTGTCTCACACAATACAGCGGACCTAACTGTGAAAGTAAGCGCCATTATGTTTCTTCGCGTTCGTTTTCTTCAATGGCGAGTAGTTATCCTCTTCGTTTTGTCAGGTTTTTACATTCGTTTTATATTTACAGTTGATGAATGTGAAAAGTGTGACGTCCACGCGATCTGTGTAAATGGACATTGTCGATGTAAACATGGATATTATGGCAACGGCTACCAATGTGAAAAAGGAGGCAAGGAGTGTTGATAGTTTAAATTATAACCTTAGTTTGTGGAATTAAAAGAGTAATCACATAAATAGCACTCTTATAATTGTTCTTGTGGAAGCCTTTAGAAAGAAATAGCGACAAATACCCGTACAACAGAATACCTGATAAAACAGTTCTTTGAATGCCATGACTGAATACCTTGCCAAGGAGCATTGAATTAGGGATCTAGATGGAGCTGCGTTTCATCTTCTCAGTACATCGAGAAAGTTTTTTTCTGGAATGAAGTAGAATAGTATTGTGAGCCGTCTGCTTCAATACATCCAAACGTAACGGCAAATGGACGTCAGATGTTAAACTTTTTCTTTGATGTGAAGTATATATGAAATAATTCATATTTGAACTGCGGTGTAGATGAAAGTGAAGAATGATTATCGCAGTAAATTTTCCAATTTGAGCAGTTGGAAAGAAGAAGCCTGAAAAAATCAGGGTTTCAACGGGATTCGAACCCGTGACCTCCGCGATACCGGTGCGATGCTCTACCAACTGAGCTATGAAGCCACACATTGAGAGCGAGATCAATTAATTGAGTTCATTTCTTCCCGTGAGGAGTGAAATGATGTGAAGTATATATGAAATAATTCATATTTGAACCGCTGTGTAGATAAAAGTAAAGAATGATCAGCGCAGTAAATTTTCCAATTAAAGCAATTGGAAAGAAGAAGCCTGAAAAAAACAGGGCTTCAACTTCTTCTTCACTTTCATCTACACCGCATTCCCTGATTTTTTCAGGCTTCTTTTTTCCAATTGTTTAAATTGGAAAATTTACTGCGATGATCATTCTTCGCCTTTAAACTTTTTCTTTATTGCTCAACTGGACGAACAGCTCGGTAGGAATAGATCCTTTGGTGCCTTAAGCTTTCCAAATTTCGCATAAGATTCTTTCTTTAATTTCTCTTTCAACTTCGTTTTTGAAACGTTTATTTGGGAAATGGAAAAATTTATCTCTATTGCTCACCCTTATGTTCAAATTTTGTAGATGAAGAATCTGAATGCGAGGGCTGCAGTCCATTTGCTCAATGCCAGAATGGGATTTGTGTTTGCATTGAGCATTACAATGGAGATGGATATAATTGCACACGTGAGTTACAGAGTTAAAAGGTTGAGAGGGGTGGGGCAATAGATTATTGTTTTTGTTTAATCTGATCAGATCAGGTAATATATATGTTTTGAAAATACAAGGAAAATGGAGTTCGTGCAAACTTACTCAAATGTTTGGATCAGGCTATTATAATATTATGTAGGTATTTTCTATTTCCTATGTAAGTTGGGACCAAAAACAGAAACAGGAATGGCAAGAGTGGCATCCCTTTCCAGTGTTGCAATACTCCTTCTTCCATGGAAACCAAGACAAAACCCGGCTATGTGCACCATTCATGCCGAGGGGAGGGAGAGCTCTTACATTTTTATCTGTAGATGGGTGTAGGTGTCGAAACTAACATTGCTGTCTGGCACCTTCAAATGCAACATTACAACTACCTCCACGCAAATCTTTTGAGAAGAACAGTGTCTGTATTGATAATTATGATGATGACGACGACGACCACGAAGGCGACGATGATGATAAGCTGTTCTGAACAATGTTGTTATATTTTTAAACAAGTATTATTTCGCTTTTATTTCGTATACAGCTGTGAACCCATCATGTCAAAATTGTAATCCTCCTAACACGTGCATGCAAGGGGTTTGCTTACCTACACTAGGAAAAAAGTGAGTGCAAATATTCTTTCCATTACTTTTATGAGAACGTTTGAATGAGTTTAAACAAATATTTGAGAACTGGTCAACTATTTTTACTGATTAGCGATATATCTGAGATGTGCAAAATTTACATATAAACGAGAAATCACCGAGACTTCAACTATTAACTGTGAATTCAATTTCATCTTAAAAGGTAAAGCTAGTTTTTAGGATATTCCGAATATTTAGATGGAGACAAAATCACCTAAAATTTTGCCGAGCTGTTTGGCTAGTTACAAGGTTGGCCGCTTGTAGTTTGCCCGTTGACATTAAACTCTACATACTTAATTTTCAGTTTTTTTTTCTTTTCTGGAGCACTTTAAACTTTAGAACTTTAAGTGAAAGATTCATGGTGCATAATGCCATAATTTGTCAATCAAAAGGTATCATATTGATGAAAGTAAGCGTCGTTTCTTTTGTAATCAATATTGCTGCCCTTTTCCGGTTTGAAAAAAACATGTCATGGAGTGACAATTACGGAACAATATATCAGAAGGCCTGAAGTGATCTGTCAACTGGAATCTGTCTGTGGATCTTACAGCCAAGATACAACTTTCTAGAATAATAACATTGTTATGTACTCTTTTTTTCCACAGGTCAGTGGTTAAGAAACCAAAGCAAAAACGATTCAACTTGAGCGATGCAACTAAAAACGTTTCTTAACTAAGTATACACCTGAAATAAAATAACTTTTTGCGATTGTTTGTCACCCATTCTTACATTTCGCATAGTTGTTAGTTTTGTACGTTTCGGGGAAGATGGAACTAGTTTAAAACGGTATTTTACATATAGATGCAATGATTGAATACAGTTTTTGTGTGATAATTCAGTAATAATACCACATAATCGCATATGGTCGACGAAGAGACCCTAAATTTTCACGTGTTTCAGATTCCAAAACATTGAAACGCCTCATTTCGTTTGACGAACTGAAGCTAAAACACTTGCTGCTGTACAGTCCATCTTGCTGGTCATGAACATCAGAGTAAATAAAATAACTGTTTCAGCGATCATAGCTTCAATATTTTGGTGGTCAGACTTTCGTGTCCAAGTGTTTTTTGGCCCCTTTTGTCTCGGTTTGAGACGTATTAATTATCAGACCTACGGTTAACCAGGTCTCTTGCTTCAATTTAAAATGCACTATCATGAGCATGACTTCGAAAAGTAAACGCTCAAAAGCAGGAGCCATAATCAGGGACGGAGACCGTAAGCGCGCGCCATGTCTAGTATTGGGGCTGTCCCCATGATATGGGACAATAATTCTATTTTTAGGACAAATTGCGCCATCGCCTGAGACACACGCGC
>Ga0126339_10004624_pt1 | contig 10200 bp, 4 predicted proteins | sample OrbTmetagenome_2_FD_92532 | JGI IMG/M metagenome (GOLD analysis project Ga0126339, IMG submission 92532) | Coral microbial communities from Petempiche,Puerto Morelos, Mexico - Orbicella T R C metagenome | ecosystem: Host-associated > Invertebrates > Cnidaria > Coral | place: Petempiche,Puerto...
AAAAAAATATTTAATTAAAAAAAATATAAATATATAAATATAATTATATATTTAATTATTTTTTTTTAATTATTTATTTTAATAAATATATTTTTTTTTTTCGGCAGAGTTTCATGATTTCAACCAGGAAATTTTTGAAGAATTTTTTAGTGTTTTTTAAAGCCTCACATTGTTCAATTGATATTTAGTGCTTTTGGATTTGTTGGGAGAACATCACTGTTGGTAGATTGCCATAATGTTCTAATTTAATTGAAAAATCACGGTTAAGTTATTTTTTGAAATACGTTGAGTTTGCAAAACAGAATTTTCAATTAAGAATTTGTAAGTTAACAGCGCATGAAGATTTAAATGGGCAGCTGCGACTTTTTTTAAAGACAAAATTGATCAGTAAAGGGAGGTAATTTTCTTTTTCAGCAGCGCCCAATAGCCAACTTTTGGTTGTACATGTTTTGATTGGTTTTCCATGACTCTAAGCCAATAGGCCTTTTACAGCAGTTGGTCACGTGAAGTGCTTTTCAAGAACACGCTGATTTAGTCATCATTGGTAATGTATGGGACTAATGTTATCAGAAATGGAATAAGCGTGGCATAGGTCTATAAATTAGTGCTCTGGCTATTTAAAACATGCTCTTTCCAGTTCTGAAATTCATGTTGTTGTAGCCAAAAGGTTCGAAATTATCGCTCAAGTGACCAACTGTTGCAAAGGGCCTATTACAGAATAAACGACGGCGCGTGCAATCTTATGTCTCCGCCTTCTAAACGACCTTGGTTTCCAATTGGCCAGGCCAAAGGAAGACCCTCACAAAACATGTCATAAAACGTTACATGTTGATTAAAAAAGGTGGCCTCGATAGCTTTTGTTGAAGTTATCTCAAGTATTGGGTGAACAGTTTCAGTTATTATTGCGTTTTAATATTTGAATTTAATTTATTACAGAGATTTACAATGGATGATTCAACAGCAAGTCTGTGTATATAGTAGTGAATCGTGTAACAAGACAGTTATTGAGTTCAGTAAAATATATTATATTATATTATAATTTCTATATGAAAGAAGAATTTATCCGAATTCAAGGCTTTATATGTTATTTTGCTGAAGAGTATCCATTGAATAAAATTGTAAGATATTACAGTGAGAGTCCAACCGTGAAGTGAACACGGAGGATGGGGCTCCCATATGAAAAGATCAGGGATGTTCGTTTCGCTTAGGGGTGTAAATCAAGGATTTTAGTCTCACTTAGCGTGTTCATGACGAAACGCCACATTTTAGCTTACAAGGTATCTTTTGCTCTTGAAGAAATAATAAACAACCCGCTGTCTGTCCGCGTTTAAGTGGTATCTTTTAGGGGTCAAATAAAGCTCGAGTCACGCCCATATTGATCTCTTTTAGGGGTTTAATTCAAATTTTCCGACGAGCATGCCCGATGTTTTCACATTGGGTCCCCTCCCCCGAGCTCGTGAATTACAACTTAAGCCAAATTGGACTCCAGTCAGTCCTATTACTACAATTATAAATACTTCTAGAGGAGCTGAATAAATCGAAACGAAATGAAGAGAAATCACTCTTATTATCGAACTCCACTCAATAAAAGTAGAAATTATGAGAGAAACCAGTTCAAGTGTACTATGGGAACTGATTTAACAGGCTCGTTCTCCTCCTAGTTCTCTTTGGCGCTAGCAACGTAAAACCAAGCTCAGAGTTTGGTTTGGACATCAAATCACTTTGTGAAACATTTTTATAGTGTACTAGTGTACTATTGTAATAGTATACCCTATTACGTACGGTAACAATGATCGTATTTCACCAAGTTATGGGGGAAAATTTCGGCGATACGGTAAGAGTCAGAGTGCAATTTATAAGCTATCGAGCGGGCAGGCGGGTAGAATAAAAAATTCCTCGGGTATATGTACTATCCTCAAACGGAGGAAGAGATTTAATGACATTCTTTTGACAGTACCGGTTCCTCGCCACTTGGTATATTCTCTTCAATCGACCATGTCAAATTATTCATGTGGTTTGTTGACTTATATGTACTATCGACATTTTATGATAACTGCAGGAATTCTCGCGCGCTCATTGGCTAATTTTCATTGCCAATAAGCGAACAGACACATGAATTTATAATTTATGCGGTGCGTCAACGAGCGAGAGTGGACGATTTGATGAAAAAAACAAATTGACGTCAGTTTTTCATGCGTCTGTCCTGTTATTGACTCGCCTCGTGGATCCACAGCTACTTTGACAATGTTATGACGAAATTCATGATCAATAACAGGACAGGTGCATGAAAACTGACGTCAATTTGTTAAATTTAAACAGTGCGAATAGTTTTCGCGATCCGTTTCCACCGACGTACGATGCAATTACGGTGTTTGCCAGCCTAGTCACTGGAGGTTCTTCTGGGGCCTATCAGACTTCAGGCGGACAGCGAGTCAAAATAGAACTAAATCCAAAGTACTAAGTCTTTCAATAAATAACACGCAAACTGCGGTGATAGACATCTAAATATGACAATAAAACGCATCGTTCGAAAACAAAAATTGCACCTTTTTACTTGACGTTTCGTGACGTTTCATTCAAAAATACGTCAAGCCAAAAAAATATTTTTTGTTTTCCAACAATGCTTTCTGTTGTCATGTTTATCACCGCACGCGCAGGTTGCGTGTCATTTCTTGTTAAGCTACAATCGCCAAAGAAAAAGAGTATTTACTATACACGGCTCCAATGTTCAAGGGGAAAGAAGTGGGCTTGGCTCTTAATTACGGTAAGCAGGGGCGTAGGTAGCGACCGCTGTCCGTCCAAATCCGAAAACCGAATCTCTTTCTGTTATTAATTTTTATAAGTCTAAACTTGTTTTACTTTCAAAGTTTTTTCAGCATATCTCACGGTTAGTGCAGAAATCATCATAATCTAAAAATTTGCTTTTTTTTTGTAAATTGGCTCCAGACCTATAGCAATGTGAAACTAGAAAAAAAAAAAGCACGATAACATGATTTTGGGTGATTTTCGTTTAAAAGAAACACCACATTCTGAAGCTGCTTTTTAATTGCCATTGTCAGAATTTTCACTTGTCAGAATTGTCATTTGTTTAGGCACAATGGCAGCCACATTTTACAACCAAACTACTTTATTTTACGACCAAACAAACAGTCTCTCCTTTGCTTTTATTCCACGTAATGTTATTCCGACGACAAAAAGGGAAGACAACTTGCAATCGAGCTAGTGATAGAAACTCGATGGTCAACAGTCTAAGGTCAAAGTTCACGCGATATTATCCCAGCCGCGTGATACTTAAGAAATAGTCTTTTGCTTTGATGTTATCTTTAGCTTTTCCCCGGGAGCTTTTCATAGTCTGCTTGGGAGCCGTTACGACCCAAATAACGGCTGCTAAATTAAAGAGACTGGGTAGAAGCTAAAGGCTCTATAACTGGTCCCTTGGAATTAGAGTTTTAGCGGGACTCAGTGCAAGGGTGTAACTTCCTTGACAAAACCAGAAAAACCGTAAAATGCACTGGACAGAAAAATCCGAAAAACCCCCATCATGGTTCAAAAACCGAAAACCAAAGACTGAATTGGAGAAAACTCGCAAACCGCACAAGTCAACCGAAAAACCGCAGTCATTAAGTGCGAAAACCGAAAAACCGAACCAAAAATTAGCCAAATCTGCAAAACCGAAAATCCCATGGTTTTAGATCGAGTAATATTACTAGAAGTATGTAATCATAATTTTAGCTTTTTTTAAATCGATTTTAAATTGACCCATTTGTATTTTAGCTATCCACGGTGAAGTGATGGAAAAGAAACAAATTCGCCCCCAAGGCCCCAAAACTCTCTCTTTGACTTCCACTGTTCCCCGAATATTGTTTTTAAGTAGAAGTGAAAAATAAAAGGGATTGAATTTGAATATATAGCAGCATTTTCTTCCCCTCCTCGTATATCACACCGCCGTTGCAAGACACCCCCTCCCCGGCTCCGGGAGCTTTCTGTTGTCACAGAAATAGGTGCAAAACGTGTCCTTTCACTACAGAGGGAACAACGTCTTATACTATTTTCTCTACCAACGAACAAAGACGAATATGACATCACATCTCCTGCTCATCTTCTAATCCCATTTATATGACACAGTGCAACAAATGCAACGTTCAATACATAGGAGGCGAGACTAAACGCCATCTCAGCACAGACACGCAATCTAAAAAGCCATCACACAACGACACATTGATCAACCCACCGCCGTTTCAGATCACTTTACCCTTCCTATGGACAACATAGAACTCGTTCCTCTCGAACTCATCAGCTCAAATAGAGACGCTATTCGCAAGGCAAGAGAAGCATTTTTGGTCTCCAAGGGTGAGACCATTGAACCTTGTGGGTTAAACAGGCGTGACGAAATTTAATCTATTTATTTATATATATATATATCCGCTTTAGTACACATTTCCTTTTTCTCTATTTTTGTTAACCAGTCATGCCACATAATTTTGTGAACGTTTTATCCTCCAACCCCTTCCGCTAAATCATAATCTTTCAAGGTTACAGCAGTTACACGTGCCCATTTTATCCGGCATCTGGTTTAAAAAAAAGCAAAATAAATAACTTATGAGTGCGATTAATTTTCGGAAATTCGAGAGCATTCCGGAACTTTACGATTATTGACGAAGATTGCCCGATGACACTATCAGAAACTGCAAGGCGTTCCAACCGCGCGGTTTTGCCGCAAGGGAAATCTGGAACGAGATTGCATCTGATTTCTGATAATCGAGCTTTCACAAAATTCACAGTGTATTTTCCCACGATAACTATGGATTCAATCTCCTCTTGTGGCGACAAGAGTTACTTAGAAACAATGGAACGGACTCTTTTTGATGGCATACTAGATACACAGTTGTGTGACGTTGTACCTCTAGACACATCTTCGCATGTTTTTTAAGACGGCGCGCTCTGAACTTCGGCTTCTGCTTGATTGCGGGTTTCCACACAAGGTAGGCTCCAAATTTCGGTTTGTATATTTTGTTTTGCCTTTGTCAACAAGCGATCTTTAAAATGTCCCGCTGGAAACCTCTTCACTGTATCTATTATCTTGGAAAGAATGAGAAAGGAATATCAATTACAGTGTAACTAAATTATGATTTTGTTCGTGCCAACAGGGTTATACCGTATTTGTAGCAAGGTTTGAAGACAATTCTGTCGTAGGAGATTCATATGATGGTTCTTTGGTGAAGACTGCCGTGTGCAGTGGAGTGTACAGACTTTGGAAATTTTCCTGCGAGTGAAAAGAGGGGACTTTGAAATGGGTAAGTTATTTACATGTTTTCTAGCCGATAAACCCTGTTGTTTTTTTTTACAGAAGACTGTCCAGATACCAATTACTCGCCAGAAGTCTCGAATAAACGTCGCGGTCAGCTTCTATAATGCGTTGTTTAGCTTCGCTAGGGAACTAAACTTGTAATCTTCTGAATGGAAATATTTCCGTTTTTGCTCGCCTGCAAAGAAGATTGTGGACATTGCTTTCTGTTTTGATATATGCAGCGATGAAATTGTGCACAGACATCAGTGTTTGTGTATTCTGTGTAAATTTCCGTTTCGTTGTAACCGGACCATGTACGTGTTTTTCGCTCGTTGTGCATGTGGAAGACAAGACGATTACGTTCCTTGTCTCGCGTGCAGTCTGGTTTTACTGGAGAGTGTTCTTGCTCGGTGATCGTGTGACAGACTCCCTAGTCGCACTCTCCATTCTCAGACTCACTAGTTATTTATCATGTTTAATTTGGGCACGCTATGCTCACAGATTTTTATACGCGAAATAGGACATTTGATCGGAGATTCTCCGACACGTCTTCACAGATTGATTTCCTTCTGTTGTTCTGATGCAGTACATACACAACGAAAATGTTTTTGACGGAGACTCTGGAAATTTAGGCTCATCGGTAGACGCTAAATAAATTGGCAAGGAAACAGTGTCCGACAAATGTGCAATGCTTTTGTCAGTATACGAGCGATCTACACCAAATGTGAAATGAATGAACGACCCGCAGAGTAGGCTTGCTTGTATAAAATGAGACACCGTTTTCGCACTCCGTTCTTGCAGTGAAGTGAGGACTTTTTAAAACATACAAATGTAAAATTTTCGACTTTCTCAGGGAACTTGTCGAAGATTAATCAAAGAAACCGTTTGCTAGCCGATAGCAGTTTTAATATATTTTTATAATATTTTTGTGGTGCGTGTTGTCGCGTGTGGAACCTTCGATCGAACAAAAAAAAACTTTGCCTTAGGAATAATAGTAATATGAGTAACTTGTGTCCTATAAACTTGAGTGTTCTGTTTTCTAAAATGCACCTAAACCTTTGTGTCAACTGTCTAAACACAAGAAGGGGATAACCACTCACTGGCTAGATTTGTTCCATTAAAGAAATTATTATCCGGCGAGAAATTTTGCTTCCATATTAGGGAAAAACGAACCTCATAGGTGAAATTATAAATAAAAATTGTCGTTCGCTAAGAAATTATAATAATATGTCATTACCATTATTCTGGTGTGTTTATGTGGGAGAGAATTTTGCCTGTAAATTAACGTCGAAATTCCTTTCAAAAAAGATCAACAACCCCACGCTAAGCGATCTTTGAGCATTTTGTTACTTTTTGCCAACCAACTGTGTTAATGGGTCTTTGGCTTAGAATGAAAACGAATGGTCATAAAAACAGCTGTACGCAAGACGTGATCGTATGCTGTAGTAACTTCTAGAATGCACCGACAGACCGAATGAAATTAGCTCCTAGAGACCTCAGCACCGCATATCTTGTTTCATTTATTAAAACTCACTCTTTCGGTTTTCAATTCCGCCAGGAGCTTATCTGACTCGCAAAATCCTTTTTATCGTATTAAATACTTCTTTCCTAAACGGCAGCTTTATCTCAGTTAAAATTAATATTCACTCAAAGGAATTAAAAATAACTTATATTATCTGCCTAGACGTGGAGGTTTTTCAGGTTGATAATCTAGTGAACAATGGGGTGACTAATTATTCTGTCTGGCCTCTATCTTTTTCGTTTTGCACACTTATTATGGTAAAAATCAGAATTGATATAAATTTTCTTGACAATCAGTAAAATGCAAGTTACCTTCAGTTGACACTCTGTCACCAAGAAGTCAAATATACAAGAATGGTAAAGTTTTAAATTAAAGTAGCACTTTTTATTTCTTAAGTGGGGATATCAAACTGTCATGCAATAAATACATGTGCCAATGAAATTTGCCAAAATGCCCTCATTACAAATAATCGGTCACCAAAATGGTCAACTACCAAAAAATAGTGGCACAGTTTATAATTTTAGAGAATTTTACCATGAAAATGATTGATTCTGGAATTTTAATTATGTCATTTTGTACATCTTGCAACATGTTGAGTGTGAAAATTAGGACTACTTGGTTGAATTGGTTTTGAAGAGCAAGAAAATAACTGATCATTAGATGTGAATCTCAGTTTTTATATTATTTCCCCCCAAGGTTCTCATTAGGTGTCTAGAAGCGTGTGAAAATTCTGATCGAGTAAACAATGTATCTCTTAGAACCTTTTTAAAATATTTCCCCTTGAGAGCTGTCAGAGATGTGCCCCTGTATGGATACCTGGGGAAATCAATTTTGTCATGGTTTCTTCTTATTATCAAATCCTCACTATAAATTCAAGAATAATTTTGCATCACAGCATTATTGATGTTTAAAAAACATTAATTTTTTAGTTTTAATTATTTAAACATGATCCGTGATTTTATGAGGGTGACATTAATTATATACTAAACTCATTGTCGATGAAAAAGGCATTCAAAAATGTTTCAGATTTTCATGTCTGGACATGATAATTTGTTAATCAACACTTTTATTTCTGAGATCATTGTTTTATCAATGGTGGTCACTGCAACTTTGATTTCGTCAGAAATACGTGTACCTAAACTGACCATCGATGAAGTTTTACTGAACTTTGTGTAGTGTCTTCATTACACTTGGTTACTCTACATGTATTTGAATTTCTTTTGCAAGTGCACTCTACTGTAAGCAATATACAATTTTTCCTTTATATCAGTTCTGATAATACTTGTAAGGTGGTACATTGCCTCTTATCACGTGTCTCCAAGTTGATCATTTTGTTTATTCTCATTGCCTGTGCTTGACAAAGTACTGATATTGTAAGGAAAAAGTATGTGTTCCTCACTCCTGGGAATTAAAAAAATCGGTTTTTGGGAGTGCTAATCTAGAGTGTTTGGGAATGGTCTTGAGTTGTGAAGATTGTAGAGACAAAAGAAAGAGCTTTGTGGCAGCCAAAACAAATTGAAATTAGGGGAAGAAAAGTGAAGAAACTTCAACTTGTCTGCACAGGCTACTGTAGTAACTTTGCTGATGGCAGTTATTGATATAGCTACCAATAAACTAAGCAACCTAGTTAACAACCTCAGCCAGCCTCTCCAGCTTTTACACTTTCAAAATCATTCAAGTTTCTATTTTATACTACAATTTCAGCCTGTGATAAGCTCTTTCACAGCCAACAAAACCACATGTAGCCGGGAGCCCCCTGTTAGGTATATCCCTGTGATCGGGAGGTATTGTGGCTGAGTGTTTAGGGCACTGGACTTGACATCTGGAGGTCATGGTTCAAAGTCCTGCTCTGACCACTCAACTGAAGTTTAATACTAATACTTTGAGAAATGGTTGGCCTTTGGCCTCATTAACTATCACCTCATGGAAATCTCAAGCTCATAATTAAATTAATTGTTAATTAATTATTGTTATATACAGATGATGATCCAGAGAGTGGGTATCTTAGCCTAGGAAGTGACTCATCCAGACCTCAGACACACAAAGGACAGAATGCAAACAACTTTGTGATGCCAGAGCACAAGGTAAGCTTTGATGTCAACAAAGAAATTCTCCATAACTGAATGTCTTATTTTACTGCTTTGATTAGCTGGGAGAAGTTTGATTTGTGATCAAGAAATAATTTGTGATTTAAACCTCAATTCTTAAATTGGAGATAAAATGTGTTAAAGAATAATTTTATAGTTCACTCAAGAAGTTAGATGCCACAAACTGTTTTTTTTGGCCAAACTGTGTGACTCTTGCAAAGTTTGAGTGATAATATCAAGTATTGATCAAAGTTCAATGGCAGTCTGTTGCAAAAATAACAAGAGGTCTTACTTGGAACAATAACTTGTTCCATTGAAATGCACTACTCCTGCCAAAATATTTATTTAGTAACCAATCTCCAGTTGAACAATGTTTGGATAAAAAGCAGCTAAATGGCAGGATTTTAAAATTCTTTTGTGTGTAGTTGAGTGGATAATTGATCTGTTCACCCAGTCCTTTACAAAACACATCACTTTTCATTCCTTTTGAATTTTCATTTAAGTACAGTAATTCAGGTTTGGTAAGTTAGTTTTTGAGCAATCACTACCTACAATGTATTATATGCAACTGACTTCAAGATTACACTCAGAGTTAAATAGAGAGGTTGAACTTGTACATGTACAGTGTATACTAGGTTTGTATACTTAGTCTAGAAATATAAACTTCAAGATTATGTTCAAGATGGCTCTTGACATGCTTTAACACCCCACCAGTTGACAAGTTGGAAAGTTTTATTGAATCACGACCTTTTCAACCTTAATAGTATGTGCCAAATAAGAGAGCGTTTAACTTCCGGTCTAGGTCTGCTTCTCAAAAAGGGCCATGCTTGAGCATTGTAATCTATTATTTGTACTCACCTTGGGAAAAAGACTGAGACTTGCTTGAGCAAGTGAGCAAGTGCTAATCTCTATGCCTGTTTATTGTCAAAGCTTGCTTGGTTCATCATACAATGTAGTGTTACACAGTAGGTTTAATCTGTTGTGCATTGAACGTTTTCTGGTAGCAATGTACACGTATCGCTATAAATTTGAATTTGGAAATAACAATTGTGACTTCCAAGTCTGTAAGTTTCTGTGGATTTTGATCTGTTTTTTAAGCAAGGTACACAATGAAGTGCAAAGGTCATTACTCAGACAAACTTCTAGTGGAGAGTTTAGTGCAATGTTATTAACATTGCACTAAACAGTTAGAGTATTTTGTACTTGCCTTTTGGTCAGGGAAAACAATGATAGTAAACCTGAATTTGTCCAAGGTGATGAATACTGTGGTTTGGAAAGACCTATGTACACGTACACTCTACATA
>Ga0126339_10004625_pt1 | contig 10199 bp, 4 predicted proteins | sample OrbTmetagenome_2_FD_92532 | JGI IMG/M metagenome (GOLD analysis project Ga0126339, IMG submission 92532) | Coral microbial communities from Petempiche,Puerto Morelos, Mexico - Orbicella T R C metagenome | ecosystem: Host-associated > Invertebrates > Cnidaria > Coral | place: Petempiche,Puerto...
GTACGTACGTACGTACGTACGTAAAAGTGTTGATGTCAATATTGCCAAACTCTAAGAACTGGCATTAAAAGAAATGACAAAAGAATCTAAATCTTGCATGTCTTATGATTCTAACGATGGGTAACTCGATACTTTTATAAAATTGTGATCACATAAGGCTAGTTCTGATTGGCTTGACGCGGTCAAGTCATTCGCCATGAGGCTAGGTAGATGTAACTATAACGACTTAGTTATAATTAGACTATCATGATTGTATCTTGTTGGTTTTATCAGTTAAAAAACAAATAGAGTATCAGCTGCTTCCTGTTTACATGCTCTGATCGAAACTTGAGAGAAACTTTCTCTTGAAAGCACTTATGGCTAAATCGATAATTGTTTGTATAAGTCTCAAGTACTTATCTTTAAATGAAATAATTGTTTATTTATGCTATATGTATCTATCAAGAACTTCATCTTCGTTGATGCTAATCAACCCGCCCCCATGTCAAATGAGCAGTTCAGGTTCGCCAATTTTTTCAATTTCGTGTGAATTCCACCGGAAAATATTAAAACATTCTTGGTCATTTCGTTAGCCGAAAGCGTCGTCACTGCTCGATCATACAAAATGACAGTTCTACTTTACCACTTCTCAAGTTTTACCTTTGCAGTCCCTGTATATCTTCAGGGGCTGTTGGATAAAGATCGAGATAATAAGTGCGGTCACAGTAGAGAAGCTTGACCTTGGGACGAAAAGTCACTTACGCGTCAAAACTGTGCTCACTCAAAGCACATGTTTACTTGTTTCTGCGCTCCAGTTAAAACAAGAGCAAAATTATCCTCACGTCTCTTACAAAGCCCGATTTGGTCAAGATTGTCCATTAACAAATTCAATTCAAAATCCATCGAGCTTATTCATTTTTCAAGAGAGTTCAAAACCCAACACAAAGGATAGCATAGAGCAAGAACAACAAACGGGCTCACATACCACGACTAAGCACAATAACTACATCTACAAGATCACAAAAAGACTTTTGTATCCTTCCAAAACAAATAAATCAACCGGGCATCTCAATTGAATTCCACAGAGACAAAGCGATTGGATGCCGGCTAAGCAGAGCTACCCGCATCGAAAGGAAACGAAATGAAAATGATCTCTTCGACGCGTTCACGCTTTCGCCGCACAAATTCGGTTGAACATTGACGCCCATGCAAACAGAGACCGAGTCTGTTCGTCTCGTTCGAAGTCCAAGTGCTCAAAGTTTCAACAAAGAGGAACCGCGCAGGCGTACTTCGCGTGTTCTTACAAATCCTGGTGAGTAAATATTCTCCTTTTCGAGCTAGAACGCGCATAACTCGAGTCACTTTTCTGTGCTCGTTCGTCTAATTTATTTGTGGGCCAGTCAGCTCTCCACAATCCTCATAAATTTTATCTCTTGCGCCGATGCAGCTCTGATTCAATACATGGATTTCTGAGCTAAACTTTTCGCAGTGTATAATTTGAAGTTGCCTAATTAAGGTTACAAAAAAAAAGCCTAAGTAAATTCAGTGTACCTCTCGAGTCCATAGCACATAAGCTTTGTTATTCCACTGTTTCGCGACACGGGTCGCCAATCAAATACTTGGTCCGAGACCAATGTTATACTTGATAAACCGCTATCCCGGGAAACAAGTCATTGTAATTCCTGCATGATTCAGGGTTGTCAAGCTGAAACGTGCACAGCGGAGCACTTGATCCTCTACACGATTACTTAATGGCGTCAGACGTTTAATCATCTAAATATAGCGCTTTCTCTTTTCCTTTCCTCTACCTGGGAATAAGCAGCGGCCAACGCGAAACCTCTGCTTCTGTGGCTGCTGCACATGTATTCAACTAACTTGCATATTTATAAGTTATGTAACTTGCAGTTGTTTACTACTGTTTTGTGAATCTTTATCTTTTTAACCTCTGTAATCAATTTGGTATGGATAAAGATTTGATTTGATTCTGTAAGAAGCCACTGATAGAAGGAACTAGTGTTTCTTTCCAACTAGAAATTGGAGCATCTACTAGTACAAGTGTAGAAAAAAAAAAAAAAGAGCGTAACTGCAGTGATCGACGTTTTTCGGTAGGACACGAAAGAAACTTCTCGGTTCGGTTTTGACGATCGCTTAATTAATAGGCCACGTTTGATATATCAATATCGTATCATGGCTCTGAGGCTTCCAGGACAAACTTCTACATTTGGTGTTGTTTTCTTTGTATCTAAGTCTCTTTTGGGAATTGAGATTGACCCGAAAGCCTTGGAGCCATGTTATAATATTGATATATCGAACGTGGCCTACAGTGAACTGAAAATGCTGATGAAGATTCGTTGACTTAATTCGTCCAATTTGCAGTCTTACAACCAGAGAGGAAATTGACTGACACAATGCGCTGATGAAAAATTGAGGCTTGTTTTATTATATAAATAAATGTCTGTCTGATTTATAAGGGAGCACAATTCGAGTTCATTGCTTTACTCATCTAGTTGTTTATGAAAGAAAACCCAGCCTTGTCAAAATAACGACTTGGATTATCTTTAATCCGCATTAATGGTTACATGATTGGATGACTGGGTCGGGGAGTGTCGAAAACAAAGATTTAATCACGAACTGGCACAGCTGGCAAGTCGAAACGAAGTAACCAAAACCCGAAAAAAAGCAATTAAAACTCAAAAACCATCGAGACTTTCACCCACAACTCGAGAAGGAAGCAAACGAAACGCAAGAGAATAACCATGGCAGAAAAACTTAGTCACATAATGAAAACTCTCTTCCAGTTATTTTAGCGGCTCTTTAATTTAAGTTTGACCAAGAGGCCAGGTCTTTCCCGCCCAAAGATTGATGCGTATCAAACTGCGGCTTATGCTGATTTTGCAAGCGTCGACTGAAAGGAAAAAAACAAACAAACAAAAAAACCAAACCAAAACAAAACAAACAAACAAAAAAAAAAAAAACAAAAGCAAAAACAAGAAAAAGTTTGCCCTTTAATGTTTCTAACTAGGTTGGCAAGGTCCAATACACGACACTTCAATTCAAGGCCCCAGTCGGCACCTTTACCAGTCGTATAATGTGTCTTTCTTACACGCTTTTGTAACTAATCAAGAGCACCTTTAATAACCTTTGACGTAATCAAACTAACATAATCCAGCACAATTTTGCCATCTTTGATCGAGTGTATGGCCTTCGTCCTAGAAATTTTCCACCTTTTGTTTTCTCAAACAAATTTGGGTTGCAACAGTGAGACGCTACTGCGGACGACTCTTTTTGGTTGAGTTGAAGACAGTAGAAAGAAAATGAAGCAACTGAAACTTCTGGAGTGAGGCCGACTTATAAAGATAGTTTATTGCGTTTACTGGCAGACGGCACTAAAACGCCTCGGAGGTCTTGTTTATGAATAGACCCCAGTGGGGTTTAGGGCGAAAAAACAAGAAAAACAAATGGTGCACAACAGAGGTTTTCAAAAGATTGCCTTAGTAGGAAAACTGAAAAAGAAAAAATCCGGATGGTAAGATTCACTTCAAAACTGTAAATTGCCACACCTTAATGTACACATCTCTAATGAAGCACGAATAACATTTGACAGAACTTGGCTAGCTCTGCATATTTTCTGCAAAAAAAACTGTATGAAGAGAACACCTCTATTACGAGGACATGACATAAGTGAGGGTCCCGTGCGAGTCCGCTTAAAACTGGTTTCGCTGTGATGGGAAAGGGCTGCTTTACGTAATTGGAAGATTTAACAATGCATTACAGTAAGGGACTTTCTGAGTTACTGCATAGCCCCTATGTTTAACGTGAATAAGAGGTGCCACGCAGTTGAAAAATACAGGCACGACTAGTTATTAGTGTTTCAGAAAATAAAGAGGCTCAGTGATTCGCTGGGAGATAATTCATGGTAGGACACATATATAGTTTGCTTTTATTTACTGCCGTTTGCTTGCGGTTAGCATTTATATACTGTGTTTGCTTGCGGTTAGCATTTATATACTGTGTTTGCTTGCGGTTAGCATTTATATACTGTGTCTGCTTGCGGTTAGCATTTATTTACTGCTGTTCACTTGCAGTTAGCATTTATTTACTGCTCTTTGCTTGCGGTTAGCATTTATTTACTGCTGTTTACTTGCAGTTAGCACTTATCTGCTGCTGTTTGCTTGCGGTTAGCATTTATTTACTGCTGTTTGCTTGTAGTTGGCGTTTATTTGCTGCTGTTTGCTTGCGACCACTCGGCCCTGCCCTAACGTGAAGAGGAGGTGCTGCGCCGTGGAAACTGAATACCGGTACGACAAGTAACTCTATATCGGTCATGAATTGGAGACAGCTAACTGACTCTTGAATCGTCAACTAATTGATGTACGTTGACGGTTAAAGATATCACCAGTTTAGAAGAACAGCTTACTAGACCTACTAGTCTTCCTATTCAATATTTTTTCGTAAGTGAAAACCTGTATTCACTTTTTGGTATACGAGTAACGAGAAAGCTTCCGTTCAGTTCGATCGCCTTGATAACATCCACTTCCTAAAGTACGTGCAATGATAGCTGTGAAGTTAGTCAAGTTAGCCTCTATGAGGGGAGGCCTACAATAAAGAACGTTTTGTGTTCCTGAAGAAGTCTTAGTGCTTACTGCCTTCAAGATGAGGAGCAGAACTGAGCTAGAGCCTATACCTCTGGCATTGAGTAACGATTGCCGGCTTCAAGTTAGTTGCGTTACAGCTTGTAGTGATTGAAGACTCTCTGAAATAACAAACCTCACCCTGGGAACGAGGTTGGGAAATAATTATAAGTTTGTCCACGAGTGGCCTACAAAAATTCCAGAAAGTTCCAAGGAGTCCTGCACAAGACTAGGCTAAGTAAGACAAAATAGCCTGGGACCGAGATCCTGAAACCGGTATGCAAAAATCGCGCATTTTGTGCAGCGGACTGACTAGTAGACAAGATTGTTCAGTGCAGACTTCGTCCATTGGGCTTACAAACCGTCATTTAATTCTTCTTCGCGTGCTTTCAGTTTTCTCTACTATTGTCAGAGAAAATATACCAGAAAACAGAGCAAACAAGCCACAAGTAACTCAAGAACGATTTTCGTATTTTTTTTTTTTCAATAAGCAGCTGCAAATAATCAAGATAAGCAATGCAATCAACCTTAAAACGACCGCGTTCACAAGGTTTTCATGCAGGTAATCGCTAGCGACAGTTTTTTCACCTGGCAATTATCGAGTTTGTTTTCTTGAAATATTTGTAATGGTTAAAATTTTTCAATCTGTCCTACAGTTATTACCCAAAAGTCATTGCATAAAAAAACCAATTTAAAGCATTTTGTTGACAACAGATGAACCCTAACGCACGCAGAGTTGGTCGTGTGTAAAGCGAAACACAAGTGTGACGGGCCTTCATATGTTCTGTTAGTCTGTGTGAATTTCAGCGATAACCTGAAGATCACTAAAGTCCTGAGATACGTAATGCGTTGTTATGCAGTGCACCTTAAACCAAGGTTGGTAAATGCCTTCAATTTATTTCTATTTTATCAAAGTAAATGGCAAATTGCAGCTGTTTGCTTTGTGAACACTCGTCTTGAATTGAGCACCGGTGTCAGTGAATACAAATTGAATTTGTTTCGGGCATCAGCAATTTGATCATTATTGAGCAAGGTCAGTGGGGAACATGGTTTGGCTGAAAAGATTTCCTTTTAGTCGATCAAAGGTATATAGCAGTTTAAAACAGTTCATTTGGCCACCCACTATGTTTGATCTTCACGTGATAATACAAATCCGACTGGGGCACTTGTTTCTTTACAATATTTTGCCCGATTCATTTCATTGTGCTTTCAACTTGCATTAGTATTCAACGGCGTTAGTCAAGCACTTGTCTTACCAAGAAATGAGTGCAGGATATTTTTTCAATATTTTGCTAAGTTCACTCCTTTTGGAATAACCTGCATTTAGATGCACCCGCGGTTGGATCATGAATTTATTAGAGTAGAGTGAAAATTACATGTTCCCTGATTGGATCGTGTATGATAGAGCAAGAAAAAACGACAATTGAGTCTGCAGCTTTCATTCAGTGCACGGCCATCATGACATTAGCTCTCTCAAGCTTTTATTCCAGTAAAAAGGTTAACTAGAAACTAACTACTGTATCACAATTCCGTAAGAATTCAGTGATTGATGGTATGTTTGTGATTTTAACAGTAACAAAAATGTCAGGGGCAAGGCAGATGACCCTCAGATCGGCTTTAAGCATTTTATCACAGTCTAAATGAAGCGAAAAATCGATTAAGTTTCAAGTTACTTTATTGACACTGCAGTATGTGTTCAGCAAAAGTATCAAAAAAAGCTTAAGTGAAGAACCCTTCATCAGAAATTCTCAAGATGTTGTTAATTAAGTGATGCAAATGGTCGGCGAAGCATAGAACTCTTTGGTGTTTTTCGCCAAGGCTTTTAAACCTTTTGTGACTCTTCCATCGAAGATTCTAGAAGGAATTTGCCGATGCGTATCGTAGCTTCAGTTTGATACCAAGCGATAAACAAGGTATTAATACGAAACGTAATCGGGTTGTTGAGCTAGTCGATAACCACGTTGTCGTTCATTGTCATCTAATGTTGTAACGCAATAAGTCAATCTTGTTTTTCTGCAAAATCGAACAGAAAGCGTGTTTTGTTGAAACTGCTAAAGCTACTTAAAGTAAGCGGGAGGTCTAAAAAGCATTTGTGTTTTGATCTATTTACATGGAAATTAATGTAATCCCACCAAACTCAGTTACTGTACCGGACGAGAGGCACTGTTGATTACGTGTGGTTTTGTTTCTATTTCTATTATTAAAGACAGAAGATCCAAGGTTACCTTTCACTTTTGTTCACAAGCTGTTTTAATGACAACTACGTTTTACCTCTATAAGAAAAAAAAGCTTACAACAGAGTTTTAGTTTCATTCAATTTTTTTGTATTTCTAAGGGAGTTGAGTTGAGATAGCTATTGCCAATTAATTAATTTCTTCACATACCGTTTGAAGCGTCGCAGTACAAGAACCAGTTACTCTGTTAACTTCGTTTTGAAAAGACAAATTAAGCGCCATTTCAAGTAAAACAGTCGACAAACTAAGACTACTTTGAGTTGACAACATTTATAAACTATTAATCCTGAAAATTTTAAAAGAACGCTTCATCAAATTGAAAGGGATTCAACACGGACATCAAGTATGGACTACAAGGTAAACTATATGCTGTTTTCCTTCAATTATATGCTGAAGGGTTTTAGAGATTATTCACTCGTGTGTGTTCATGTTGCTCGCACGCTGAGATTTCCAAAAGACTTCCATTTGTGGGGCAAATCACGCTGGATTCAACAGCAAAGGCAATATCGCGTAAACAGGTTATTAAATTCCATTAGTCGGTCTTATTTTCAAGGCAGTTCATTGTGATTAAGGAGTTCGATTTGAGAACAAAAGAAATCAAGGAATGGGATTAAGGCGGTTTTGTCTGGAGAAATGAGCGTAAGTGAGCGACGCTTTCCAATCTCGAAAAGACGAAAGCAGCTTATTTTAAAGGAGATTCCAAACTGCACTGTTAATTCTATTTTTTTTATCTTTGTTTCCATTTCTACCTAGGAGCCATGTCATGGTCTATTTTGAGTAATGCTTTTTTTTTTTCTTTTTTTATAAGGGTTAAAAAGTGAAGGAAGTACGTAATAATGAAACAAAAAGGAACAAGAATAGTGTTTATGACGGAGATGGACTACAAATGACAAAATTGAAATATCTAGTGTACATTTCTCTGGAGGCGCCATCCGTGACACATCGCCGAGACACATCAATTTCTTGGTTGGGACATCCAAAGACCACGAGAACAATAAGCATCGATTTGTAGGCTAATTAGCGTGGGAAGCCACTACTGAAAAATTTACTAAACTGCACACAAAAGGACCATCAACAAAACTAACGAGGATTGTGTATGCAGTTTGAATCAAAATTATTCAGGGGGCAGAGTTATCTGGCCTTTTACTTCAAGAATTCAGCAGCAATAACAAATTCAACCGAGATTTTTCTGTCCAATCGTAGACCGCCAGAATCACGCTAGAAAGCAGAGGCAATATCACTCGGTAGGTTATATTGTTGTCAAATTTCTTGACTGACACTGCATGCAAAAGAATTAAATTCCACGACAAAGAGTGGAGTGAGATTAGACACGGCGTATGTGTCCAAAAGTGAATTCGACCTTTATTTTCAAGCACATTCGCACAGGGAAAAATATAACGGAGCGTTCGACTTCACTTCACTTCGCTATCATGCCTAATCTTGCATGAATGCTCTTCGACACAAAACCCTCCAACTCTTTGATCGTTTTTGTTTTTGTTATTAATCAAAATGCATTTCAATTGTTTGGCCTGACAAGGTGACGGCACCGCTCCACACCGATGGTTTCATATGCGATTTGCGACATAAATGGCTCGTCACTCACTCGTTCGCTGACAAAAGACACGTTCGATAGCCGATACCACTAATATTGACTGCTACGAGTTAATATTTAAACCGGTAATGTGAAAGTGTTGTTTGCGCGAGTTAAAGCGGTGCATGTTACCGGAATGATAACAACTTCTCTCTAATTAAGGTTGATTCTAGATCGATGCTTGAGGTGGTGAGTGTTATGTATCGTCTGTGGTCGAATTGTGAAGTTTCCGAGCACCACCAAAAACAGTAATGCACAATGCCAATATCCAACTAGGTACAGACGTCTCGTTGTGAAATAACTTAGACGTGTAATAGCCCTGAAGACCTGTTGCTTGTCGACGAACAGGACGAGTTGTTGGTTATTCACGCCGTACGCTTTGTTTTGCTTACAGGAGAAATGGGAACAAGCTTGAGTACACATGGCGCAATAACGCTAAGACTGAAGAAAAGAGACATAACTACTCAAGCTGCGCCTGAAGAAACTAACAAAGAAATCGATCGAGAAGTTTCCAGTTCAGGGGAAAGCGGAGTACAAAATTCCTCCGGTCACGGGAAAAGTCACTCTCCAAATAAACACCGTCGAATCGTTCTCAACGTGTCCGGATTCCGATATATGACTTACTTGCAAACGTTGGAAAGATTCCCTACGACTCTCCTAGGAAATAGAGAGAAAAGGCAACAATTTTACGACGAGGAGCGAAATGAGTATTTCTTTGATCGAAACATTCAAGTGTTTGAATTAATTTTGTATTTCTATCAATCAAATGGTCGATTGGTCTGCCCGCCGGAGCTGGCTCCAGAGATTCTACTGGAGGAGGTCGAGTTTTTCCAGCTTGGAGAGCTCGCTATAAATGCTGTCAAGGATATCCTGAACGAAGATGAACCTCCCGATAAACCAGTGATAATGCCAGAGAAAAAAGCACAGAAGTTTATATGGAGATTATTTGAATATCCTGATTCGAGCAAAGCAGCGCGTGTGTTAGCATTGCTGTCTGTTTCAGTAATAGTGGCATCTATAGTCGTTCTGTGCATAGAAACTCTTCCCCAGTTTATCGTTCTACCAGAGGATGACATTCATAGAAATGACACCGCCAAGATGCAAGAAATTCGCGAACACAACGACCTAGCGTCAAGGGTGAAAAACGTGTTTGGACAGCTTGAAATTGCATTCATAAGCTGGTTTACCTTTGAATATCTGGTGCGATTGATGTCTAGTCCGCAGAAATGGCTGTTCGTTCGTTCTTTCCTAAATGTAATTGATTTACTCGCTATATTACCGTTTTATGTGGAACTAGGGCTCAAGAACAGCAGCGAGCAGAATTTCTCGCTGGCGTTTCTCCGAATTCTAAGACTGGTGCGAGTGTTTCGTATTTTTAAGCTCTCGCGACACTCTAGCGGGCTACAAATTCTCGGACTAACGTTGAGGAAGAGTTTGCGCGAACTCGGCCTTCTGATTTTTTTCTTGGCAATTGGCGTGGTCATTTTCTCCAGCATGGTTTATTACGCAGAAAATGGCGACGAAGAAACCTTATTCACAAGTATCCCGGATGCCTTCTGGTGGGCGCTAGTTACTATGACAACGGTGGGCTACGGAGATATGTATCCCAAGACACTTTGGGGTAAGCTTGTTGGGTCCGGTTGCGCTCTGTGCGGCGTACTAGCGATTGCTCTGCCTGTGCCAGTCATTGTCTCCAATTTTGATGCGATTTACAAAAAGTACCGAAGCAGGAAGCTGAAGCAGCAAGGCTTACAAGACGCAGAA
>Ga0126339_10004626_pt1 | contig 10199 bp, 5 predicted proteins | sample OrbTmetagenome_2_FD_92532 | JGI IMG/M metagenome (GOLD analysis project Ga0126339, IMG submission 92532) | Coral microbial communities from Petempiche,Puerto Morelos, Mexico - Orbicella T R C metagenome | ecosystem: Host-associated > Invertebrates > Cnidaria > Coral | place: Petempiche,Puerto...
AAAAAAAAAGAGAGAAATAATAAAATTACAGAAAGCGGGTTTTTGTTTGAGATAGTAAGAAGCTTAGATAAACCACTTGAAGATAACGGACTTGGAGACCGGACGCGACGATAATGGTAATTCGTTTTATACTCTAGATCCTATGTATTCCATGGACCAGCTCCTTGACTTTTGAGAGAACTTTCTATGCGTCTTAGCAGACCAGTCCATTGCATGTTCAAAGGAAAAGCTAGTACATGCTGACTGTTTGCAGCATGCCTTTCCTCTAAGAGTCCGACAAGCATTTTATCCCTGTTGAGAAGCAGTATCGACTGTTAATTTGGAATTATTAATATTGTGAGATTTATTCTAGCTAAGCTTGAACAATAGCTCATTCAACTGAATACCGCGTTAAATCCAGTCGAGATGAACAGGAACGAAATCCAGACTTCGGTGGTGTGATCACGTACCCCAATCTCTTCTCCCTAATCCCTGCCCACCTAGTTCCCCTTTGCCCTAAATTAATGAAAATTATTAGAAATATTAAAACGATAAAACACACGTTTGTTATGTTATTACGTCTACAAATTAGTGGAATTAAAACAATATTCTGAAACGGGCTGGCATCGTGCTCCAAGCTCAAGATGAAAATTCAGCCTTGTTCCTATAGAAACAAGAGAGCTCGAAACTTCTGACGCAGGAGCAATTAGATTACGTCAGTGTCGTTACACACCACAGTTTATTTTCGAGTAACTCTCTGGATTAGCTGCTGATAGAAGGTCACTAAGTGTCACTTCCGTGACACCCAGCTACAAGGAACATATCAAGTATCGCGGACGCAATCTTGTGAACGTTGCTGACCCCTTGAGGTATGTTTGCTTAGATTACGAATTGAGGGAGTAGATTTTTATCAAGGCTGCATGACTGCACGACTTCAAATCGCCCACTAAGTTTCGATTGATGCTCAAAATGGGCAGATTCAATAGCTGGATTATTTTCTCTTTTCGAAAGCGCAATTTCAATTATTAGATAATAATATCATCGAGCCGCAGTCAAGAAGGCTCCAGCTATGACGTCTGTGACACGGTGGTTAATAGCTTAAAAATGCCTTCCCGGCGATAGTGATCAACAATCTGGCTGCTGAAGCGCTGTCTTCGTTTTAAAAGAAAACAGATACTTTAAAGCAAATTACATGTACGTTGCACGGGCAACAACATGGACAGCGAAGTAGCAGAGGATGAGACTCCAAGAACAACGACTGCAAAGAAAAAGACAAAGAGGCGTGGTCGCAGGTTGACTGGTCTCAGCAAGCAGCGAAGAATTGCAAATACACGGGAGAGGAATCGTGTCCATGTGATCAACGAGAGTATAGATCGCTTGAGAGATCTCATTCCGCTATTTCCGAACGAGAGAAGACCGTCCAAGACGGATACAATCCGGCTCGCAGCTCTTTATATTTCGCATATGACAGAGCTCTTAGCCATAGAAAACCCTGATCATCATCAAATGGTGGTACGCGAAAGCTTGGATGAGGACATGTCAGTAACTTCTTTGGAGTTCGACCCGTTCGACGTCGAAACGGGAGGTAACGTAATTATGTGACTTATTTTTTTGTCGTGAACGTTTGACATGCGATCATTTAGAGTGAAACCTCTCGTTTAAGAAACAACAAATAGGTAACAATAATTACAGGACCTTTATGGCAAAATTATAATTGTTTGCAAAGCGTTATTTACGAGAAGAATTTGCTCCATGAAGGAAACACTACACCTTTTATAATTAAAATATATCTCACTTGCTCAACTCTTAAGCAATTTAACCAGAGTGAGATAAGCCTTTTTGATATCGAAGATAATTAGAAACTGAGGTTGTTTGCTCTCTTTGTTTAATTTGTCACAGAACTGGCAGTTTTCTTTTGGAAAGAGGACGAACTAAGTGGCAGCGCTGGCAGCGAGCTATCACCAGTATTTTAAAACATTGAAAGTTCAAAATGTAACCAGAGTATCAAGTGTACATTAGTAGAAAAACTGGATGGCCTAATGTTTCTTGAGTGCTTGGAATGTACCATCCAGTGATCTGTGAAAAATATCAACGTTATCAAATACCTCGTCATTTTGAAGTCGTTACTGTTTATCACGCAACCTGTTGACGTTTTCTTCCACCCCTGAGGTCTCAATATTAGGACATAGCTTACTTATTTCCACTTACTTTCTCTCAAACCTGAAGTTGTTTTACATATTAGCGTGCAAGTAATTAAATTATCCGACGAGAGTAGTGTTGAGCTTTTTTAAAATAACTATTGACTGTTTTAATAAATGATATCCATCTTACTCAAACAAGTTATCATAAAAACAAGCTTCGCGCGTGGGAAAGTGAAAGCTAAGTAAACAGTATAAAGTAAACTAAGTCGTCTATATTTACCAACTTCTACGTGTTCGAGATAAACTTATGCTGCCGCATGGTTCTTAGAGAATACCCGAAGGAATAATGTTTCGATGCGACCAAGCAAGGGGAACCGCACCATGAGAAAGTTCACTATATCAACAGGACTTTTTATGATGATAAACTACGCTTGTATTTTGCAGTTAGCTCCCAAATATAAGCAAAAAGATTGGTAATTTTTTTTCACAAATAAAGTAAAGATTGGACACCAACACCCTTGTCATTTGATTAAGCCCATGTACGAGATAAGCGTGTCTTACTTAACTAACATATCCTAAAATCCGAGTGCCGGATTATTTTATGAGATTCAACTAAATTCCCTACCATCGAGCGCATGGCGGGGGTCAATTCATTCTATGATTTACGGCAGTGCTATGTTTTTGTAAAAATTTGTATCTTTCTTAATTTCTCAGGTGTACTCGAACTGATGGAGTTTTCATTTTGAAAGTCGATTGGGTTTTCTGGTTAATTGCATCACTTGAAAACTGAACACGTTTAGAAACTGTTTGCAATTCAAAAACCTCCCGTGCAGACGGGTTCAAAATAACGTGGGCGGTTGTCAGTTTACGTATCGGCTGTAAACATTTACTTCCCACAGTTATTTCCTATAATGAAGGCACCAAAATTACATTATTATCATCATAAAGTAAAAAATCTCCAAAAGTCTAAAACCACAGAACTTGACAGGATTCAAATAATGGTTCTTTGGACATTTTCTCCTTGAATTTGGCTCCGTCTCGCGTTCGATGGCATTCACCGATTTACCTGACCCCGCTGTCGCTGCACAGAACTTGGATCCTGTTGGATGCAGCTATGTTTGATTGCCCTTAGTGGATTTTACTCGATCGTGGGGCTAAGTGTTTGGGGATGGGCTAAATATTGGTGTTGTTAGCAGTTTGTCAGCATTGCTATTCGGCACTTAACTAAGATTAAGCAAAACAGTATCGATGCCCCACTTTAAGCGATTAAAAAACAACGAAGACAGAAAAGGACAACAACTTGATATCAGAAGGCCTCCTCGTTTGCTATCTACTGTATACTGTGAATCTGCCCGTTAACATGGACTTAAAAGAATCCTTGACTTATTCAGTTTCCCGTGTTGCACAATCCTCCATAATTACAGCCTGTACGGACAGTTTAACCGGCCCCTGCTCTCGTTTTATTTATTTATTTATCATATAACTGTTTAAACACTACTATCACCCGGATGTGCGTATTAAGCACAACTCCGTGCTGTTCTCTTTGTATCAATTGGTATTCCGGCCGTTGGCCAACATGGTGCAATTCACAGGTAAACCGGCTTGCACTGATTCTTTTCGCCTAAAGAACACGCGTGATTGACTGGATCTTCTCAATCATTATTCTAAGTGTCCATTTAGCGCTGGTCATGGGTACTTTCACACTGATAAGGTACTAACGAAAAGTTTCGAAAGAAGATGCATAAATGTGCTTTCGTGAAAATTTTGCTAATGAGGCTTACTTGTTCACACGTCAGTGATTCTTCATTTAAGTGAAATCAAGGGTTTGCCTGAAGCCCCTAGCCTTGCCGCGTAACTCTGCGTGAATAAGATATATTCCTAGTTGGAGAAAACGAAGAAAAGCAACAACAGAAAGAGGCCATTTTTTCGCGTGTAAACAACACACCGTTTTAGCCAAGCAGTTATTAAACCAAACTGATTCTGTTTATTTTATCGTTTATTTTAAGTTAAAGGGCTTACATCTATCTCAACCCTAGTGTTGGCCTGTTTTAATTAAACGTAAACTGAAACTGTGTGCGATATGCCTTCTGTCGATTTTGCAAAAGATATAAGCATGGTATTTATGATCAGAATAACAAGACTGCACGGGACGGGATATTCTTCATCAGTAAACGTATAACGCTGAAAGGCTACCATCTTCGCTAATTAAACTATTTGTCTCATTTGTAAGATAGCATATTAATTAAAGGTTGCTTCATGGGTTCATTTCCACAGTTTATGTCACTTGCGGTTTCCGAAAATAAAACTTTTACAAACGACCCGTAATTAATTTGGGTAAGGAAGCGGGTACGGAGTTTTTTTATAATATGCAGATAATAGTATGACAGAAAATCGAGTTCTTCATTACGATGGCATAACTCATAATTCATTTCAACTGGCACATGGACATAACAAGACGCCAACATGTTGGAAACTGAATTAGGGGTTACCTTGCTGCTTTTTTTTTTTTTATTATTTCTTCCATCTTTACTTCCAAGCTGGATCATTCAAATCCTGCCAGTCCAGACATATTGCGTCATCCTTTTTCTAACATAAACCCTTTCAGCGAAAAGATGGGATAAAAAGTGAAACCAGTAAGAACAGAAAGTTCAAATACTACTTACTCACACCTAAGTTTCACTGAAAGACCAAAATTGCGAACAACATTGAATCGATCGCTTGATTTGGATTCAAAGCGTGGACGAAAAATAAAACATTAAGCCGATTAATAAAGCAATCACAAATCACAAACATTAACGCCTCTAATATTTGCCCATGGAATATCGCGGAGTTCAACAAATATTGGACCACACCCAAGGTGACCCGAAATTGTTCCACAGCCTTTTGTTCAGCCGCCGCTCAGCGATTTCTTGGCAAACGTTTCTTATCTGCTGGGGCTTAAATCAAATGCAGAAAGCTTATCGACACATCAACTGGTAAGAAATACAATTTGCGATAAGAGGCAAAAACGTTGGTCAAATTTCGTCCAACGCCAACTCTAGAAATTTATTCCAGCTTCGCTAGCTACGAAGTTTGGGGAGAAATATCCATAAAAAACAAAACAAAACAAAGCAAAACAAAGCAAAAAAAAAAAAAAAAAGGCGCGTCTTGTTAGAAACAGAAATAAATATGGGAAAGTTTTCCTTTGTGTTTAAAATCCCCCACCTTTCTCTGGAGTATTTTCAACAGATATCTTTTCTCTCGACAAAAGGCAGAACTATCTAATAAAAAGCAAGAGAATTATGAAATACCGTATTTGGTTGCTTGCATGTTCTGGCTACATAACCGCGAGGAATAATGTAAAAATAGCTGTAACTGTTATCAATGTTTTTGTAGGCACCGCAACCTTTACGTATCGAAGCACGATATCGGCGAATCTGGTTTAGGGCAATACTGGCTCCTCGAGTCTGAGTTTCTTGGCTAACAAATAATCTCGCAGAGCGCAGTCTTAATTAAACACACATCTCTGAAGGATCTTTCAGATTAATGATACAGGATATTGTTCATTTCCGAGAGATAAACTCTCGTAAATTAGAACTTTATGGCAAAAGTCAAAATCGTTAATTTGAACACGTGTTAAGCGGAATGTTCAAACAAATGTTTTCATCGTTGGGTTAGAAAATTCCTCTAGTTTCGTTCGTTTGAGGTACACTGATAGCTCTTGCATCTATAGCATTGATAACTTCGCAGTTTGCTAAATAAACACTAGAATTGAAGTCGTTTGGACTGACGAGGGAGCTCGTTGCATTGGGCAACGTAACACGACTAACAAACTGTTACAAACGAGAGTTTTCAAAACTCCATTCAAACATAATTTGTATCATTCCCACTGCAGGTGTGGGCCCGCGCATGAGAAAACTCAAAGCATGATATACTTTCTTTTCAATTTTTTCAGAATTTACCAGACACTTAAAACCTCAAGGTTGGTGGCACTGTCCTACAGGAAACCAGTCTTATTTAAATTGACAAAGGAATTTTTCCTAGTCTGAAAATTTTCCCAGATGGAATTTTGCGTGATTGTATAGAGTCCTTTTAGGCCTAGTGTTTTTAATACAAATAAACACGGAAAGCAAAAAAAAAACAAAAACAAAAAAACAAACCTCGAAAGGTCAAAAAGTCAGCTGCAAACGTAGTAGCATGTGTGTAACATCAGGCATGATGCTTCGTGACAGTGTCTGATACCAACTACTGATAGAAAGAAATCCTCAGTCTTTCCGATCGAGTTTATAGAAGCGTTGACACAGATGTAGTTGAACATGTAAGTGATTCCAAACCTAGCGCCAAAAGCTTGGGATATCGTTGTCCTTGAACAGCACGTTCAAGGGTATTGCCATAAGCTACCGATAATCACAAATCATAAAGTGTTTTTTAATTATTACTGCGGAGGAGTTTAAGCTCCGATCCCACACAAGGCACGACTCAAATGGTACATATTCTCATTTGAAATGACAAGGAGAAAGGGCCTAGATGACTCCAACGATATCTGCAGAAAGTATCACAGGAAAACTAAGTCGTTGTTCTGCGTGGCGTTTTAGGGAATGGGGGGCAAGAAAAGGGTTGTAGCACGAAATGCACGCACGTTACATCGTGGAGCACGAAAGGAGCGTTATCTTGGCTAATATCATGTGTTTATGTTTCTGGACTTTATATAATAGTGTCAAATGAGTTCCGTTTTGATGTCTGCTCAAAATGGAAACCCAGCTGACAAGCCAAGCCCTGGAATGCTGCGATAAGTAGCTCGTTTAGCGATACTGTACCCACGCCTCAGTTAAAACACACATCACTTGTGTGTGCAGCTCATTACACAGCAGCCAGCCATGGAGTCCACAATAACAGCAAAGCCTTGTAGCAACCAAGGGAAAAAGAAACCTAGGAGGCGAGGACCTCGCTTGACTGGAGTCAGCCGGCAGAGGAGAATGGCCAATGCACGTGAGAGATGCCGGGTGCAAACTCTCAACGCGCACATTGAGAGACTCCGTGATTTAATTCCACTTTTTCCTGGAGAGAAGAAGCCCTCGAAAACAGAGACCATCCGATTGGCTGCTGTGTACATCTCCTGCCTGACAGATATTCTGGAGACGACGCCTGAAGGTCTGGAGAGAATCGCTACCGAGGAGCTTATTCCAACTTTCCCAAGCCTTGACGACAATTTGAGTCTTGCAGGTCTTCCAAAGTTATTGTTTGAACCATTCTCTGACAATGAAGGTATACACCTTGATTTTTTCACTCACTCCATTATTGTGGGACGGGGATCAGTGTCATCAGCTCAGGTTTCTGGGAGGTCTGGTAATCTTACATATCTCATCCTTTATTTTAAAATTATTTCAGTGGAAGGGGAATTTCAGCTCCTGCTTCGTAATTTTCACCACAAATATTCCATGAACAGTGAGGAAGGGAATTTTTAAGATGTGTAGCAAGATAACCGTTGTCGTCTTGAAACATGTTTACAAATAATAATTCTACCCTTTCATTGTTAATGTAAACATCCAAGATTATCCAGTTAATCGCTTCCTTCCTTGGTCGCCTCGCATTATCTGCTGTCTGAAATCATCTACGCACTGCATGAACGTAAAACTTTTCGACTGAATTTGCCTGTAAAGAGGCTTGAATCGGGCGCGCAATCTCTTATCACGGAGGCCTCAAGAGAAAATCCGTAAAAGCTGCATTTGTTTGTTTTTGCTTCATGTTTTTATTGATGTATAATTTTTCCGCCCTTTTTTTTAGACAACTTGTTGGACCTGGACCTCGGGGAATACATTTGGGAGGATTACGAGTAGCGTGCCCTTACCTCTCCAAGATACACGAACTGCAGGACAGTTGTATTTCAAATCTTTCATCCACATATGACAAGCCACTTATCGGTGAAATTATCACCTATTCTATCAAGTACAAAGCACGGGGGACTATCCTCGGAATGTGAACATATTGCACACAATGGTTGTCGGTGCTGGGCCAACTGATGAGGCAACTAGTTTCAATGATTCGTCCATCGGGTTCAAACACAGATTTAGACAAAAAGGAAGCTATCCAAGGCAACTTTTGATTTTTTAAGCCACGAAGGCCTCGTGTATCGAATCGTTTTTAATCGTTAACGTCATATAAGGACGGATATACTCGTGTATATTTATCACAGACCTTTCTAAGATACAACGTTCGTGAAATACGATTTTGAATTCTTAACGGTTGAGTTATTGAGGATTTTATTGTCAGCAAAATACTACAATTTCATTACACTTATACATTCGTGAAGAAAAAAGTGTCTATTTGTTTGATTATACAAACACAAATTGAATACTTTGTTAAAATGTTATATTAAATAAACAACTGATAAAATGTTTAGAGAATATATTTGCATTCATTGGTGGAGAGTGATATGTTATCGTGGTTATAAAAGGGCAGTAAGCGCTAGCGCGATAGTCTTATCATAACAAATACCTAACGGCGTTCCTGGTCTAACGCCCTAATGACCCGCACCAGGATCCTTCACGTACGATACTCTTGGAAGTTGGCACAATTTGAAAAGAATTTCTCTTCTGGAGGGCTTCCAACGTCCTGGAACAACTCATCCATAAGATGTTTTTTTTTTTTTTCGTGTAGGTTAATTCCTGCGTGTGCAGTGACATGTTCAATGTTTGCCTTTCTGGCCATGTTCAGACACAATAGTCTGACAACCTATTTTAATGACATGGACTCAGACAAGGTTTTATGTATAGTTCCACGGGAAATTTTACTTCAGCCACGAAATTGTTGTTACTCGAACCGACAAGTGAGAAACATGATTTTTCTGCCACTTTTATAAGGGGGAAGTAACACCGATGGTTTTATTTTATAATTCAGTTATCATAAACTAGAGAAATCGCTCCGAGATATTATAATACCTACATTAGTCGGGTTTGTTTTAAAGGCGCTCTTCAGGGGTTTATTATTTTAAACGTTCTGCACCGCTTTATAACCTATGAGCTGCTGGACAGGGCGTGGTTTTGAGGCAACGCATACAAATCTTTTCGTTTTGGTCTGGCAACTCAATCCAAACATGAGCGTGAAGTCCAGTAGCGTATGGCACACTAACGGACCCCTAACAAAATTAACGACAACAACAATGCTTTATTTACACTCTTTGTTGACACTCTTGGGGAAATGGCTCAAAATTGTGTAGCTTTTCGTAATCTTGTTGTTTCGTGTTCTAGTACAAGGTGAGGTCTAGAGGGAACCTCATTACAAGGTGTGTTCCCCCGGGAAAACACACTACTAAAAATAGAAAGTGGCGCTTTTGTTTCAAGCTCTCTTTGGTCACCACCTACGGTATTATTGCCGCACGAATTTGTTTTCTCGAAAACTTAGGAGGACACTGTGACAACGTCTGTCCTAGATTCTTGTCACCTCTGAAAACGATAGCGCTTGTTCGATTAATTGAAATTTTCACCGGCGTTAACAAAGAGTTTTCCGGTGAGAGACAATCAAAAGAAGGGTTCTTAATGGGCAAAGTTGCATGTACCCACTTACCACACTTAACCAGCATTTCCGGAGCTCATTAGCTTTTGGAAAATCCTTCTGTTTCAACAGTGAACAAGGAGGAATACAATCCAAAGTAAACCAGTGCGTCAAGTTTGAACTCAGCTAGAGGTGAGAGATAAAGGTCATGCTTTGGGGCAGTTGGATTTTCCGATCACTTTGAAACAGGCACTTCCAGAAATTAGAGAGCTACCGTGAAGGCTTTCAAACCAGCCCATTAGAAACGCGCGAAAAGTGTCCAATCAAAATTGTAACATTGACCCACATTTTAGAAAAGAATCAAATGAACGAGTTGTCTGAACTCTGCTACACTGGTGATAAACCAAGACTATCAACTATTGTTCCGAAGGTGATCTCGTTTAATTTTTTTATTTTTTCGTTTGGCCAAAAACCTGCATTGATCCGTTTTATTTGTAAAAATGGAGATAACACAGGGGCACCCAACGACCATTTTCTCTCGAATGCTTTTAAACGCTGTTTTAGGCTATCTGGAGTACTTTTAAAGCTCTGTAGGTTAATTTTAGGTTG
>Ga0126339_10004627_pt1 | contig 10195 bp, 4 predicted proteins | sample OrbTmetagenome_2_FD_92532 | JGI IMG/M metagenome (GOLD analysis project Ga0126339, IMG submission 92532) | Coral microbial communities from Petempiche,Puerto Morelos, Mexico - Orbicella T R C metagenome | ecosystem: Host-associated > Invertebrates > Cnidaria > Coral | place: Petempiche,Puerto...
ATAAATAGGTTCTGGCAAACTTAATGCTGGGGGTTACCCTGCGAAGGACTAGCATCCCATCCAGGGGGGAGTAGAAAATAATACTCCTAGTCACTTAACGCTGGAGATGCCGGGATAAGACCAAGCCTGATGGGCCACTTGGTAATGATGACGGTGACCAAAATAATAATGTAACATGTCACTCTAATGTAACACGTCCTCAGGCCAACACCCAAGTTAAAACAATGAATTTACAAGGCTAAGAATATAAGATATTATTAGTGCCAGTAATCATCATATTCATACAGTGAACTTTACTGTGCTATTCATAAATTGTTCAGAATTCAATTTTTAAGGAAATCATTTGTCATTGGATTCATATACAAACACTAAATTCACAATCATTATAATTTCTGGTGAGTGTCACTTACCTGTCAAAGATAGCTTCTAAAACGATGATACAGTCTAACTCACCCTCACTGGATGTCCTTGGAGGTGGTGCCTTCTGTGGAGTTGGTAACATTCTGGCATGGCATGGATGTTTCCTTAGCAACATGTGAGTGGCAAGTGACATGCACTGCCACACTAAACCAATAAATGGACTATTAGTTGAACAAAGTTTCTCATAAGAGAGGGAAGAGTGGGTTCATTGATCCACAAGATCAGCACACAAACTAAGACTTGTTAGTGAGTGAAAGCATTGGAGTCTAGAAACTCCATCTGCAAACTGGGGGAGGTGGGGGGGGGGGGGGGTGGGGGGCGGGGGCCCCCCCAGAAAAATGGGGTGGGGGGCGGCCCGGTTCCCAAAAACCTTTCCCTATTGAAGACCAAATCTGCAACTATCCCTACCCTATTTATAACCTGACCAAAAATTTGATACCCTTCTTAACGAACTGAACACTAAGGTGGCCGAACACAGTTTTCGCGCGCACTCTTGCTAATGCGATTCAGCGCGCGCACAAGGATTACAAAACAAACATGCCGTTGATACAGCGATCATTTTATTTGCTCAATGTCCTTTATCTTGGCTATTTTTCTTCGTAATTGAAACCAGAGTGTTGATATTTTAGCCTTTTATTTGAAAGGTATGTTAGAAAAGGTAACGACACAAAGAACCCAGCAATTCTCAGATTTTTCTTTGTTATTGAAAGAACCCAGTTTAATGCAGCACATGCATAGTAAGTCAAAAAATTGCGATCGAATGCAGAATTAGCTTTCTCGGAAATATGCCTATCTATCGAGAACCACTTGTTAGAATTTCACAAAATTTGGCACGAAAATACTTTAGGAAGTAACTGGAGTATTGAAAAAAAATATGAACTTAAACAAAGGAAATTTTAGAAATTCCAGTGAACCTTCAACAAGGGATAATTAAAGATCTCTCTGTTAAATTGTTATCAAAACAGTGTCAGCTTGTGAGTACCATTACAAGCTTGTTGCATGGAAATTATAAAGAAAATCTAATGACTAGATCTCCTGCAAATAAAAAAAAAAAAACAATTTTAAAGGCCTGTTTATATTTATTCATGTTACTGGCACATACGTCAGCTTATCTATCAAAAAAACAAAGTTTGTTGTTAACTTGCTTACTGCCATTTTTGGTGACCAAAGGATCAAGCGTTTCAGAGAAAAGGTTAATGAACACAGGGATCAGAAACTGTGTTCAGCCACCTTAAATAATTAAAAGTACCCTGTTTTAAACCTGCCTTATAATTAGTTCCTTAGCTCAGACCAATGTTAAAGGCATTTTGAAGGGCTTTTGTTGATGGTCTTATTGATAGTGATTAAAAAAAAAATAGCTTCTTCTAAAAATCATACTAAATTGAAGACTAGAGTGTAAAAACCATAACCTATTTCCAGAACGGCCACACTTGATACCCTATTTCTGATCAAACATGCTAAAAACCCATACCCTTTGGGGCCGCACATACTTACCGGTATTGTGTTGATCTCCCAATTCTGCAACATGAAACAACTAGGATTATTTTTGCTTCCCCCTGGGCTGTGATGCTAGTCCATCACAGGATCACTCAAGCAGAAAGATGTTAGTGCCTTGCCGGAGAACACAACAATGACTCACTTTGGTGCGCCGCACATTATTCATATGTTAGTCACAAGGTGCACCGAGTAAGGTTATACGGTTGCATAAATGTTGTGTGGGAGGAAGAAACTGACAAACTTTGCCGTGGGGTTAAATTTCATTCAGTTACATTAAACCACAAATTATTATGTCGCGTCAATGCTCAGCCTGGAATTTGCACTCTTACATATACATGTACATTCTGTGAGAATGAGGCTTGATAAATAATTGGATGCGCTTTCCTTTCCTTGATTAATTTGTCAGGTTGAGTTTTAATGACACTGAAAAGGTAAACCTTCTGAAACATAAATTTCAGCTAGAGGTATAGAATAGGAGGAAAAAAACAAATCAAATCACATGCTGTGCACGCTACATGTTAACTTTATTACAAGATTCTAAATGAAAACAAAAGAAATAAAAAGTCTATTCTGTACAAAAGCTACTAAAATTAACACTTCTAAGTTACAAAATTATTGACAATGTAAGTTTATGTTTGTCCTCCTCCTCGAGGAGTTCGACCTTGCCTGCCACGCATCTGTGTTCCGCGCCCACGATGAGCACCAGGACCTATACAGCATCAAGAAAAATAACTGAGTGTCTGCAACATTCAATTCTGAACTGATGAATTCAACCCTACAGATGTTTGCTTCAACAGCTGAATAAAGCATGTGAGATGTTGAAGAACTGAATGGATTAAGTAACAACAAATTACAAGAAGCAGTGATAACAACAAAGATGGCTCAATACTGATGCTGAATGCCAATACTTCACACCAGTCAAATCCCATTGGACTAATACACCATTAAGAGAAATGACAGTGTTTCTATGAAATGACTCTGAATAGACCTTTTTATCTTGGGCGGTGTGTTACCCCATTTCAGACCATGTGATAATACTCTTGAGAATGCTTGTTTTCAAATTTTCAAATAGTCCTGTGTATATGAGTGAATAATTTTTAGATGGATAAAAGAAGAATTATCTAGAGAATATCAGGTGGTCTGTAATGGGAAAACAAACAACTCAAGCTAGCAAGGTCTGTTCCATCTGAAGTCAAAAGCAGTTGACCAATCAGGGAATTTGTAGCACCTCGAGTTATCTGTTTATAAATTCTAACTTCATCGTTCCAAAATCTTACCTCTAACAGGGTCCCTTCTAAGTCGACGTACTCTTCCTGATGCAGGAGCACCTACAAAGCAAATTGAAGTATTTGTTATTATATGTACTACCTGATAAGGGAGATGCCTAAAACAAGCATTCACCCCCTCTCAACTTGGGTGCGTAAACTTCTGCACCCATGACCCACATTATACAGAGGCCACAAGGAAATTGTCTGTTCAAGTTGACCAAATGGTGAAAGGGACTTCCAAAGAGTAATAATCAAACAAGGGTATGAATTGCTACTTTTAAACTGATCTCATTCCCATAGCCCTTGCTCTCCCCTGTTACTGACCAGTAGAAGAAGAGCTTCTGGGAAACAGATTGGCCAGGCAAAAAATTGTCTCGAGCACAGCTGAAGCACAGCTAAAGATTTTTGACATTTGTTCCCTTAAATTTGCATAATGTATTCCTATTATAAATATTTTTATTTCTAGTTTAGCTGCATGAATGTCAAATATCGTATAATGTGAAGGTCCCTAATACAACAACCACAAAGATTGAAAATACTACTCCTGGCTTCTTACAAGAGATGATTGGTTGCAGTACCCAAGCACACATCAAGTAAACAGACTTGTTTCACAGTGCTCTCACCTCTTTGTACTTGCTGACCTCCTCGTGCATTAGACCAAGTAGATGTTGTAGCAGGCCTTCTTAACTGTACTACAGAGCCTCTACCTCGATTTGAATCTGGATAAAAAACAACAATAACAATACTTGGTTTGTCTTAGTTTCTTTGTAGCAAACCTGATACTGTGCAAAAGAAACTACACATAGAACGAATCTTTTACCACATAGTCATACAATTCAATAGCTTCACTGCATAAAATTTATTCCTTATCAATAATTACACTGATCATACTGATCATATATACATGTACCTTGTTTAGCTTTAGCTGCAGCCCCAGTCCCCACTGTTGTTGTTGGCTGCAATGCAGAGGCAGATTGGGCACCAGTGCTATAGGATTCTCCTGAAAAAAAAGGGCATAATTTGTAATAAAAATGAGATACTGAAGCAGAGTCAATGTCGTTAGCTTTCGACACTTTCGTTAGCTTTCTCAAGTAAATATGGCAGGAATCAATTTGTCACATGAGCTTGGGCGGACCCAAAAGTCAGGTGCCATCCCTCACTGTCTTTGTAGCATCACATGTTTCAAACTTTTGCTTCGAGTTTCATGATTCTAAAGGGACCCACATTTGGAGGGATCTGAAGGTTTGATCAAAAGCAGTGTGTAACTAAATAATAATAATAATAATAATAAAAATAAATAATGTAGCCCTTAATAAATATTTACTTCTCTCACCAGATGTGCCAGGCTGCAAAATGTCATCCTTTACAGACTCTTGAGCTTCACTTATTGTTAGCTCACTAGAAAAACAAAGTGACAGTATTTCTCACTTATAGCAGTAATTATTTCCTCCTTTGTAACACTGATTAAGACCCAGGGGATTGTACAAGCAAATACATAGTAAAGTTGCTGCACACTAGCCGATTTTCTGTCAGCCGACAAAAAATCTTCACTTGTTGGCTAGTGTGCAGTGAATTCAGACAAGTCTGCAACAAGATCTGGGCTTGTCGGGTGATATCTGACAGTGCTAGATCTCAAAACGTCTTGTCTGGCCTTGTCGGCTAATGTGCGATGGACCAAGACAATTTGTCGGGGCTTGTGTGCACCTCAACCAATTAGGAAATTTCATGAGAGTCATGCCACTGCTAACCGCCAAGGATGCTAGCCACAAATGCCAACAAAAGAATTGAACTTATTCAACTGGTAGCTGCTACTACATGCTTCATTGGCATGAGTCCAAGACCCCCCAAGGAGAGCTTGGGAGACCACAACTGACCTTGCACTTCATAGTTAAACTATGTCAAATTGAATTTAACATGGCTCAAAATGATTGGATACATTCACCTTTGGCTATTTACAAGGTTTAACTGCTTTTTTACCCTTACATGCCCTATACCAACCTTTCTTTTCCTTCTACATCTTGGTCTTCAGCTTCATCTCCTTTCTTCAATGCATCCACGTCTTCCGATAATTCCACAACTTCAGGGTCAAGACTCTCGGGGTGAGCCTGCGACACTGGTACATTCTGTTCAGCAGATTCTTCTGACACCTCAGTTACAGGTGTGACCATAATGGCAGGCACAGTGGCAAGACTTCCAACTTCTGACTCACTTTCCAAGCTTTCTGAAGAGAGCTGCCTAGTATCTGAGCTTATGCTTGGAAGTCTCTGATTGGACTGGCTACTGGCTTCAGATGTTTCTGGTAACCCTAAAAAAGGAAAAGAGTAATGCAGAGTGAAGACTTAGTCCAGACTGCTCCTTTAAATCCCACAGGCTTTATCCCCCTTAATTTAATAAAGGAAAAAAAAAAAAGGAAATAAACTATTTGTACTATAGTAACATAAACACGATCAAGGAAATCTTGTAGGCTTGACCTCAAATTTTAAAATTGCTTTTATTAGTGATATTTATTTGTAATAAATTGTTTTTCCTAACACAGGTTCACATCACTTTGTTTTGCAATGAAAAGCATAACCAAGATAAATCATGTGTAGCTGTGTAGCTGACTTTCATTTTAATAATGCTAACAAATTTAGAATTTGACAATGGTTTTTCTTGCGGACGAAGGAAAATCAGAGTACCTGGAATAAGACACGCTGAGCATAGCAAGAACTAACATAAACAGTCAATTTACAAATGCCTCCAGGCCAGTTCTTGTCAAACCTGCGCATGATATTGCTGTAAATCTAGAGACACAATTATGCAAAAGGACTTACTAATGAGGATAACCTACGTATGAATAGTGCAAACCTACCAAATCTAACTGATCTACCTTTGTTTCTACCTCGTCTTTGTTTTGATTGATTTAGTAAAAAGGTGAACTGTTTTTGCCGTCCAACTTTGTCTCTCACTATTGCTAAAACCGTAGGCTTCTCTGCCTTCCTGTGCGTCTTAGCATCTTCCTGACAACTTGCACAGCCTCTTTTCTCCCTTTTCTTCCTCATTGTCCTACCTGTAGGCACCACAAAGGAGGGCCTCTCATTAGAAGGCTCATCTGAGCCCCCCATAAGGTCCACTTGAGTGTCATCCACACGGAGACCTGGAAAAGAATGTGCCAAACAAGACAGAAGAAGCAACCATCAAAATTACCTTCAATATTTTTCATACCCTTTCTATAACTGGCATTTCAGCTAAGATGTTTCCTGAGATGAAAGATCAAAACTTTTAACATTCAATAAACTGCTTAATGGAGTTATACCACAGGCTAAACATGTACTGCAAAACACATGACCTAAGTGGCATAACACATTGAAGCAATGTTTTCACTAGTAAATTTCAGTCAGAAACAAGTTTGGTTTGCAAATATGTTTTGAAATGGAATAAATTTGTTGAAACGTTTAAAAGATTTTTTTTCTACGCCTGATTTCATTTGAACATCAGTACTAACCAACTCACTTTAGCATGAATGCTCGTTTAAGTGGAATGCATGTTCAAACTTTGATAGCTTGGTGGCCAATCATGTTGCAAACTTAAGTTGTGTATTTGCACCACGTGTGAGATGTAACTCATGTTAGTACGGCAAGTGGAGGTAACAGCAATTAAACCAACAGCACATGCATACTGTATTGCAATGTTTAATTTGATATCACCATTCCACTGACTTTTACTGTAGAAATTAGGCAACTTGAATCTCATGCGTCACAGATGGCTTTCAACATGTCATGAGAAATAATTGACTTATAAATTAATGTACTACATCGATGGTTATTGAGTTCATGTGTCTCGTTGTCAAGAAAACTACAATAAGAATAAATTATTGAAAGACGATCTAGAACTTTAATGTAAAAAGCTTTCTAGTTTGATAATAATAACAACAATATATTCAAACAGCCTTCTTGCTGTTTAATTTGTTCCAGTTATGTGAACTCACCTTCTTCAGACATACCAAGCTCCAAAACCCCACCGGACGACATAGAACTTTCACCTGGTGCAGCAAATGAGAATGATGAACGATTTATCTGTGGGGAGCTGATGGGAAAAAACAGACAAAGTGTGAATAAATAATCTATTCACATACTAGAACTTACAGTTGCTTTTGTGAACATTAGTTGAAGACATCAATGAAAATTTCTCCACCCAAATCATTAAACAATTTAAAATGCCTGAGTTTTCTTTAGCTATTGTCCACCCAGTCAAAAGAAAGACCTCATTTTCAATTCTAACCCTTCATGTTAATCACTGTTTGAATTGTTTTTCTAGAGTATCAGATGCTGCATGGAGTACCTCTCATACCATGATGGTGAAAAACTGGAGACAATCCCTTAGACATGACATAAAGTGTCTTCAAGAAGATGTCTTCATGGGTGGGGAAAGAGATTGTTTTGTTACAATTTCCCCCATCAGTCACCGTTCCCCTTCCCCTGTGGTACTTAAAAAACAATCTTAAGTGATCATTACCTGATAGCCTCGGCAAAACCATCTGTTCTCTTTGGTACAAACAGTGTAGGGGTACTAGGCACCATACAGTCCTCTTCTTCATTGAATGGCCCTGGTGCTGGCTGTCCCTGACACATTGAACGATGTACATTAAGGTTAAAGGAGTCAGATTGGACTTTTTACTGCAAATATTCAGTAACAGACATTGGATGGAACGTGAATAAACCCAAGCAGTTAAACTGTCTGTGTTACCCTTGTGGCCATAACAGAGCTCCGTTAACTTAAGGTGCCTGCTTATGCAAGGTCAAGATACAAGGTTGTGGTCTAAGAATAATTACAAGGAGCCCAAAGGTTCCTAACCATGAAATTCTGGGTGCCCAGCACTTATAAGCTTATATGAAAAAGAAAAAACGTTTTTCCAGTCACCCAAAGGCAAAAGTTAGTCACCTGTGACACCTGGGCACAGGTCTCTGGAACACAGCCATGGGATAGATACATGTATGGAATGGGGAGGGGATTATTACCGATTAAGGGATTATTTGTCCTTTCTTGTTCCAAATGCCACTTAACAGGAAGGAGTGCAATTTTGGGAGTTGCCATCTTCTTGTGGATGGCTTTATTCAGGAGAGAATACAAAATCGACAGTTAAAACTGCCGGTATTTGAAGGTGCATGTTATATAATATCAGGGATGTACAATTTTTACAGATTGCATGTCTTACCTGAGGGAATGAAAAAGGTGCCAAGTGGGACCTGGCACTCAGGAGTCGTTGTGCATACGGTGCTGTAGTGGTTGGTGCGCTTCTCTGTGTGCTCTCTTCCACAGTTTCTGGGACACTGAGCTGTTCTGTTGTAGAGATTTCTCTTTCAACATTTGTCTCAGAAGTCTCGGCTTGTGGTAGCTCATGTTGACCCTCTTGCATTCCTTCAGCAACATCTTCTTCTGCAGATCAGACAGAAAAAAAAAACAGACTGAATTAGGTGTGTATAAGACTTGTAATTAAGCTATCAGGTTGAGTTGTCTATAAACTGATGGTGAACAAGGGGTAGCCCGATTGATGGTCACTCAACATAAAATTTCCTTGTTCTTTCATGGCATAAATGAAAAGGAATGTTGCTTTAAATTTTGTAACAATAATCACGACAAACATTATTGAGAACACTACTCACCTTCTATTTCATCAGCATCCTCCTCCCCCATCTGCGTATCTTCAATTGTCACCTCTTCTCCGACATCTTCCTCAACGTCGTCGTCATCATCAATCACCTCCACCACCTCTTGCTTCACATTATCCTCCTCTTCATCTTCACCAATGTCTTCATCTCCTTCATCAACACCCTCTTCCTCCATATACTCCTCTTCCTCCTCTTCACCTTCATCTTCTTCCTCCATGTCACCATCTTCTCCCTCGACATACTCGTCACCTTCCTCCACATACTCTTCCTCTTCTTCATCCTCTCCTTCATCTTCTTCCTCTTCAACTTCATCTTCATCACTTTCAATCAAAACCACCTCTGGTGCCCCAGTTGAAGCTTGAACAATCTCTTGTGTTTCAGCAGCTCCTTCTTCTGACTCCTCTTCTTCTTCCCCTTCCCCTTCTTCCCCTTCGTAAACATCAAAATCAAAATCCTTGATGGTCTCTTCTCCTTCAAGTTGATTATCACCTGCACTCTCGGCAGTCGTATCTTCTTCTACAACCTCCTCTTGTGACGTTCCCACTTCATCTTCGACCTGCTGTACATGGAAAATAATACACGCAACCTGCTGTGACACTGCGACGATCAAGCTCATAAATAACAATTATACCTAAAACCATAATCTGGACACTATTCTACATGGGAGAAAGTAAGAAACCCTACTGGAGATTCACACTATGAACTAGTACTCATGTTTGCTTACTCTACAGGGTCAGCTGCAGAGAGACATTGTGACAACAAACTCTCTAACCCCAGAACAAAATACAGTGATCCTGGCCACTGTTCTAAGCTGGAGTACTCCATTAAGTCACTGCTCATTCCACTGTATAGATCGCAGCTGATTACGTTTTACTTAATTTTACAGTTACGAACCTCTAAAGTCCTGATTTTCTTTGTCACAGGTTCATCATCTGTACTTGAACCCTCAGCAATTTCAGTTGTAATTCTGAAAACAGAAGAAGGTAATTATAAGTTATTGTATATCATAAATAAGAAGATTCAAAGTGTTGTAAACCTTTGGATAACAGCTAATAAATTGTAATTATCCTATCAGATTCTAATGGAATACTAAATATTGATTGCAATCTTTGCTCCTGAATTCTTTTGAGCATGTTAGAAATACAACTGATCCTCCAATAAATTCACAATAAAATAACTTTTAAGTAGAATGCTTCAGCTCTTTTGCCTGGATTTTCTCTTCAGGCCTATATATACCTGTATGTAAGTCACTGTCATTTGTCCCTCATACCTCTCAGTCACTTGAGGCTCATCTCTCTGTCTCTTGCCAGACACTACAGCTGTAGATGGAGTTGGCTGCAGCTGTTCACTAGCGGTAATTTC
>Ga0126339_10004628_pt1 | contig 10195 bp, 6 predicted proteins | sample OrbTmetagenome_2_FD_92532 | JGI IMG/M metagenome (GOLD analysis project Ga0126339, IMG submission 92532) | Coral microbial communities from Petempiche,Puerto Morelos, Mexico - Orbicella T R C metagenome | ecosystem: Host-associated > Invertebrates > Cnidaria > Coral | place: Petempiche,Puerto...
ACCTGGTACAATTAAGACAAAACAAATAATTGGCTCCGTCCACACTACGCCGAAGCAATTTGAAAACGCAACAATCACTGGTCGTTTTGGATTTGTGGTTGAGGAAAACTCGGTCAGAAGAAACACATTGTTCTCGTGAAAGCCATCGTTTTGGAAAAGCTCCGTTTTCAAAATGTTTTCGATCCAAATTAAAACGAAATGCTGACGTTTTCAAATACCTCCGGTTTCGAGAGCTTTTTCAAAGAGCTAAGCTCCGTTTTCGTGTCGACGCCGGATTACTGTGTGTGGACGGCTGGCCAAACCGCAGAAATAAAGCTGCTTTTTCAAATTTCCGCGGCGCACTATACGTAGTGTGGACGCTACGTCAAAGGCATTGATGACAAATTGACTCATGAACCTAAACAACACGATGCTCTGTGGACTTTCCTGTTGCTTCAGTGTGGACTTTTAAGTCTAACTATAGTAAAGTCGAAAGAGGGCCGGTTACTCCGAAACTTTTAAAAGCTTCGTTTCTTGAATACAGTTTCAAAATTCAGGACGTGTATGGGATCGCAAAGACCCAGCCATCCTTGCGATTCAATGCAGTTCAATTCTTTATTCACACTACACTCTTTTCTTTTATAAGAACGTTGAGTGTTTTTTTATATGAACGTTCAGGCTGAGAATGACCAGAATTTTAAGAACGTATTAAGAACATTCCTCAGACTGAGAGTCGATTAACAACGTTTTTATTTTGCTTATCTGCATATTAAATGACAACCATAAAATAAAGGTAACAAACATTAACAATAATGACTTTTTTATTGCATGACACACATCTCGATTTTTAGTAATCAGCAGTTGTTATTTATAATTGTTACAAAAGAACTTGTTTGAAGTATTATAAAGGTAAATTGAAGAACATCTTAAGAACGTTTTCAGGCTCAAATCGCAAAAAAATATAAGAACGTTCAGCCTTATCTCCAAAATTAGACGTTCTTATATATAACAAGACTGAAGAGTGTATGGGACGATGCAGACTTTTGAAAACAGCAGGTTCGATCATTATATTTCTGCCTAGATGGGCAACGAGGGACTGATGCTAGATAGTAAAATGCGTTGGAAAGGAAGTACGAAAATAAACTGCTGTGCCTCGCTAAATATAAAGAGATACAGCTAATAAAATGGATCCTGAATTCTGCCATAACTTATCTTATGTTACCAGACCGTGAAATCACCGACGGACCTCAAATCGCTTGATCGGTCGTAAGATCAAAATCAGTCCAGCTTTTCTCAAGAGGTCTAAGCTAGGAGTGCGTTAGTTTTGGCCAGCCATTGAAACTTTCTGCAGACAGACTTTAGGTCTGATGGAACAGGAAAGAAAACAAGGGACCTTTAGTTAGCTTTTAAACAATTCGCCGGCGAGAGAAATCGTTTCTAATATAAGCTCGGAGATCGGGTTATATGCTTTGGTGGGGCCTGAACGAACTGTTAAATTTCTATTGAGCCTCTAGTGGCGCTTACTGACAGCTTAGAATTGACCCAAATTTTGATCGTTAGCTTAGAAATAAAGAAGTTTTTTCTTTTTACTAGTTGCTTAGGTATAGATCCGGGAACAGCAAAATGTACATATTGCGGTCCCTTGGTACACATAACTTAGAACCGGGCTGAAGTTTTATTTGATGTCTAGAAATGGTTAAAAATATAACTGAGAGCTGAAATTACAGTCCTCCATCCACGGCCCCTTTCTAAAGTCAACACTCGAGGAATTACTGAAATGAAATGGGCCATATATGCCTGGCAATGCCTTACTCTCTAACCGATGAACAGACCTTGCTTTACAGTCACTGGATTACTCAGTCTTTGCCGAAAATTTTGCCGTCACGGATCGGCTTTTGTCTTGATTTGTGCCGTCTTTAAAGACCACTGAAATTCAGTGTTCTGAAAACCTGCTAAAAACAGATTGAATTCGGAACTATAAAAATGAGACCAAAGTAAAATGTCTACTCGCGTACGACATGAACGCATGGACATATGGCTGAACCGGCAGCTGGGAATATTTTTCCAATTTCCTTTGATATGCCAGCATGTTCTTAATAGTAATATTGAAAATATATGGCAGCCTGTATGGAGAGTATCAGTTTCGATTTCGATTGAACAGCTGGAGGTTTCAAGAAAAGAGTCAGTTAAATTTTGCTTCCATGCAGCCGGTTCTAAGACGTGTGTGGATTACTCTTTAGCGCTGACAACACTGAAGTTTTCTCGATCGAAGCCAGCTTTACGTAAATAGTGGAAAAGTGAAAAATATTATGATTAAAAGGAAGCTCGTTATGATACGAGATGAAAAATATGCAACACATGGAAATGATTTAAGTATATTTTCACTTATAACTTGAATATACACGTCCCGAATTTGCGAAATGTATTCATGAAGTGGCTTCCTTTGTTTTCGATGACACGCCGATCACGTGATTCATGTAATCAATATGCAATACAAGGCTACGCTCTATGCCTTCAGAAGATCAATCAAAAACAACAAATCGGCAAGGACAAACCACAGTGGAAAAAGGTAAAATTATCTTCTTTGTGCCTTCCTTTTCTCTCAAAAGGCTACACATGCTTTAGGAAAATATATTCCGTCGCTGCCCGTGTAAAAACGTTATCACATAACCGTTTTCTTACGTTGAAAATGGTCTTCGAAGCTGTGTCGATTCGTTGTCGATTTCGCAACTTCAGTCTGCCGATCAGTAGTACCCGTTCTAGCTTGTGGCTCTTGGCGCAATTCTCATAATTTCTATCCCTATTTGACGACTGTCAGACTGAGGTGTTGGTTGTTGGTTTAATTGGGTCCTTTCTTGTCAACGAAAGAATTTCGAACTACACTTCGTTTCACGGTAGATTGTCCCTCTTAAGACTACTAAAATTTGTTGCTCCGGGCATAATCCACGACTCGATGTTGGTTGCCGGTTAGAGCTGAGGAATCAATGTATCAGTCTGTCTGTGATCATTAAAGTTAGATGATCAGCATTCGCCGCGAATCACGCTTAGATTTGGGCCGCTTAGTGCAAACTGAAGCGATGGCATAATTTCGTTGTTCACTGGGAAATAACTGATCCGATACCCTCACAGTGGTTCTACACGGATACACTAATTCAGTTTATCGTTGGATCTCAGCTCTGTTTCTTTAACCGAGTTCGGTTTTCTGGCTTTTCTAAGTTTGGAACACACACACAAACTTAAACTGTGATCACCTTGAGTGGCAATGAAGCCAAACAAAAGCACCAAAGACATCAAATGGGTTTGATTATAAACACACTTTTGGTAAAAATCCGGCGGAGAAGTGTTATCGGCACTACAACAGCCGTGACCGACTGAAACTGGACTTCTCGCACCTCCCGTATATCCATTTCTAAATTACGGGTATAAAGAAAATTTTTAGAACATCCTTAAATTTGAAGTCTACTTCATCCACGAGCGACTCACGAACAGTCTTCCTGTTTCTAACAACACGTTCATCGCACACTTGAATTCGATAGCTAAAGGTTGTGAAAATCCCTCAACTGAAGTCCGTTTAGGTTTCTGTGGAGTATCTCTTCAAAGGACGATTCAGCCGGTCTCGTTTCCCTTTTATTCGACCGCTTTTAATAACCAAGAATGCCTGCCTTGGAAAACGTTAAATATATACCGAAAGCGTGGCCATACAAATGCACAACTAAAACGTAGATTGCAACATTGTAGCGAGTTGCCGTGTCCAAACACATGCACCCACGCAACAGTTGAACGCAACACATTGCAACATTGTTCAGAAGACAGCGTGTTGAACACGTTTGGCCAACCTGTATAGAAAAGTATTGGATGGTAGCCGAGCATGTTGAGCGAGCAAACTCACGACAACATGCAACATCCAAGAAATAAATCTTGGACGAAATATTTGGCAATGCTCCAAAACTACCTAAGTCCACAGCAAAAAAAAAAAAAGTCCTGATGCTCGGAAGATGGCGACCTCAAATATAATTTGCCTTTTTGCAAAATAATTGTGGCAAGCAATAGATAAAACTAAGGGAAAGTACATTGATTATTCTTCCCTACGTCATTTCATTTAACCGCCTTCTATTCTTTTGGTCTCTACTAGTTTACTGCATCTTTTCTTTCTATCAAAAAACAAAAAAACAAAAATAAACAAGCGTTATAGTAAGGGACACGTTTTCGCTTTACGAAAGTAAAAATAGCGACCAGAAATGGCGAACTTGAGTGAGTAGCATAACAAAAGTTGAATAAAAGTAAGAAAATAAAAAAAAAATGTTGAATGGATAGGCATTTAAGAAGGCGCTGTTGCTAAAATGTTTAGCTCTGTGAAACACGAAAGATTTAAAGTGTATGTTCTTGCGAAATTTCTATTAGTTACTCGAAAAGCCTAGACTAGTCCCACAGATTTTCTTATTTCTTTCTGCTCGGCGTTTCGATCGCGACTCAAAAATTATGAGATAGGGAAAGCAACTAGAAAACCTCTGGAAGCAGGCTAGGAAAGCCAAAAATAATTAAACAGTTTTAGATATTAATCGTCTGATGATTTGAAATATTGCTTGACTACAAAATCGGTGCAGGAAAAGATCCTATTTATAAAGACCACAGGAGGTTGACACGATGGACGTAAAGGTCTGAGTGAGGTAATTTAGCTGCTCCACTGCGGTGTCTACTGCATGCCATGCCATTCTCGCATTAGCATTGACAGTTTTTCTGAAAGGATTATGTAAATGCGAGACTATATCTCACCTCTCTTTATAGACCTTTACAGGTCAAAAGGGAGGTACGGAGAAATACGAATCTCGCCTTACGGCCACCCTGTTCAAACGGCCACCTCGTTATTACAGCGACTTTATTTTGGATTGACCAAAAACTCAATCAGTCACTTCCTTGCTTAAACTATGGTTAAAAAAAAACATTTTATAATACGGCCGCCCCTATACGGCCAGATTCTTGTGGCCCTTTGGTGACCGGATAAACGGGGTTGCACTTCATTTTAAATGATGATTGAAATGCTGCTATGAATAAATTTATATGCTATAAATAAAACTAATTTTTTATGCTATCGTCGGAGATCAGAGTAATAGCTATAAATAAATTGTCCAGTTTATGTTATTTGTATTAGTATTTCGTTTTAGCTGGACTACTACACATACCAACGGTATATCTGGCAACACGGATTATTTTTGTGTTCTGAGTGTGTCGCCAGAACATTTCAGTCAAGTTATATCTGGCGCAGTTTTCGTTTGGTTTAGTTTAGACTTCCTTTATATTGGGCAAAAGCGCGCGGTTGATCGATCAAAATACAGGAAGATGAAGACAGAACTCGGAATTACTGCTGTGTCGGTCCCACGCTGATTTTAACGTTACTTTCTCGTCTTTATCGTATTTTTTATTCGCCCCTCCGCCCTGTTCTGCAAAATACACACACTTTGATCCTATACTCGTTGTCGACGTTTCATCCGTATAATTTATGTACAACCGAACAATTAATCAACTGCGTTGTCACCAGAGTTCATCATTTGGACTATAAATACTGTCTTACTTTTAGAAATATCCCTAGCGATTTAACCACGGACCGTCACACCTATAAGTGCTTTTCAATTTCTACGTATGTTATGCTAAATAACGCGCTACCTTAGTTAGGTAGCTATTTGTTTAATCAAAATACATGTAACAAACCCCTACAAAACCGCGAACTCAGCTTTTATGATCGTGAACAAACCGAAACAAACCGCGGTATGGTACGTTGCGATTGGATTAGAAAACTACTGAGTTTTATAGTGCTATCACTGATGTCAAGTAGTTTAAAGAGTACCTTTAATTTGCATGAAATGGCGCAATGTTTCTTGTTACACACAATGCCCACTCTTTGAACACTGCACTTTTTAATTGACTCTCTCGACACCCACGCTTCTGAGATGACTCAATTAATCGTACTCAAAATGTTGCTTGCCGGCACACCAACGCTGGATGGATTTCATAGGTGCACTGTTCAGTGAAACGTGTCGAACGTGGGAAAAACTTCACGATGCTAGCTGTATATGCAACGATATTCTGTTTTCAATAAAAAAATTGCACATCTAGATAACCGTCGTGTGTTTTATTTTATTTTTTTTTCTTAGAACAGAACGTCTTTCGTTGTTCTGAAAATAGGCTGACTAGAGTAAAATAATGCTGTACAGTAATGAGTATTTTTGGCGACGAAATCTAATATAGCTCCGGTGTTACGAGGAAAAAGTGAATGAAGGCATTTTCAGTCGTGGGGGTTTTGGAAAAAAAACGAGTGAGTGATTTTACGACTGAGTGACACGAATTAATAGCGGTCTGAGAAGGAATTGTAAAATATTCATTCCACCTCGCAGATCGAAATCGTATGACACTCAGCTAGCTCATGTGGGCTTATATGGTAAAATGGAATAAACCCAAGCATTTTCAAGTTCCTCTCCGCGCTTGAAATACTTTACTAGAACCGAGAGACGAATTTCAGTTCGCCTGCCAACTCTCGTGTTAACTTTAAAGCGAGAGCAACCGTGAATTCAAGGAAGAGATAGAGCCGCGATAAGAGACCTTAACAGCAGGTAAGTTTCCTTTGGGTTAAAATTAATTCTCCACTTCACTCTCTAGAGGACAGAACTATGAAAGCAGCACCTTCATTTATGCGTGTAGTTCTTGTGGTAAACGTATAGAATTGTGTGTTTACTGATTCGCCGGTCCATTTAGTTCGGTAAGTCTACAGCTAGTTAGGTCTTTCACTTTTTTGTACCTGGTTATCGGCTGTAAATTTAGAAGCAATCAAGTCTTTATTTTGTGTTAATATGTGGAGGAAAATTTAATAAGTAGCTTCTCATTCCGTTTACCAAATACTCTACACGGTTGGCAAACGTTTAATTTCAAAATGGCTTCTTTCGTCCCCATTACGTTACCAGCCGTCCTGGCCGCGCGAGTCACGGCGGAGAACGATAAAATTCTTCAGTATTTTAGTGTATTACAAGAATTGTTTGGGAACTGCGCTGACATGTTGGGTGAACCTCAGCTTGTATCAGTGAATTATAAAGGTGATAACCAAGTTGTTTTTAAGCGTGTCACGTTTAAAGCAAGCATACTTGAAATTCATCCGAGATCTATTACCGGCTCATCGAGCTATTTTTGCCACAAGGCAAATCTGAATTCCTTGTTCCGTCAAAACTCAAATGTAACTTACTTTTAACTCCAAGGAGACACAGGAGTATTAAGGGTTGAGTGTGTAAACCTATTTCTGCAGTTATTACTAAAGACCTCATCGTGTTCAAACATGTTTAATGTTCTATCACGCTAAAGAAATGGTAACATCGAACTTGGGGTGCGTTCCTTTAGGATGATCTGGATCAGGATCGATCAGTGACCCAAGATCACTCGGATCATGGTGCGTCAAAAGAACCGATGAATCCACTCTGGTCACGGATTCATCGGTTCCTTTGATGCACCATGATCCGAGTGATCTTGGATCACTGCTCCTGATCCAGATCGCCCTAAAGGAACGCACTCTTAATCTTGGTAACAGCTAAATTTCGGGTTATTTCTTATATTGTTAGAATTTTAGCCCATTTCTCAGCGGCAACTGTTGCAGATCTCCGATCTCACCAATTGTCAGGCTTATTATTTAAAACGTCCAGACTATGACTTCGCCTCATATTAGTGTTTAGACAAATTCAACTGAATCTCACCATTTAAACACCCTAAGCGGTTCCTTTGTCTTCGAGTTGACTGACACAACAGATCACGTGCTCAGTGTAATCAATACAAAGTTACGCTCTCTGTCTTCACAAGATCAAATACAACTGACAATCGGCGAACTGACCACGAAAGAAAAAGGTAAAATTTTCTCCTAATTGGCTTTGTTTGCCGTTAAGACTTACACAAACGTTAGAAAAACGTATCCCGTTGCTTTCCATGTTAAAACGTAAGCACTTAGCAGCTTTCTCGCGCTGAAAGTTGCTTTTGAACTTGTACCACTTCATGGTTGATCTAGCGAGTGAATTCAATTAGCCAATTTATAGTCCTTGCCTTGTCTCGCTACTCTCTCATAACCCGTCAACTTTTTATTATCTGTTTTTCAAATGATTCTTTCTTGACTTTACTTTTTTCCATTTGGATAAAAAATCTTTGCGGCTATTAAAATTTCTTCAATACATGCTCTTTCGTGAAATAAGAAGAAGTGAGGCCCGTATTAAGTGATTCATGGCCTCCCAGCGAATATGAGTCGTCAGTATCGTAGCCAACAATGTGACACTCCATAATGTAATTAATTAGTTTGAGGTATTGGTACGGCCTTGTCTTGTTTTACCATTTCCGCGTTATTAAACGGGGCACAAAAAATACTGAAAAAGATTGTGCTGCTAGTTGATCGACTGACCATCGAGGACGCTACAGTAAATGAACACAATTGATGATGTGAAAAGATCAGACAGAACAACTTAGTGATGGAAGCCAAACAAAATACAACGCAAACATTAAAATGGGTTTGCAATGTACAGTGAAGCGAACTTTAGGAGAATAGCGATCGACGACTGAAGAAGCTTTATTTTTCCGGGACTACAAACCCGTCTCGTCCAACGCGGACGTGAACTATGGGGAAAAAGGTTCAGAAGCTACTGAGTTAGCCGTGAATTAAATAACTTCTATCTCTAGCTTTTGTTTTACGAAGGCGTAAACTGGGGCAGGAGTTCATTTCAAACAGCCAAACTATAAAACCTGATAGCAGTTGATAGAAAGTGACCAAGATTCCCCCCCCCCCCTCCACCCCCCGGCACTGATCATCAAATAAAAGGCGGACTGTCTCTTATTATCAGTGAAACAGATAAGTGTAATTTTTATGAAATCTTTCAGTTTGCGATCATGGTTTATTTCAAAAGTTTGTTCGACTGGTTGATTGCCTTCATCAAAGTAACATTCATGCTCTAAAGATTTGGTCTAACAGAAAAGTCGCATTAAATCCGTACACTTATCTGCAAGAGATAGTTGGACAGAAATTGGAATTAAACTCGGCTTAGTGATCATCAGTTCATTTAAATATTTGTACGTCGTGGAATGGAATTTTTAAAGAACTAGCTCCACATTGTAAAAGGGACAAAGTGTTCGGCTAAAGTTCGACACGAGGCGTGCATGAGTTTTACATCTACAGGGACAGGCTCGGCTTCAAATGGTACGCGTTGTGATAACGTAATCAACTAAGATATTCCTCGACTTAACAGTACAAAATTTATACCGAAAATCCTTTCAGTTACGTGAGTAAAGAAAAACGCGCGGTACTCAAAACTGTTCTATTTCTAGCCAGGATCTAATTGTCTATAACTGTGCTAATTGAGGGATGTCAGGGAACCGATCGCTGAATTGCATTTCAGCATGACTAAACCTTCCAAATCATGCATGCAGATATACAACACCAGACATTTTCATCTGTGACACTTGTTGATCTTCACATCTTTATGTGGGTAAGAAGGAGCAGATAATCGTGTTATTTATTTTGATGATTTCAGCTGGGGTCAGCCTATTTATTCACGTTAGCTGTTCGCCCGTACACGAGGTATTCTTCATCGCGGCATAACATCTTCTCAAAAGCAACGACTCCGACACGCTCTCTTCATGTATACTTTGTTGCGTTCAAATCCGAAAGACTTCACCGTACAGTAATGCTCAGAAAGTCTGACTAGCAAACCACTATAAGTTGCCACTGACTAAATGTATTTATTAGTTTATTCACAAGCATTTTCGCATCATTTCGGTGAACGTTTCTCTAAATAGTTAATTTAACGCTGAAGTTTGTAATTACTGCATATAGTTTTCTTTTGTGGTAGTGTCAGTGTGTAGTTGATGCCCCCACCTCTCAATTTTACTATATAAACAACTCGTATGATACACAATTTTGCGGTTTGAGACTATACGATCTCACCCTAAGGTTTAAGATGAAGATCTCGCCAAAAGTTAAAATCCCGCTACACAGTTTACCTCTTTCTTCATAAAGACGATGAAATGCATAAAATACCGTACCTTATTTAATGAGAACAAAGTAAGCTAAAGTAGTTATTGAAATAAGAACGTTCTCTGGTTAAAAATATATTAAAAACATAAGCTTTCGGCTATCAGTCTATAGCCTTTAACGAATGAAAAATGTGGCGCGCAAGCGAAAATATATACGAATGGGGTGCGAAAA
>Ga0126339_10004630_pt1 | contig 10194 bp, 8 predicted proteins | sample OrbTmetagenome_2_FD_92532 | JGI IMG/M metagenome (GOLD analysis project Ga0126339, IMG submission 92532) | Coral microbial communities from Petempiche,Puerto Morelos, Mexico - Orbicella T R C metagenome | ecosystem: Host-associated > Invertebrates > Cnidaria > Coral | place: Petempiche,Puerto...
AGGAAAACCTCGTGGATATATCTAACCGGAGAACACGTACGCAAAACCTAGCGGTTATGACTATTTCCCTAACGGACATAGCAGCTGAAGGCTGGTCAACCACAGTAGATTAAGTAAGTAAGTTAGGCCTTGTTTGAAAGTGACAATTACTTGATAACATCTACGGTAAGGTAAGTTCCTGCGACCAAAAAACGAATTAACATCACGTTTCAAAACCAACATATAGAACCTCAATATAAACTCAAGAAAATAGCAAGAGAATACGATCTGAAAATAATAATTTTCTCTCCTTTAGGATCTACTTTTCCATGTTCGAATGATCGCCAACTTCCTCAACAAGCCGCTGTCAGATGAACTCATCAGTCGCATTGCTGAACAGTGTACTTTCAGTGGAATGAAGAAAAATGCGGCAAGCTACCTACTTAAGAAACCTGGTGTGGGCGAAACATCGCTTCTTCGGAAGGGCGTGGTTGGAGACTGGAAGAATTACTTCACTCCAGAACTGAATGAGAGATTTGAAAATGAAGTGTTGGCAAAATTGAAAGGAAGTGGATTAGAGTTTGACTTTGAGATATAGTGGAGGACCTAGGCTTTTGCCGATTGTTCTTGTAAAAACAGCATATTATGCACCCAGGAGTGCTCAGAATTTTTGGCTATAATGCCGATATTACGGTAGTTTGTCAAAATTATTCTTCCTACTAGGGCTTTCCAGAAGTTGCTCGGCAACTTTTTGGCAACTTTTTGCATTTCTAGCAACTTTTTTCGTCTCGAGCAACTTTATGCATTCTAAGCAATTTCTAGTTTTCTATCAATTCTGAGAAAACGGAGAAGCTCTTAGTGCTTAAAATTGGCCTTGCTTCCATATTTCACAATGTCTTAGTAGACAATTTATTAATTTATTAATTTTCAATTTTTAAAAAATTCAAAATGGTGGACGAAGATTCACACTCGACTGACTCGAGCGTTTCAGGTGAACAATTTTACAAGATTAATATTGATGCGTAGTCTTTACTCATACATTTTTTGTTTTAATCGAGGACAAAGTTAATTATTTAGCAACGCTGGTTACGCCGCAAAATTGCGTAAAAATGCTTCGAAATCTTACTTTTGTTCTACTTTTGCATCAGACCAAATAAAGGAAGAGAGCAACGATTTTTTTTTTTTTTTAGCAACTCTTGAGCAGCTTTCGGTACAAAAGGCAACTTTTGACTTTTTTAGCACATCAGTTTGAACAACTTTTTGAGAAATTGAGGGCAACCTTTTTAGGAAATCTCGAGCAACTTGTGGAAAGCCCTACTTCCTACCATCACAATTATGCTACTTGGCTTTAAAAGATAACGACAGAACAAGACGAATAAAGTCAAAGCAAGGAACAAACCCTCATCTAGTGACTACAGGTTAATTTTTAATAACTATCCAACAAGTCTCGTTACATGCCTTACATATCATGTGCAATAATTCTTCAGAATTAGCAAATATTCATATTATCTTACCTGTAATATCAATCACGATTCGTCAATGTGAGGGAATAAATTTCAATGTTGTTGTCTTTGGCACTTCAATGAAAAAAGATACTGACATTGATTGTACCGTTGTTGATTTAATCGTGCGGCAAAAGTACTGGTAACTACTAGTTTCTTAATTTATAAGTACCCACTGCGAAAATGGCAAGAAGTCTAATTCATATTTTTAACCGAACTTTCTAGAGCCTTCTTGGAGTCTATTTTGGAACGTAAAATACACATAAAGTAATTTATTCAACAACCTTTGGACGAGGTTGAACAAAAATCTAGATGCTGTCGTCATAGGTTAGGCAAGTTTGCATTGTAAACTGATGAACCTCAAAAAGCCTATGAAGCAAAAAATAATTGCTGCTTATGTGAAAGGCTTTCCAAAGTAAAGAAAAATGGTGTTTACTTTTTTGGAATATCTTCTTTCTTTTTAGAGATATTCCCGTTTTTGTACTATTCAAATAAGGAAAGTGATGAATGTCTGTACATACATTGGAGCAGTGTTCTTTAAACTTGGCACCAGAAATGTACATCACAAAAAAAACAAAGTGACAGTCATTGTGCCGTTGCCATGACAACAGTTATGCCACTGGTCTTGTTCTAATTAGGACTAAAATTCCCAGATTTTGTCTTGAACAAGGATCATCCACTCCCAACATTCTAATGAGGAGAGTTAAGACAATATACGAACCATGTGTGCTCCGAGCAAGACCCTCTGGCCCACTTTAAAGGGTTGCAAATAGGGATATTTGGTTTTTCACAGACAGAGACTGGAGCCAAGAGTATTGCCATGGCAACAACAGAATAGGTGTCATTCTGTTTCTTTTTTGATGTACTTAATTAAGGTGTTTTACGGTTAAAGAAGAACTTCTTATGACGTCATCACTTTCCTCATTTGGATAATACAAAAACGTAAATATCTCCAAAATGAAAAAGGATATTCGAAAAAGGAAAGCGCCATTCTTCTTAACTTGGAAAAGCCTTTCAAATCAGCAGCAAGTATGTTTACTTCATAAGAACTTTAAAGAAGCTGTTCGTATTTCTTTCTTGTCGATTTGTTATTGTTTGCTTAGCCAATAGATAACTGATATCGACGACTAACCAACGTCATCAATGACTAATCAATGTATTCAGTGACTGATGATGGGAGTTTGTTGGCCTATTGATTAACCATCGATTGCTTATCGATCATCGGTAATAATCAATGACTGATCAACTGATTACCCATAGATCGCCCATTGATTACTCATTGATTTCATTGATGTTATCGATTAGTTACATCTGGGCATATCTTGTCCCAGAGATAGAAAGGCAGCCTCGTTCAAGGGAAAAATCCTGGAAACGAGATTGTTAGGGAAGCAAAAGCAGCAGATCTTGTTAAGTGGGAACTCCCTCCCACCCCCCTTCCCCTAAAGATCCCATATATAGGAGTACCCCACGGGGTAACCGGAAACGTCCACAGAAAAACACTCCATGTTTAATACACGGAGACGCTCTTTGTGCACGTCACGCAATCTTTCCTCGCTATTTGGAAGGACCTCGTGACGAGCCAAAAGAACGCATTCGCAGGAGGTTGCCCCGATTTAGTTGTGTGATGGACCGATACTATTTTTTTTCAGACCGATATGATACCGAGTACGTTTCTGAGGGTCTCAATGGGGTTAGACGTTAGCTATAAAACGGGCCAGAAATTTAGATCGGAAACTTTTAACCATTAACCGTCAACACTGATTAACTGTCAAAAAATTAGACTAAATAAAGATTTTTTTGTGTCGTGTATTGTGGTAACTATGGTGGTCTACAAATCGTGTAATAATACCTTTTTCCATCCCGGAATGGTCCTAAGACCTTAAATATGTTTTACAGTAATCAAAATAAATTTCTGATTTTTTTAAACAATGGAATGTAATTTCTAAGAGTTCCCTTAACCGTAAAGAGAACCGTTAGCCGTAAAAAAGCGTCGTTAGCCGTAAGAGACCATCGATTCTGACTTTTTTCTTCGATCTTAATATCGATGTCGATATTGTGACGTCATCGAGTTACCTGGTTTGTCACGTGATCCGTACATGTTTTACCAAAGGCATGGTTGTCTCGCACTATAAATTTTGATTGTTGTTCAGTATTCTACTTGACAACACAGAAGACGTCAAACGTGGTAAGAACAAAAATGTGGCACAGGAGGCAACAGCCGAGTGTGTCACTAAATTTTGACGTCTTCTGTGATCAGTTACTGCACATGGAATCTATTTATTTTAAACAATTAAAAAATAATAAAATGTTAATACGTACGAGTTCGTAATATATATCCTACGGGTATATTACGAACTCACAGCGTGACGAAATCCCAGTTGGCTTGGTAGTTGAGTTGCAATTGGTAGAGCGCTGGACCGGGTCATGGGTTATAATCACGTTCAGGCTTGAATGTTGTTTAGGCTTCGACTGTTCAAGTTGTGTATATAACTGCGATGATCAACCATGTCTTCAGATCTTTCTACTCTTTCTCCACAGTTCAAATATGTGATCTTTCATATATTCACCTGTGTTCGCTAGTATAGTCAAGTATGTTGCTTCCTTTCATGGATATCATATTTATTCTCGTCCGGCGGCCTCGTCAGAGATTGCTGTAGCTTTACTTCGAGAAAGCTAAACGTTTGTGTAAAGACGTTCTTATGTTTCCTGCATCAATTCGATCGAACTTTTGTCTCTCGAGCTCGATATATAGGTTTAAGCCTCCTTTGTCCCCCCTGGTACCACATGAATCAAATACAGCTGCTTACGCGCAAGTCTGTTGACTGTTTTGCGTGTACATATCATTGTTTGGCTTTGTTCAGGCGAGACAATGGTTTCAATCCTCTAGGAGGATCTTAGTCATCGGTTGCAGACATTTAATTTTCTGTACGTCTGTAGTTGTTGGCGCAACTCGCATATATGTGAGAATGTTAATCAATTAAAGAAAATTTACAACATGTGAGAGAATGTTAGATATTCTGTGGCTAGGCACAATTGCAAACTTCTCGCGGTGTTTGCCTTTGAGGCGGATCGAAAATGCCTGGTTTCTGGTACATGCCACCCGCGCGGTTTGTGGAGAAAATGATCGATTAACCAATTAACAGACGGCAAATGTCTTACGTAATGTAGATTATTGTGACACCAAATCAGCGTACTTTCCAATCATTCCAGGTTAACCACCCGGAGTGTGGAGCACGATTAGCGACCCCGCTACACAGGCGTCCCTTTTTACGACTTTTTTTTAGGGGAGGGGGAGGATGTACACAGGCAAGGGATAATCTCTTGACACAGGGTACAACAACACAGACAAGCAAGTCAAAGGTTTTTAATTCATTAACTAAGACATATGTTTAATTAATAATTGTTTTTCCTTTTTTTCAAACCTTTTAGTTCTGATCAAGAACATAATCATCACTGCAGTAAATGCAAGGTCCACTGCACAAGACTGCACGCTTGCTTTGTTGCTGACCAGAAGAGTGCAGGCTCAGAAGGAGACAAAGTGTGACCAAGTCGCGTGCGGTATCGATCGCCTGAATAGCGGTATTTTCCGAACCGATCTCGGCATCGAATATTTGGTATCGTTATCGGCCCATCTTTAGCACTGATTTGCACAAATAATCATGACAAGTTCTCCTGTCTTTCAAGTAACAGAAGGCGACTGGACATCTGAGGAATTCGTTGACGTTTTGGGCCTGAAAATTTCTGCATTTTTCACTCCCGATCCTCAGTTGCTTTGCGACTTTATCACGAATTTTCAGACGAGACCGGATGACGTTTTCGTGGTCACATAACCCAAGTCAGGTGAGGCAATACTTGATCAAAAGGTGTGAAAACGTTCCTTAGAAGGGTTACTGCCCAGTGATACGTCAGGGACAAATAGCGTTAAACTCGGGGCATTGGGGGGGCTCAGGATTTAACAACGATAGAGGGCAACGCTTGTTCTGACGTGACAGAGCATTTCTTTATAAAAATTGACAAGTTTGGAGTGTCATATTTCCAATTCCAGGGGATTCTTTTGATGTTTCGCATATTTTCTAAATTCGGCATGATAATTAGAGCGGTGAGGCTTATTTTTTTGCCTGGATGAAAAAAATCGGAATTGCGTGACATCGGTAAAAAGGTCCATTGAAATTGGGCATTCGAAGCTCTCCTCAATTGTATTTATTTTTTAACAACCGAGTTCGAAGTAGCCGAAAGCATTAAATAACGGGTAAAAAAGAGCAAATTCAAGGGACAAGAGGCTTTACGAAGCGTAACCGGGTTGCTTTTGGAATACCAATCAGGGAAATTAGTGGAAACAAAAGATTATGATCTGATTTCTTGGTGGAAAATAACAACCTAGGCTGAGCTCTGTAAATTAAAAGGGACCAAGCCGACCCTCGCTGTATTAATTTCTGAATATAAGGTTTTGTACACTCGCTCGTCAGTCCACCACTGGCGAACGTTTAAACAGATCCACGGATGAGCAACATCATTTTCCATTAAAACAAATCAAATTTGTAGCTTGTGCGCAGTTAAGTCAATTACAGACGCCCGTGGGCAATTCAGCATTGAACGTAACTGTGCGTCACGGTCGCTGAATTCACTGCTTGACTTGGCGATAAGTTTGTTAATTATGGCTGAAAACTAAACTCTAAGTACCAATATAACCAGTTGAAAGAACAACCAAAAGAACAAGAGTAAAGGAAAGCAATATAATTATTTTTTAGATTATTTTGCATTATTGCTAAGAAATAAATCTAAAAAGTGTATAATACCACAATTTCATACACAAAATGTGGTTTTGTTGGATTATGCAACCAAAAATGTCATGTTTCATAGGGGGTGGGTCATGTAATTTTCACCCCTCATAAGGGTTGGGTCATTCAGTTTTGTGCCAAATGGAAGGCGTGGGTCATGTGTTATCGAACCACCACATATTTAAATGCTCTGACCCACCCTCCCCCCCCCCTTTACTTTTTGACTGGCCCCTTAGTGCTTTGATTCAAACTTTCCGTCGACGATCCTTGACCTTTTCACCTAGAAGGACCCCCCGGGATTCGACAGTGGTTTTGAGGAAGGGGTGACCTCAGGTTCCCAAGCCGCGAGTCTGGATCGCTCCGCTCGCTAACTGATTTTGCCTTACGTCTCACAAGGAGACTGTCTGTGTTCACCAGCTAGTGTGCACGAACAATTTTCTCTGCCCATTTTAAAGTTAGAACTGAAAGGCGATTACCGTATGTCAATTTTAGTTACTGAATATACGGAATATCTTTAATTTGAACAGCGAAAAAGATGAAAAGATCTGAATGATCAATGCATTCTTCACTATCAATGAGTATATTAAGAGATCACAACGTAACTAGGTCCCAGTTGGCTTGATAGCTTCATTATCAGAGCACTGCACTGTATCGCGGAGGTCATTTTCACAGCTGCTTAAGTTGTAGGCATAACTTCGATGATCTTTCATATCTTTACAATGATATCACTGTATGTCAACTTTATTACATACTAAATTTAACATCATTTCGTTCAGGGACAACTTGGGTTCAAGAAATTCTCTGGCAGATATTTAATGAAGGACGAGTCACAAGCGACCATATCCTGGAACGAGTTCCATTCCTAGAAATGGCAACCGGTACAGTGTTTCCCAAACCAAACTACAGCACTCTGCCAAGTCCCCGCATCGTTAAGACTCATCTTCCCTACAATATTATTCCTAAAAGTGCAAACGAAGACAACAAGTGTAAATATATTTACATTACTCGGAATCCAAAAGATGTTGCAGTATCATTTTTTCAGTTCACGGCAAACTTGAAGATTTTGGAAAATGGATATAATGGGCCATGGGAGTTTTATGCCAAGTCATTTGTGGAAGGAAATGGTACGTAAGTTTGCTAACTATAATTGAACTCGAAGACTCTAGAAAATCTGATAGTGTTCTATAAATACCCCTTGCTAATCTTGTACTGGTTAGAAGAAATGGGTAGCAATCAAGCATTTTAATTTGTTGTACAACTCCTTTTTCCTCGCATGATTCGACTGATTCGTTCAGTTAAGTTTAGGGCTCGTGTATCAAGGAGAAAGGGGTGGAGGGGGGAGGAATCTTTTTTGATTGAATTTTTTTTGACGAGAGACGTATAGAAGAATTGATTCGAACACCTCGTTTTGCAATGTATAATTACTTTACTCTCACTGAATAAATATATCAAACGTGGCGAAATAATATAAACAAATGCCTTGATGAGAAGTTACCCACAATACACGGGGGTATTATTACTTGGTCACGCATTCGCTTACTAACAGCTCTAGTGGTGGAGAAGCCAGTAGAGTACTCACAGAAAAATTTGGAGGGGCTGTACGGCTCGCTTCCCAAAACCTTACCCTATTTGTGACCAAAATCTGCGATTTTCCCTACCCTATTTATAACCGGAACAAAAATTTGATACCCTATTTATGACCGTTGCGGCTGACACAGCTGCCCTAAACATAGTTTTGAAGGGCTTTTGTTATGGTCTTATCGATAATGATGGAAAAGCTGTAGCTTCTTCGGAACAACATACCCAACTCAAGACTAGAGTACAAAAACCATACCCTATTTAAGACCAAAATGGCCAAAATCGATACCCTATTTATGACCAAAAAGGCTGAAAAACCCTACCCTTTGGTGTCGTACATACCTAAATAGCCCATTTAAGGGAGTACCCCCAGGTGGAGAAGCAGCCTGAGTTTCCTTGTGGTAGCATCTTGACTTCACGAGTGCTTTTTACTGTGTCACATCTCTCCTTATGTATTCTCTGACAGTTGCGTTTTGCGTTTTTTCCTAACAATGCCAGCTGGCTTTATCTTTACTGCTTCGATATAACAATGGCATAACACCCAAATAATTAAACCTCAGCGTTGTGACATAAAAATTGCCGCCGTTTGCAGACGATCCTTTTCAAAACTCAGTGGCTGATAGCCACTTTGATTATTTTTCATTGAGAGCTGAGGCAAAAAACATTGGAGGCTAACGACTTTATCGGCCTCTCTCATATGTGAAAAGGTTGTGGATTCTTGTCGTCTCGCTTGGGGTGACCAGTACGAAAAGTCGCTATTTAAAGCCGTGCTCTAAGGACCTCTTTTCGTGCTTCCTGTAACTAGTTCTGAATTGATCTTTTCTAACAGTGGCTTGGAACCTCTGGACTGACCATGTTCTGGGATGGTGGAAGCACAAAGATGATCCAAATGTCTTGTTTCTTAAATACGAAGATTTACATAAGGTTTGTTAAATGAGACTTGTATTTTGTTGGGCTTTTGCAGGCTCTAAGTTAGTTCTGAACGTATTTACTTTTCCGAATTTCCCTTCCGCGCGCGCGTCTTAGTCTCTGAGACACTAACTTACGACTTGGCTTGTTTTGTTTTTTTCGCGAAGACGGAAGAAAGGAAAAAAAGAATTTTATCTTACCTCTCGCTCCCGCGAATAAAAGAATGCTTCACTGCACAAACATGGAACTGACTTTCTGTATTGCCCGGCCTATCTTCCCAGTTTTAATTTAACCGCCGCATAATACATTTCAAGACTTCAACTGTCCTTTGATCTACCCCTCACCACATTATAGAGAAGCCTCGAGCCTTAGACTGCGAGTAGTTGAGCTTAGTTGGGTTTTGTCCCTGAAATCCTCCGCACGCGGGACTGAGTTTAAAAATTATGACATTTAGGAAAAGAAACGAGGAGAGACAGGAGAAGAGAGAGGAGAAGAGAGAAAGAGAGAGGGAGACTTCTTCCTTTCTCTCGGAGCCCGCGGCTGACGGCTTCACCGCTCAATCGCTCGTCAAGCGCTAGGACTAGGACACGACACTAGTCGAACGCTAGGAAAAGAAAGAGACTGTTCGCAGTCTACTTCAAACTCATAAATGACTAAATAATCTATTTCCACCAGTAACAACACCTTCCAAGAAATGATCATGATGTACTGAGCTTTTAATCAAAGGAACAATTTACTCCTAGGATCGGAATTTCAATTGGATGAGTATCCGGTGAAACATTTAAAACTCGGATCGTAAGAATCACTTGTTATTTCGTCTTTCTTCAAATATATTGGATAGGAAATGTTTCCTCTTTTTTAGGATCTGGCATCCCAGTCATTTGGCAGTCACTACACTATTCCAAGATGAATACCCTAAATCCTCTAATTAGTGCCTCCCCTCAAATATGCGCCCCTCTTCGAATAAGCGCCTCTCCTATATACGCAAAAATTTTAAAAAAGCGCCTCTCCTCGAATAAGCGCCCCCCCCCCCCTGCCTGTTTTATCATGGAAGAGTACTTGTACAACAAAGGATGTATAGGTTTGGTCGCCTTTAATCACAAGCAAGTGATTATCGACGCATTCAAGCACTGCACGTCGACCGTCGCAACGGATGGTAGCGAAGACTTGCTGATTCATTGCCTAAACCCCAACCAACCCTGTGCAGCAGGCCTAAACCGGCTTTAAAAGGGGTTATATTACTTAGAGTCTACTTAGTTCTTCAAGAGAGACAGGATCGTTCTGAAACTTCTAAGGGACTTACACATATAATTATTACAAAAAAACCCGATCATATCTGACCACGATTTGAGCAAAATTAAATAAGCGCCCCACCCCCCCCACCTCTCCCCACTCCCCATCACTATCGCCACCACCATCTATATCTCCAATCTTTATTATACTTCCAC
>Ga0126339_10004631_pt1 | contig 10193 bp, 7 predicted proteins | sample OrbTmetagenome_2_FD_92532 | JGI IMG/M metagenome (GOLD analysis project Ga0126339, IMG submission 92532) | Coral microbial communities from Petempiche,Puerto Morelos, Mexico - Orbicella T R C metagenome | ecosystem: Host-associated > Invertebrates > Cnidaria > Coral | place: Petempiche,Puerto...
CCCCAAATGTTTCGTCAGTTCTTGGGTATTTCACATTATTTCGCATTACTTAAAAAGTATTGACTCTTTCTACACCAAACTTGGCAGATGAGCAGGAGACCTATTGCCAATTATATTTACGTGGGTCCCTCCCTTGAGAAAAATCCCCAAATTGGAGCCGTAATTTTTTTCCAGCAAATGCAGCTATGTTGCACGTGTGATGTGCCAGATGACTAAAACAAAAATAAAGAAGAAAATCCGAAAAAAATCATCCCTCTAGTGTTATTGCGTTAAAGTTAGTTTTGTTATGTCATAACCTGTGACGTCACCCGTTTTTTTTTACTGTTAATACCGTCCTAACAAAGCCGAAAATCAAATTTCTAAAACCATACGATTTTTGACATCAAGCTTTCTATTTTTCTAGACTGACTTAAGAAGGACAGTATGGTTAAGCAAATTCCGGCGGGTGGGGACAACAAAAAATATTTAATTTACCATATCTCAAAAAACAATCATCATAGCAAAAAACGGTTTCCGGCATTTTACTCCTCAAGTCAAGGCCTCTCCAATGACATAATCTTTTTTATCAGAGTTTACAAAAAATTATAGCACATTTTGGTGACGTCATCAATTATGACGTCATAATCTGACATTTTGTCACAACTTCCAAATTAAAATAAACTGGAGAACAAAGAAAGCTCATCTGCCAAACTTCGTTCAGAAATATATAAACCAAGCAAATATAGCCTTCATGAAACATTAGGGGGGTGGTTTGGCCCCTACGTGAGTTTTTACTAAAAACCTGGTTTTGGGAATACCCGGACGGAAAATGACTATTCCGCCCTCACGGAAAAAGAGCTGCGAGGAAATGTTTTAAAATTTAATAATGATTTCACGAGAAAATGTGTATAACTTGTCAAACTAACCATGCAACAAAAACTAAGTTTGCTGTTTGCATGTTCACGCTATATCAGGTGAAAAAACTGTCAAGACCACATGTCAACGAAGACAATGATGTATGTGTGTAATAACAGTACAAGCCTGCCGCACTACCATCTCGTTAATGCAGCCATTGGTCTCAAGTTATTTTTACGGTCTCTTGTTGTACAAGTAGCTTAAACGACGTTGTCCACCCGAGAAAAAATACCTCAGGTTATCGCTTTGTAGGACTCAGCCAAGTGTGTGAATCTGGGGGAACTCGCACTTCCTCGACAAGGAAATTTCGAATTGACCGTTCCTGGTTAACTCGCTTGGACGGATCTTGGACGTGCTGTTTACCTTCTAAGGTTCATTGTTATTCTTTTAAAAATGTTCTTGGAGTAATGGAGCAGGGGTGGGATCAGGGGTGGGATCAGGGGTGGTGGTGAAATCCGGCTGAGGAAAAACACAAAAATCCAATTTTCATTCATAGCTGGACGAAAATGTTCGAATTTGTCAGTCTCAAAAAATTGTCGCAACAAATGACAAAAGAGCGATTAATCATCCTGGGGTGGAGCACGAAATCGTGCCTTTCGCTAAATCAATCAACATTTACCAATTTTGTCAGCTCTAGAGAGATATAAAAATTAATGGGCGTAACTATGTTAGACGCTTGCAAACTTAGACGCGCAGAGGAAAGGATTCCATGATTCCTCCAATTTAAAGTTATTTACCCTTAAAACATTTCTAATAACGTTAACATATTAACTATTTCGATGAAGTTCGACTATTCAGAAGGCCAAGTCAGCGCCCCGGTAACCGAACACGAATGCAGTAAAAAACCCGCATGTAAGAATGTGAGTTATTGGCAATTTAGGTTCAGTAGGTTCTTAATTAGGTCTTTAATTTCTATGAAGGAGATATTTGTTGATTACCAGAAAAAATAGGTCAACTTGGGTTTGGCCCTTAAATATACAGTATTCACAACTCTATTATGATAAGCCTAGCACAACTAATTACAGAATGTATATTTAGTGTTGCCTCTATAACAAGAGTTCATGATTTAACTTTAAGAAGAACCAGCTTGAAGTTGCTTGGCAAAACGGGTTCTTATATTTTTGGATTTGAAAATGGCAAATTTCTGCCTGCAGGTTCTTAAACCACTGGGTTCTTGTACGAGGGTTTTCACTGTACTCCACCAGATCTGATTACTCTACCTGATCATCACTAAGCTAATTAATGAATAATAATTTAGAAAATGATTAAGCATATGAGAAGTCTTATTAAGAGAACTTTACTTCCGTGGCATTCATAGCTTAACATACATTTTCTTTCACTATTGATAGTTTGTTAAATTTGCAGCCTTCGTTTCAACAACATTTTCTATAAAAATATTCTAAATTCTAAAAACCTTCCACCGTGCAAAATTGCATTTAGACATCAATGATGATCTCCTTATTAATTTCATGCCGATCTTTACATTTCTGGTCACTTTCCGTTTTCGTACCACAACTACTTTTAAGATTGATAAGGTAAATGGGAAAGAACGATACGTAAATAGGATAGATGCATTTCCCCCTCCAGATTTAAACAATAGAGAACGTTTAAAGTGGTACTGTGACGAAAGTCGCATCTTTCCTATCGCAGCCATTTTAAAACATGAACAAGTAGCCTTTGTGAGAAGAAAAATGCTATTTACTACACTCAAATATCTCTTTTCAGTCCAGAAATATTCAAGTTTTTAAAATATGCAAATCAGCCCAGTGATAACGTCATACACTCAACCAAATTTTGATCAAATATGATGAAAAACGAAATCTCAGCCAATTTGTATCACAAAAGTTTGATTATCTGCACTAAGATTCTACTAAATGTGCTCCACAATATGAGCTTAACAGTTTGGTTACCATGGCATTCTGGATTCCAGACTTCCCCAATATTAAAGGCCTTTCTGGCTACCTTTGGTGTTTCATTTTAATATTTGCAAATTATACCTCTATGCTTGATCCAGCAAGCATATAAATATGTTAGCTCAAGTTTGTGGCCTCGTTTAATGTTTTGCAAGCTGAAAATCACTTACATATTGAAATCAAGTGGGTGGGCACTGGAAAAGAGTGAGTTGCCATGGGAACGGAATTTTTTATAGCCGTAGCTGTGTATCCTGTAGAGCTATTAGCCTACCAAGTTTCAATGGTCGGTGCTGCAAATTGACCAAGATAGCTCCATTTATATACTTGATATAAAATTTGGGTTAAGTGCATGACGTCATCAGTCATTTCATTTGCATATTTTACACATTTTTCAAACTTAAATATCTCCGGAACTAAATGCGTTTTTATTCTTTCATGGAATTCTATGTAATACACTTAAAAAATCAAGGGGGATAAAGTGGCTCAAAACAGTTTCCAGTAGTTAGATTCTGATGGGTCATTATATATAACCATTCTTTATCACTTGATGCTACAATCATGGTATTACAAAAAAAAATGCCCAATCATTGAACGCATTGTTATAATTATTAAGTTTTAAAAATTTAAGGTGGCTCTATACTTTATGTACAGAATTTGTTTAAACTTTGCCAAAAGTTGCGTCTTATCAGGCTTGTCAAAATTTGATAATATAAAAAATTTCACCGTGCCGTTGTTGAATTATAAGCCCTTAAAGCTAGAATAAAGGGTGTTTTTAGGTCATGCTATTGCTATGGTAACCTATTATGTCACGAAAATGATAACAACATGTTCACCAATGATTTGGCAGTTTTCTGATATCATGATTGTAGCATTAAGTGATAAAGGGTAGTTATAACGACCCATCAAAATCTAAGTGCTGGAAACTGTTTTGAGCCACCTTATGGACAGGTAACTAAAGGACAGGTAACTAAAGTTTTAAAATTTAGTCAAAACTCATTTCTGATAAGTTGCGTGGCCGGCGCGGGGTCGATATAGACCGCAAGAATTAAAAAAAAATTGCATCAAATTAGATTTATTCCGATTTATACCATATTTGAATTACAGCAGGCTGATAGAATTAACCAATCACTGAGCGACTTTGACCTAAGACAATTCAATATGGACTACAGATGACGATTTTTACGCGATCAAGGAATATTTCACGTCAAAATGGCGGAACACTAGATAGAATTCAAAACGATTTCAAAGATCCTGGAGATGGGTTTTGGGGTAAGAAACAAGTCAAAAGTTGTCATAAGTAATTATGAAAATAAGAAAGAGTTTGTCCAATGAGTAATTGTTTTAAACACGACTGTGAAAGCTTAGGAGATGAACCACTTTAGCTTTTGATGCTCGTGATCACTCTAAAACTCCAGCTGTGTTATTTTCATGTTTATGCACCAAAGTAACAAATTATTGTATTGATGAGGTCGATTTAGTTCTAGCATTTGTCTTATCATTGATAAAATTAAATCAAACCTTTAAGCCATTGATAAATTACCGAAAGTGAGCTGTCATATTGTGCAAATACCGCAAGTATCCAATTATACATTATGCGGCAAGCCACCTGCAAAATTCTTCGTTAACCGATAGGATAAGATAGATGTCACCTTTAACCAGTATATCGAACTGCGCCAGCTAAGACAGTTGCCCACTCCAGCGTAAACACTGTGCCGGATTAGCGAAGATAATCTTCAGTGTTGTTTACATTTGTCTGAATATATGTGGAAACATATTCTTGAGTTACCTATAAAGTCGATCAGGTCAATTTTGACATTCACGAAACAAACCTCCGTTAATTGCAAACTTTTCGCAGAATACTACAGCAGCTATGTCATTGTGTATAATTATTGCTAGCATGACGTATTTCGTATAACTAATGTAATCTGCGTGAAACTCTTCATAGACAGACGGGGTGTTATCTACAGATAAGTTATCTTCAACATGGACAAAACCCATCCCAGTAATGTAACACGCGCTTTTTTGGATATAAACCTGGAGCAAACGAAAAATAGTTTTATCGCAAGTATTTTAACATGTATTGTCAATGCATTGTTTTCTTTGATAACAGTTTCTGGAAATTTTATCATTTTACGTGTCATCTGGAAAACGCAAGAGCTTCACTCGCCATCTTTTATCCTTTTATTTTGCCTCGCAGCCGCGGACCTTCTCGTTGGATTAATTTGTCAGCTATTTTTCGTGGCGTATCAGATTGCGAACTTACAGATAACTTTAGTACCTACTGCGTTTTGAGAATGATTCAAAACATATCTGGTTGGATAACCACTGGTGTTTCGTTCGCAACATTAAGCGGAGTCTCAATTGATCGACTTCTCGATTTAACCCTACATCTACGATACAACACCATTGTCACTGTTCAAAGAATGTTGCAAGCTGTTTTTATGTTCTGTATCGTGTCTGTGACAGTTGTCATGTTAAGAATTTGGATACACCCGTGGATTATTTTTCCTGTTGTTGTTGTAGTTTCAAGTTTTGTTGTTACAACCATAAGTACCTTAAAATATTTCAGACTGTCCGTAAACATCAGCGTCAGATACGCCAGCAACAGCAGAGTGTTCAAAGCAACACGATAAACGTTCTAAAAATGTAGAAAATCAGCCGTGACTGTACTATATGTTTACGGTTTGTTCGTGATATTATATCTTCCGTTTTGTGCGACGATGTTTGTGGAGACAGTAACTGGATATACATTAACAGTGAAAGTTGCCTATGACTACGTGACAACTGTCGTTTTCATTAATTCGTTCTTGAATCCAGTTGTGTACTGCTGGAGAATCGGCGAGATACGACGAGCTGTTAGGAATTTGCTGAGGAAAAACTGAAAAAAAAAAAAAAAATCCTCAAGACATTGGATATACATGCATGGATATACATTAAGTAATACTTCAATTAGCGCCTTGATGTTGAAATTGAGACTTCAACAAGACGCGTAAAGAAAAGATCGAAGAAGCGTGAAGTATAGTCAACGCTGTTTAAACAGTATAAGTGCAGATATATGCACGCTAACTTAGCGAGGCACGCATGTGATGGCAGATGTCAAGAGTTTGAAAATGTATGTAAACTTTACAAGCTCTATTTGTCGTTTTGCAATGTACAAGTGACATTTCAATTAATGTGATGCGGGTTTAGCAATTTTTGAGGGAAAGTTGTTTTGTGATAGGTGAGTACGAGGGTGTAGACGTTGTTGGGGGGAATTAGCTGACATGTAGACAAAATGTTGAAGCGCAACTTATATTCTGAACGATAAACAGGAAGTTCTGACAATACTCGATACTCGTGAAACGCATGAAGAAGATCTCGGTTTTCTCGCTCGATCACGACTTAGTTCCATGTGCTCAGTCACGTGACCTTGTTTGTGTCCCATGATTCCACTAGAGTCCACTCCTTCTTAAAGGGAGTAAACTTACGACAAAAGCTTACATGATGAAAAATTGAAACAAAGCTAACAAGAAAATCTTAACATTCTAAAATCCTCATGAGTCCACTACAGTCCACCTCTTCTTAAAGGGACTTTAATTTTCCGAAACTAAAGTTGCAAACATGTCTTTGTCAAGTTTTAACAGATAAGTCCCTCCATGTGAGCCTCCAGACATGGATAGATACGGGCACTTTGATATCAGTCCTTTCAGTTTTCCGCAACGTTTCAAAATTTCCTGGGCATCTGGAATCTGCTGGTACACTACTTTGCAGGCCTCTGATGCATATGTCTTTGCACCTGGTAGAGTGTTTAGATATTCTCCAAACGCAAATGCTAGTTTTGCTAAGTCAGGATCAATCACTGTACTCTTTTGGGTGAGCAATTCAGAAGTAGTAACAGTCTCTGTGTTAGATGTTTGGTCTTCATAATTTCTGAGATCATAAGCTGCTGCTTCTGAGAGATCATCTGGAACGACAATGATCTTCTCAATGTTTACTGTTTTAAGTTCATCCTGAGTGAATTTATGTCGAAGTCGTAAAAGATCCTGGCGACCATGGACATGTCCTATAACAGTGTAAGGACCATCAAATCGGCGGATGAACCGGGTTGCCGATCCTTTTGGTTGTGAACTTGGAGGTGGTCTTCTAACATAAACTTGCTTTCCTTCAGCTATGTTAAGTTCCCTGGATGATTTGTCATAATATTCTCTCTGAGTTCTCCTCATATCTGCTTTGATGCTTTTGAACTGTTTTTGTGCTTCACGCATACGAAACACAAGCTGCTCTGCATAGGTGCTTCTTGAGAGGCTTTCTACTGTTAAGTCAAGAGTAATGACTTCAAGTGATGGTGCGTTGCGTCCAAATACCAAGAAGAATGGACTAATTTGACCTGTACCAGGAATTGGAGATACATTGTGAGCATACACAGCTGGCTGCAGGAATTCTTCCCAACCTTCCTGATATTTCTCACAATAAATTCCTATTGCTGCATTCAACCATCTGTGAACACGTTCTATACTTCCATTTAGGCGTGGACGGTAACTGGTTGTAACAATGTGTTCAATTGAGAGAAGTTTTGTTAGCTGGTGTAATACCGCATTAAGCCATTCTCCTCATTGATCACTTTGCAAGACTGCTGGAAATCCATATTGCAGGAAAACATCATTAAACAGAGCTCGTGCTGCAGTAGTTGCTTGTTTATCTGGTACTGGAATTGCACGCAAGAAATTAGAGTAAGGATAAACAGCTGTCAAAATCCATTTATTACCAGCTGGGGTAGTAGGCAATTGTCCAACATAGTCTATACCAATGGTGCTGAAGGGACGGTCATATATGCGAATCTGCATCGGCCCATGTTTGGGATCAGTAGACTTAAATTTGAATCAAGCAGGGCATCGCCTAATCCAGTTCCGCACATGCTTAGCCATGTTTCGCCAATAAAAGTCATGTGAAAGGGATCCATAAGTAGCTTTGTGTCCTCGATGCATTCCCAAAGGTGAATCATGATACACTCGCAACAGGTGACGCTGAAGTTGAATATCATTGGGAACCATAATACGGTAGTGATCTGGGTCCTCCGTAAATTCATCTCGATACATTAGCAAATGGTCAATAACAGCTGAGCGCTTTGCCATTTGCTTGACCCATTGTAAGTGTTCATTTGGAATGTTCTTGATTGAAGAAATATCTTGATTTGAGCTATGAAACTTGATTAACAGATTGCACCAGTAATCCTGTAGCTGTCTCTTTGAAAAACTTGATCGATTGCGGTTTAGAGACTCTAAATTTTTGAAGTCTTGAAAGTTGCACTCTGAGGACAGACTTTCTTGAGATTTAGCAACTTGTGGAGTCTTGGACTGGCTTGTGACTTTACTTTTGGGTTGAGGCTCCTTTGCACATTTGGTTCTTTTTGGAGCTGTAGTGAGACAAACTGGGTCGAGGCAATCAGCTTGAGGTATAAGGCATGCATTGTGTAAACAAGCCATAGTATTGTTAAATGTTCCATGAACAAGTTCAGGGGTATGGTGTGGAATGTCAACTGAGGTTGCGATGAACAGAAACATGATAACACTGTTCTCTGGCGGTATAACAACATTGTCTTCAGGAATGTTTTCTTCGACGGGGTGACGGCTAAGGACATCAGGAACAACATTTCTTTCCCCTTTTCTGTGTTCGATGAAAAAGTCAAACTCAGCCATGCTCATGCACCATCTTGCAACTTTTGCCTGTTGTGGTGCCATAGTAGTCAACCATTTCAGATTTGCATGATCAGTTACAACTTTAACTCTTCGGCCTAGTATGTAAGAACGAAACCAGGAACTCTTTGCTGTGAAATGGGGACTTGAACATGTTCAAGTCCCCATTTCACAGCAAAGAGTTCCTGGTGCATAGTTGTCCAACGTGATTCAGCTGGTGTGAATGCTCGGGATGCAAATCTCACAGGGCGAAGCACACATCCTTCTCTTGAGCCAACATTGCTCCGCATCCAAGCTTGCTAGCATCCACGTGTAATTCAAACTGAGCATGCCAATCAGGATGGAACAACATAACATCTGGGCCAGTGATTGCTTGCTTCAAGTCTTGAAACTCTCTTGCAGTTTCTCCTGTCCAATGAAATGATACACCCTTTTTGAGGAGGGAACGCAAGGCTTGTGTTCGGGTAGACATGCATGGAATAAAGTCTCTAAAATATCCGCAGAGTCCCAGAAAACGCTTGACTGCAGAAGTGTTCGTTGGTGTGGGCATAGATAAGATTGCTTCTACTCCTTTGCTTATTGGTGTTCGACCTTCTTGAGTGATACGATGTCCCAGTATTTCGATTTCCTTTGCGAGGAAAGTACACTTGGAAGGTTTCAGCTGCACGCCAACTTTAACCAGTCTCTGAAACAACAGTGAATACTGTGCAAGGGCTTCCTCGTCTGTCATTGCCCACTGAATTATGTCATCCACGTAAACAACAAGCCACTTGTGCAAATAATCTGCAAAGACAGTGTGCAAAATCTGCTGAAAGGTGTTTGGTGCTGTTTTCAATCCAAAGGGAAGCCTGAGAAACTCATAGAGTCCCAGGTGTGTAAAAAATGCAGTTTTATGTTGATCCGACTGGCGGATGGGAATTTGCCAGTAACCACTGACCAAGTCACATTTCGCAAATACTTTTCCTTAGCTGACGATATCCAGAACGTTTGAGATGGACGGGATAGGGTAACCATCTCCTCGCGTCACACTATTGAGGCGACGATAGTCCACCACAAATCTTGGAGGTTGCAGTTGACCCTTTTCTGGAGGTTTGCAGACCAGGATGCATGGGGAATCCCATTCTGAGTGACTTTGTTGAATTATCTTGAACTTCAGCATCCGCTCGATTTCTGCTTTGATTACTCTAAGTTCTGCTGGACTATTCTTGTATGGGTGACTATAGATGGGAGGGCATCCGCTGTGTCAATTCTGTGCTCAAACCCCTTAACAGCTCCAAGTGGACTCCCAGGGAGGAGAAATGCAATAGGATATTGAGAGATAAGTTGCTTGAATTTCTTCATAATATCTACATCAACAGTGGAATACTCCAAGCTATTCAGATCCAAGGCATGAAATATAGCGTCAGTGTAGGCAGTTGAGTACGGGTCACAGGTCAGTTCTTCTGCTGGAGGAAACTCTGGACCTTGACAGTCAAATTCCGGCACTGCATCACAAAAGGGAGACAATATGGACGAGTTGAGACCAGAATCTTCCATTTCTTTTGTTTGAACTGAAAGTTGCCATTGCTTTGGAGCACAAGAGTCAAAGTCACAATGCTTCTGCTTAGTGTTCCTTGGAGGTTGTGATGAAGAGGTTGGCTGCTGTGTATTTGCCCATGTAAGCCATCCATCTGCAAGTTGCTTGGCAGTAGTGTCTGCTGCTTCTTCAAGAATA
>Ga0126339_10004635_pt1 | contig 10188 bp, 9 predicted proteins | sample OrbTmetagenome_2_FD_92532 | JGI IMG/M metagenome (GOLD analysis project Ga0126339, IMG submission 92532) | Coral microbial communities from Petempiche,Puerto Morelos, Mexico - Orbicella T R C metagenome | ecosystem: Host-associated > Invertebrates > Cnidaria > Coral | place: Petempiche,Puerto...
CTATTTGATGAGAACTGTGGCGGAGTTCAATATTTCAGTAATTGTTTGACTAAGATGATAACTTATAAGTTTCTTCGTGGTGTTCTGCTCAGGATGCATGACAGATCTGCCGATGGTGTTTTTTATTGAGCGATTTTAACTTTACTTAAGACTCGGGAAACTTTGATTGTTTTTCACTAGTGCCCGCCAAGGTTACCGGCTGGTGAGTCAAAAACGACTTCTATATAGCTTTTATTAAGGAAAAATCTCTAAACTTTTAGCTACTTACTTTCTCTCACTGTTTTAAATCGGCTTTTATCGTTTCAGCGCGCTTGAATTTTCAGAGCCGGGCTCTTCCTAATTTGCATAATCCGTAATCGGCCCGTGGGCATTACGGCTGCATAATGACCGTTCAGATCTCGCTCTTAGCCAATCAGCGCGCGTTATATCGGCCACAAGCCAAAGCCATATAATAATAATAATAATAATAATAATAATAATAATAATAATAATAAAATAATATAATAATATAATAATATAATAATACTAATACTAATACTACTACTACTAATGATGATGATGATGATGATGATAATAAACGAATCTTTAAACAGGATTAACCCATCAGTACTTGAAAGTACTGCTATCATAGGGGTTCTGTAAGATTATAAAAATTTGAAAAGGTAAAAATACAAAAAAGTTTAAGAGCAAAACTGCATGGGGAAAACATATGAAAACTTACGAATAAAAATTACAAATAAAAATGTTCGTTGGTCTTTTGTCTAAATAAAAGCCTAGAGTTCAGATTTCTTATGTGCGACGGTAAACTGTAAAAAATTGAGGCTCCTGAAAACGAAAAACTCCGACGGCCAAACTCCAGGTTCATTTTCGGCAGTTCGATTGAGGAAAATCCATTCCTTGTGTTGACACTATGACTAACCCTTGTAAAATAGTTCTTAAAAAAGGCGTACATACACTTCCGAGTAGACAATCAAAAACACACAGACAGACTTTTCTTTTCAAGTAGCTGTCAACTGATGGAATGCAAATGTTAGTCTTGTTTTCCAGACCTGAAGATATGCAGCTTAGGCCATTATGTTCGATATTACGAATTAGTTGCCTGCGTGTATTTGAATAGCTTAATGTAATTAGACTAGAACAGGTAAAAACAGGCATAGTCATAGCCCTGTAAATGCTTTCTGCAGCTGCACAAGTAATGGAAGAACGAATTTTCAGCAGTAGAGTGACTCTCCCGGTCGCTTTCTTGTAGGTTTTGTTGAAGTGCGTTTCAAAATTCAATGTAGGATCTAAATGGACACCCAAGTACTTGTAAGTTGTGGTTACTTTTAGAGACTTTCAAGACTACTTCGAAATCGAAAGGAACCTCAACAAAATGCCTTTCTAAACTTTAAAAATATTGAAGTGATAACAATGAAAGATTTTTTTACAGCACAATCGGAAGTTTGTTTTCTAGCAACCAATTATGGCCACCACGAATTTGCTGAGTTACAAATCGGGAAATTTATTGTCTGACCTCAGATCTGAGGGTCATCGTGGCCATTTGCCGAGCTACACGGAAGATTTGTTTTCTTACAGCTACAAAACATTCTTTCCTGATGACGCAAGCGTTAGTTACTTGACTGCGTGCATGTGCTCATGATGTAATGTGCCCCTGCTGTGGCGGGGGTGGGGGGCAAATCGGCGAACAAATCCATTCCAAAAATTCTGGATACAAACTGGATTAGGATTGCGTTACACTACGTGAATGCAAAAATCAACCCCTCTTTAGTTTAAACCGTGTCACTTTCACTATCTACCGTCATTTTAACAAATAGATCGCATGTTGCCATGCCTCTGTTCAGTAATTGATCACAGATGATGTCAAAATGTGGTAAAGAAAAAAAAAAAGTGGCTCACGAGGCGATAGCCGAGTGTGTCACTGATGTTCTTACCACATTTACACGTCTTTTGTGATCAAGAGAGAGAGAAGAGAAGCTGTGCAGAAGAGAAGTGGAAAAACAAACAAACAAACAAACAAGATACACAAAACTTTCAAAATAAACCAATAATTTAATACGAAATTCAAAAGCTCTTGACATTTGTTTCTTCTAAAATACACTCTGTACAAATTGATCAAAACAACAGTATCTGTAGTTGAGAGTACCGATATGTTCAAAACCAACAAGATCAAGTTTAAAGGTTAATATTACAATAAATAAAAGTAGTTTATAATCCGAATTAAATTGACAACTGCTTTCTGTCGACCAACAAAGTTTCCTCAAAACACAATTTTTTTACGCTTAAACGCCATGATACAGGTCGATACAGGAGTAAAAGCGCTACTTTTGCATTGGACTACGCGAATCGGAATGCTTGTGCAAAATAAACGAAAAAAAACCCACTTGTTTCCTTGACTGAATAAATATTTTTCAAGGCCGATTCTCGCCCAAGCTCAGAAAAAAGAACTTTCTGGTATTTAAAATTTTGTGCTACTCGCTCTAAGTTGATACTGATATTCTATTGTAAAACTGAGACCGTGTGAAAACCGTGTGCATTGAGAAAACAACTACTACTGAAATTAGAATTAAAAAGTAACAGTTAAAACTCGAGACGACTACAACAACGGTGAAAAAAAACGACATAAATAATACATAAAGACCCTTTTTACAACGATTTTTTACAACACTTTTGTACAATGATTCTTTAAAATTTGGAAAAATAAAACTCTGTAAGATAAACAAGGTCTGACGCACTGTACGCACCCAGCTTTATAAGTTAATCAGACCATTTTCCACGCCTAAAGGAGACACCGCTTTATTTTTTCTCTTCAAACTGATTTTTCTCTCCTTCACTGTTCCACTGCTGATGGATTCAGTATCCGCGTTACCCTCGGAGCTATGGGACGCGTCGCTTTCGAGTGAGGATCTCCGATTTTTGGTGCCTTCGGGATTGTGACTAAACGACCGTCGAAACACGGACGAAGGGTCACTGCTGAGGCGCAAGAAGGGGCCTGGGTCTGAAGAATTGAGCCTGTCTTCCGTATTGTTACGTCGAAAGCTTGAGGACCGGGCCGCAGGTGCGGCTGCCAAAGAGGAGCCAGCTTTCATACTTCGCTTTATTGTTTCCTTGATGTGTTTTACCATCTCTCTCTTTTCCTCAGCCGTTCTGTAAGGAATAAATGGAAAAACTGTTCAGAACTCAGTTTAAGCCTGTAACCAGCGACCAGCGTCACTGGAAATAACACAAAGACTTAAAAGGAGCTACGGCACAGTTTGCCTACATTCAAAAGTTTAGCCTAAATTTTTCAAGTTCGTCGTTTGTAATCCGTGTTCATCTTCTCCATCCTTGACCATCGTTGTTCCTTTATTGTTTATTATTACCTCTTTGGTGTTTTCTATCTTTTCCATCTTACTATTTTTAGGTTTCCTTCAATTTAAAGGTAATTTTGGACGTGGCCAAAATTACAGAAGATTCCGTGACGGAGAACAAGGAACCGATTTGAGTCTTACTTGTTTGCAAACAAATAGTTGCATTCTTGTCTGCCAATCTCAGCTGTATCACTAATATTTACAAGCTCCCATGAGTGAAGCGTCTCCGAGCCTAGAAAGGAACGACAGTTGAAAATAAGTAAGAACACATACACGGAACATGAGAAAAAACGCAACAAACACAAATAACAGTAGCATCCACCTTAAATCAGGCAGTGACTGTGCATAATGATCCTCGATTCTTAGGAGAATGTTAACCTTTCAAACAAAACAACTGGATCTATGCTTTCTCAGGGTACGTGGCGGTTACATGCATGTTGGCACCCGTTTTTTGAGCGTCCTGGACATTTTTCTCGCTTCGAGCTCGGCTTTCGCACCTCGAATTGTGGCCAAGTGTAAAATAGATTGTGTGATAACAGGTTTTTGGGCCACGTTCTCTCCTTTTTACAACAATCCAGAAGGAAACACGCTTGCAGCGACGGATTTTGTCAGACTCCTAGAGGTTTCGGGATCTGTTACAGCAAAACAATCCAACGGGAAGACAGAGAATACGCAGGTAATTGGGTCCAACAGTAGAGTTTAATCCAATAACGTACACAGAACGTAAAACCTAACTGCGTATTCTCTGTCTTCCCGTTGGACTGTTTTGCTGTAATAGATCCCGAGTCCTTTAGGAGTCTGACAAACTCCGTCGCTGCAAGCGTGTTTCCCTCTGGATTATTGTAACAAGGATAACAACTTAAGCGGCCCAAAAAGCTGTTATCACAATTGAGAACGTGTTTTCATTGACTTTGATTCAATCACTGTGATTAGGCTTCAGTTAGTTTAACTTAACTCGCGCAAAAACCACTATACCACAAGCCTCTATAAAATGGCTAATTTGCCTTGCCACCTCTACGTTCTTGGAAATATCGAGTCCAGTGTAGTAGGCTACTTAATAAAACATTGGATCGATAAGATATGTAATATATTGGACGTACCGTCGTTTAACCAGCAGTAATCTCGTATAACAAGCGAAGACGCGGGAATAATGGTTTTAAACTTGATTTCGTCCACACTGCTTACTGAGGAAAGCTGGAAAAAATGTATACAAACAGCTGATGAGTGCACACTCAAAGCAAAAAATGCAACATAATTGAATGAAGGAAAACGATTCAACTCACTCGATCTCTGTCTTTCTTTTTCTGTTTCCGCTCCACGTAGAGAAGGATAAGCGCTTTCTCAAAGGCTATAAAACGGAATACGAGAACGAAATCAGACACAAGGGGGAAAATATATCCTACAGTTATTTTACTTTGTAGCATCAGCATAACCAGCTTTCTAGCTATCAACTGGAGTCCCTCGCAACGGTTGATTAGGGTCGTAACGCAACGATCCCCCTAGACGATGCCTGCGAAGAGTCTAGACATGTAGTTACTAACCTAAAAGACCTCATCACCTAGGCCACTTATAGTTTAAGGCTTTCGTTCATTTGTAGGTTCTTTTGTAATGTGTATCGGTCAATGTAACGTGTCATAGCCTTAAATTAAAAGACCTTTGCTTCTTTTCTCATATTCAGCTGGTACAATATAGTTCGCACTGCATGTCCTTTCTTTCTTTTTGTGTTGTTATTCTTACCAAAAAGGTGCATGGTTCCAGGAGTCATCTTTTTCCCTATTCTGGGAGAGACTGGGTACTTTTTGAGAGTTCCACTTCGGATCACCTCATCCGGGCAATTAAGCCACCGAGCTTTCCCATGATGCAATAGGCGATCTATACTGACGTCAGCAAGCTGTGGGACAAAAGTTATGGAATGTGCCCTCTGAGCAAAAGCCTGACTGTGGCCAGGATGACTAAATTTTCGATAAGAGATAGTTAGAAATTTTATCATCCTGAAACCATTTCGGCGGCTTCAATGCGAGAATGTTTGCCCCACTAACAGACTACAGACTGTTTTCAACGAGAAAAGAAAAATACTCTAACAGTGAATTTTGTCATCAGGCGAGAAACAATTTGCTCAAAAGGGAAATTAAATTTCAGTTTCACACATTTTCACAATCATTTGTTTTACCTCAAATCCTCCAAACTCGTCAATTAACTGATGGAAAACTGGCGAGAACTGTTCTGTGATCCTTTGCATCTCGTTGATGTGCTCAGCGACTTTTTCAATTGCAACGACGGCCTCTGGAAATTTTGAACAGACTCATCTTGAGAAAAACAATGATTAGAGGCGTCCAAGTAGTTGACACCCTTTAACCCTTTGAATACCAAACTTTCGCCAAAAGATACCGTTTTTAAGCGTTTAGTCAGGTTTTTTTAGCTGCCATGACGCTAAATAAGCCAAAGGTTTGCTAAGAAAGCTTTTTTTTTTAGAGATTTTTCGAGGATTAGGTACAAAATTGAGCACAATTTCAATTCCGGACATGCGCATAAGCCAAAATTTGGCCATTAACCGTTCTTAATTTTGTTTGTTGCCCCTTTCCTTTCTGTTTTTCTCGGCCCTTTTACACTGGCTACCTTTTGCAATGTATGGTCTTTCTGGCTGCCGTGAAAAGTTGGATGTTAAACTACTGAGAAAATAAAAAGCATAAATAGCCCGGCAAAATGTTCAGAAGCCAATGAAAACTCTTGATCAAGTACAATATAGGAAACGCTATGTTACCTAAAAGACAGTGATACTCTTCACTAGCACCGTCCAACAGCTTCAGTATTGTTCTCAGTAGTAAAGGATATCTCAGTATTCGCTACAAAGAAAACAGAGAAAGTTCTACTCATATCATAGTATGTTTTTATTTCTCAATAATTCACCTGGACTCATTCACACTCCCACGAGGAGAGAGGCAGTATCAGTAAAGAATCAAGTTTGAACCCAGATCCAACGCATTATCATTCTACATGACAAAACATGGAGCAAAATATATAGAGAAAATAATTACATTATTTACCTGTATGGGTTTAATGAGATAAGATTCTAACGTTCCTGAATGCTGATTCTTAGGATTACGGGCGTGAAGGAACTCGTGCAGTGCAGTGTTTGTTCCTGAAGAAATAACAGAAATTATCTTTACAAAAACCAACGAAATATAGACATTTTCAATAGCTCTTTGTACCCAAGTCTCCTTTCGGCTCGTCACACAATTTTCTTCCCAGGAAGATTGCGTGACGACCCCAAAGAGCGTCTACTACTTGTACCCTTAAGGTTCCCTTAAATTGCACGATTTCGGAATGGGTCAGTAAACGCGTATGTGGCAACTATGACGACTAAAGAAACACACAACTTTCAGCCTACCGAAGGAGATTCATAAGCATACTCAGACAATTTTTTAAAAAGCGACCAGATTGCATGCTCCTCAGCACTTGGACTTCAGTCACATCGGCAAATGAATTATTCTGAAACACAGACTGGCAGGTAAAGCTGACTATGCACCAACATTCAGTCGCATGAAATCGTCTACTGAAGCATACCTGACTGAAGAAGTTCCACAACCCTTGAGTGACTTGAGCAAAATGCACTATAAAGCTTGAAATGCTCCGTGTAGTTAAAAAAGGTCTCTCCAATGGTGTAAATAACGTTCTGAAAAGAGAGAAAATATGTTTTGTTAGAGCTAGTGACCACGACTTAGTAAAGGGCTTTTTTGCGTTATTAGTTCAACTCAGTTTCTTGGACTGAAAGCACAAGTGTAGTTTGCAGATCTTCAGAGCAAAATTCCAAGGATAGCAGATTTGATTGCAGGATAGCAGTTACTCCCTACTATTAATATGACGTCTATGATCTTTCTTTCATATGGAGTTGAGTTCTAATACGCAAGTTAGTTCTGAGATGGCAGAAAGTTTGCAGTTTAACAACATATGAGCTGATACCTGAAACTGTTCAACGGCGTTGAAATCCTCAAACCCAGTCTCGGAATCCAATGGTCTTGCTATTTCCTTGAGGAACTTGACTTGAAAGTCCAGGATTTCGTGAACAGTAGCTACTAAAGCTTGAACCTACAGGCACGGAAACAAGCAATGGAAATTAACCAGAGGACTAGCAACATTAAAATCAATAATAAATTCTGTATGTGACTAACGGAGTTAAAACTTTTACAAACCTCTGATTGTGACATGAAGTTTTCATCTTTCATAGGATCGAGATAACGTTTTAGAAGAAGTCTCAGATCCTAACAATGAAAATATTTGGCAATTAGCTCGGATGGATCGGATCATAAAATAATTACTACGGTAAATATACTGCCACTGTATTTCTAGAATTTGACTGACAATAAATTTAACTAAAAAATTAGAAAGTACAGGCCCACCCATTTGCTCCACAATCCAGACCCCAGTCCACATCCGTCGATCCCTCGGGCTGTCCATCGGGCTCGGGCTGGCTGTGTCAATTTTTAGCGGGAAACTGGACTCGCGGGCGACGGCAGGTCACAACTGTTGGCAGCTCGCTTTGGCGGGAAAACAGAGCTTTTTCGGCTCGCTTCGACCCGTCATGATGGTTTGGTTCAGCAAAGATTTTCACTTTTGTAAGGTATGTGAGTTTTCTAGCAATCCCCGACGCAAAACCCCCTACAAAGAGATAACGCGGCAAGAATAGTTTTGTTTACCTTCACATAAGATCTCTCTGTGTCGACGAGTTCAATGATAACTTTTCGCAGTTTCTGCGCCTGGCTAAGATGAACACTTGGTTTGGGTTCGTCATCATCTGAATATTCAACTTGTTGTCTACAGAACAGCGTCACTTGCTCCGCTCTCTGTGTGAAAACAAACAATGAGCAAATTTCGATTGTTTGACTTCGCAGATTTGCTCCAATATAAAATAAGACTTGATTTCATGTAGGCGTATCCCTGTATCGAGCGGTTTTCTAATTTATATTGAAAGTAGATTAATCAGGCAATCACTTTGGTTTTGGTTATACTACGGTTTGAGCTTGGCTGAGTAGTCTAATTGGTAAGCAATTGGTTTGGTTTTGGTGTTACGACACTAGATTGAAAACCGCTCCAGTTCTAAATACATTGACTTTACCCTCAGTACGAAAAGAGATGGCGGCTGTACATTTTACATTCCACAATACCATAGGAACCTTACACAACCCATAAAGTACAAGGAAAGTCATATTTTTGCAATATTTGTCCCTGTGCTAACGACAATGAGTATGTTAGGTTTGAAGATTTTAGAACTTTTCTGTGCGTTTTTACGAGGTTTCGTGCGCTAAGAACTATGGGTAAATGTGCCAGTCGCCATCTTTTTTCCTACGAAGGATTTCAAACATGCCAAGCACCTGAAGAAGTTCGTCGACACTCTTGGTAGGTGAAGAAGGCGAAGGACTGTCGGTTTCGTCTATCAGGCTTGTTGTCACGCTGGCCTTGTCTACCGTTTCTTTCTCAACATCGTATGCTACACAAAGAAATACAAGGTTATGACCCTTTTTAGCAGAAAGTGCCAGAGCAGGATTAGGCTACAGTTTAGCTGCTCTGCCAAATTTTCCGATAAAACCAACAATGCTTAAAAATGACAGAAAACTCCAAGTTTTTCGAGTCTTTATAACACATAAGTTCTGCATGTGGTATAAATCGAGTGTTATCATATTTTCCGTACCAAATATACAGGTACAGCAAGTACAGAAAAAAGAAGAGTGAGCCTCGTACGTCACATGACAGCAATACATTTGCAGACCTTCGCAGAACTAGTTCAACACAAGCCAGTATTAAACAATGATCTTTTAAAGATTAAGCTCACTATTATGTGAGAAGAATGGCTCGTTAAACACCTCAAGTAGAATTACCAGATTTATGAACTTTGCCCTCAGTTTTTCGAGTTTAAAAAACAAACAAACAAAAAAAAAAACAAGGACTACCAGCTAAGGTTAAAAACAAAATCAAGACGAACTCACATTGAGGAGGAGGAACAATCAGATCACTCAGGTCTTGCTCGGCAATAGTATTACTGAAACAAACAAACAAAAAAACGAGACATTCAATATCTATCACCTAGCCTACTGAGAAATGCAATTATGCAGAAACCTTAATACAGCAATGCTTACAGCTATTACCTTATTTTAGGCGGAGGCTGTACCACAAGACTGGAAATAATGGCGTCTGAAGTCACTTTATTGACAACTGGTGGCTCATCGCGACATGATCGCAGTAATAAGGTAATGGATGGGTCTAAATAATACAATAAAATTTGTACTAAGCTAAACAAAATGCACGTAACGTTTTTCAACAAAAAACATCATGCAAAGGATAGAATATACAAAATGTTAGTTTACCCTTCAAAGCTTCCCGGAGATCATCAACTGCATTTTCCACTTCTTGTACGCCAATTTCATTTACTTCAAGAATTTCATCTCCTTTCCTTACACCTTAGGAAGAAATTGGCTAAGTTTAGCTCTCGTGTCCTCAATAGCTTGCTGATCATGACTGACAGTCAGGTAATGACTGGTAAAGGTAATTAAGATAATAACAGAAATGAAGACATGATTGATCATCGCGGTTATGGGCACAACTTAATAGTTATAAGCAGTTGTGAAATTTAAGTCTGAAAAAAACTCCCGTTCAAAATCCCTGAATCCAGTCCAAGCCAAATTTTTTTTAAGGCTTAAATTTCACCACTGCTTAAGTTGTGTGTATAACTGCGATGATAAATAATGTCTTAAAATCTTTCTCTGCAGTTCAAATAATTATCTGATCTTTCATATATTCACTTGTATAATGAAAGAAAGTCAACTTGAATCACATGATTGTTCAGGCA
>Ga0126339_10004637_pt1:5000-10186 | contig 10186 bp, 12 predicted proteins | sample OrbTmetagenome_2_FD_92532 | JGI IMG/M metagenome (GOLD analysis project Ga0126339, IMG submission 92532) | Coral microbial communities from Petempiche,Puerto Morelos, Mexico - Orbicella T R C metagenome | ecosystem: Host-associated > Invertebrates > Cnidaria > Coral | place...
AGCTTCAGCACGAGCATCTTGTAAAGACCACCGTTCAGCAGGGCGCTACTCCAGTGGATTGTATTATATAAAGATTGGAGGATCTTCTTTTAGAGTGAGTGCTTTGTGTCTCTTTAGTCATTGATTAAAATCGAAGATTGCAAACGCTCCGATCCACTGTTTGTCAAAGTTATCAAAATGCTTGTCCATATTTATGCTAACGTACCTTAAATTTAAAAGACAGGGTTTTGGTAAGCCGACAATCGGTCGCTGTTGTTGCTGTCTTTTAGTTTCACTTCTCGTTTTGAATGAACGAAACAATGAGCTAATCAGGACCTACATAATGCTGTGTAAAGAGCTACTCGAGAGTCTCAGCAGGTTGTATATGGCGAGAAATTTGTGCTTTCCAGATACATATTCATCTTAAATCGAAACATCACATTATGAAGTAAAACTGTGTTCGAACTCTAGAGCAGACACTGCCGCCAATAAAATTGCACTGGCCAAAATAAGTTAGATTTTGGTTATTGTCACATATAACTGATTTCTAGAGCATATACTGCACGTTCATTAATGTCATCGCATTATTTTTTTGGTGTTTAAAACATCGTCGGATAGAAATATCTCAGACCACAAGTTGAAACCTTTAAACATATTACACATTTTTTTGTTCTAGCTGCATTGTAAACCTTTCTGTTTGCCGCACAAAATCTGCACCTAACGTCATATTTTTCAAGTCTCTATATGGGGAGTTTACAGATGAAATAAACAGCTGCTTTTCTTGTTCGGTATATTACTTTAATGGTCTGAGAGTGAATGTCGTCATGTTGTAGCAAAACATTTATCTCGCTTTCTTGTATCAATAATGGCGTAAATCAGTTCTTGATTATGAACCTGAGTTAAAATACAAACGATCAAACTTCTTTAAGAAACTTCTTTAAGACTTTAAAATGCTATAGTAATTGTTACCCTGTATATCACTTTTGGACTGAAGCATTGCAACTGATTGGACACTGTTAGACTGTGAGAGGAGCAGGTACCAGACTTGTCAGATCCTTCTATATCGTTTGTTTTTTTGAGGAAGACGCTTTATTTTCACAGTGACTTTCTACTTAGGAGAATAAATAGAACGAAAAGGTACGTGTTGATATTTAGGGAGAAATATGTGGGTAAGCAGCCTACCCTATCGTACGGCGAGTGCGTAACTCCAAACCATGTAATGGCACAAACCTACAATGTTGAAGCAAGCTGGCATTATGGATAACCTGAGATAAAATGACATCCAGATCAGTAACAATAGTAATAGTGTCAGAAGCATACCGTAAAAGTCGCAAGTTACCGCCGACTAGTATGCGCTACTATTTGACAAATGTATATTTTGAAATCAGTAGCATGGGATTAGAATCTGAAGGATATTTATTCTTAAAAATTTTTACAAACGGATGACAAAATTTTGAGCAGCATCTTGTTTAAGGCTCCAAAAAATAATTCAAAGAACTGAACAAAACAGAGGAGCTTAACTTGCTAAATTGTAATTTATCGTGCATTTTTGCCAGCCTCGTTTCCATGCTAAAGCTCTAACACGAAAATTTGGAAAAGAGAGAGTGGAAAGAGATAATTCTACTTCAATGCGTGGGCCATCATGTGAAATTTGGAAAGAAAGAAATTTGTTTCATAAATTGCTACTAACAAGGTAGGTCGACGGGTCCCGGCCTACGGGAAAGTAGTGACTTTGTTCGTCCTCAGGAATTAAACAGTTTTGAGCTGCGTCTCATGATAAGTTCTCGGTCAATGGCAGCTTACACTTCAGTCAGGAGTGAGAACTGTTAAAACAAAATTTGATTCACTTCTGCACCAAAAACTGTAGCCTTTGAGCATACCAAAAATAACATCCACCAGAAACTTCAAGCTATTTTGATTATTAGGGGGAAATTCCATTGGTGAAAGCTTATTGTTACTCCGTCATTCAAAATACGCAGACGTAGTATATGAAGCATTTTTGGCATTAGGTGTAATTCTGTTAAGTTATAAGTAAACATAGACCACGTTAAAAAACATGGACCAGCTAGAAAAAGCAAAAACAGCGAAGAACGAATAAAAATACAATGAGTGAAGAAGCGAAAGTTCGCCACGCGGATGAAGCTATAGCTATCGTATAAGGCGAGCAAAAAATGTGAGGTAAGAGAAAGAAAGGTTCTGTAAAAGTTTGGGAACCTGACAGCAATAACAGGGATGTTCACAAAGACTCTTCTGATGAGTCCGATATAGGCTTTTGTACAATATCCTAGCATTTTTTCGAGCATTTTAATGAGGCAAAAGTATTAAGCATTATTCGAGCATTTTAGTGGCATTTTCCCGGAGAATTAATATTTTTTTCCACAGAAAATAGAAATAAAAATTAATTTTTATGAGAAAATAAAGACTTAACTTAACCTATTCACTAAGTATCGCTAAAAGGGGACAAAGGATTAACAGAACAACAGCCTGTTGATCTGTTAATTATTTAGCGAATTGTCTTTTGGTGTATTAAAACTATTACATACGTTCTGTTTAACCTGTTATACTAAGTACACGTTTTTGTTAAGAACTCTGAACTGTTAATTGCGTTATAACGTTTACATTATTAAAATTTAAAAACCCCTATGTATGAGCATTAACCGAGCATTTTAGTAACTTTTAGGGGGAGAAACCGAGCATTTTAGTGGAAAAAATAGAGCATTGAGGTGGAGCATTTTAGTGAGGAAACTAAAAGCATAATGTGCAAAAGTCTAGTCCGATACCGACGAATCGTCGGACTCATTGAGACTCATTGAGACCAATTAAACATTATCCATGCACAGTTAACCACGTACAGTTGCTCCGCCGCGCTTTCTTTTGTTTGTTTTCTTCGCCCAGCCGCTTTAATTTGTTTCTGGCGTTCGTATCCTTTTTTGCCTTCCCCATTTTGCCAGACCAGCTTCAAGAAAAATTATCCCTGATCGCCGCCTTCGGCGCCTTGAGCGCATTGCGAAACAAAAGGTTTTTTTTATTGAGATTCGAGCGTAAATTTCACCAGGAGGTTAACGGTAGTAAACTTTCCCCGCACTGATTGGCTCAGTCATCTGAGAACCCAGTTGAAGGCGTCTGTGGGCGGAGTTTGTTTGCGAAGCACTTTGAAGAGTTTTTGTAATCTAGATCGGACCCTGCGCGCGCTCTGATTGGTCAAAATCCCATGTTTTATTAGAGTATAAAACAGAAAAAGTTATTTGTTTTGCGCGTAAAATCTATATCATAAAAAGTGTTTTCTACATTTCCCTCGCGTTCTCAAGTGCCCGTCGTGTTCTATCATAACGTAATACACAGCTTAGGCTTCTTTATTTGTTAAATAACTCAAAGGAAATTTGTTCAATTGCCCTCAAATTTTGACAGTAGCTAGTTTAACATAGAAACTACAAACGAGTGTCCGCGAATTGTTTATTTCGAAATATTTCTTCTTCGAGAGCGATTTTTGTACGATCACTCCACATATTTTTAATCCTATTGCGAAAATTTTCTGTAACTTTTAACTGCAATTGAATATGGCAAAACGCAGACACGTTTTTTGTTTTTAATTAACGCTTTGTGCCCTGTAACCGAGGAAAAATTAAATTGGCGAAAAACAAAATTCGCTTTGACTTGTAGCTTTCGAAAGGTGATTCGGGATCTTGCATTTAGTGGTCGTGAAGACTTCGACAATTCATTTTATTTCAAAACTCTTGGTATAGTTTGATAGCCAGCTCTATAAGCTTTAATTTGATATAGCGGTCTAGGTATCCACTACTTAGACTGCACGCGCTACGTCGCTTGCACGCGAGACACCCCTGAAGGTGTATGGCAACCTTTATAAGGTGGCTCGAAACAGTTTCCAGCACTTTCCAAGACTTGCCTAAGTTATGTACATAACAGCCATGATCTCACGATTCGTATCTTTAACACTTTTCCCCCCAGTTCAAACACACGTTTCATATATTCTTCTCTTTCATATCTTCACCATCTACGTATACATTACATTTATTCAAAACATGACCAGCTCCCAGTTGGCTTGATAGCTCAGTTAGTAGAGCACTGCATGGTGTCTCAGAGATCCTAAGTTCGAATCTCGCTCAGTTAAGCCTGAATTTTCTTCAGGCTTCATTTTCGCAAGTGTTGGTGAAAACAACACTTGCGATGTAGTGTTTTTCACTCGTTCATGTGGGCTAATAATTGCCTTGAAAATCGAATGGTTCAAACCCTGGAACATCGTTCCTACACCAAGATAGACAAGCAAAGTCATCAGACGCAAGTAATTTACAAAAACTCATCATTGCTTCCGTTGCAAAACAGCCTGCAGTTTGCCTCGTTGTTGTAAATAATTACTCCACGGTGCCTTTTTTATTGAGAAATATAAAGAATCAGCTACGTTGAGCTTAATGCTTTGAACTGATAACCCAGAGGTCCTTTTAAACTTCCTAACAGGCAAAAAGCGGAATCTCTAACAGTGGTTTGTTTTATTTTCATCAGGTTTATTGCGACATGTCAGCAAACGCTGGTGGATGGACTCTCACTGCTCGGTTTTCAAACGCTGACACAAAAAACTGGATGAGAGATGATGCTTACTGGTGGTATGACATCCAGACTTCACAGGGGTCCCCTGCAAGCACGTCAAGTAACTATGACATGATATCTGAAGCATTTTGGAGAGTTAAAGGAAGTGAGATTAAAATCACACGCTGCGATGATAGCTCAAACACTGCTCTCCTTCGTACGTATACTAACTGTCTCAGTGGAAATACTCTCAGGGGATTCTTGTCCAGTTATGGCAAGTTTAGTTATCGTAACATTTGGTCTGACAATAAATGCCTTGGAAGTTGTCCGGTGTATTATGGAGGCTCGTATAGCTCTACAGCTGGCTTCAGAGAAGCACACTGTAGTGGCAGTATTCAGAGCAGCAGCCGCATCGGCTTCTGGTGTCAATGGAGTACCGGTGATGGTTCGGTGATGATGTTTGGAGGAGGAGGAAGTGGATGTAACCGAGCAGATAATGATATTGGTATCACCGAGAATAACTATGGAGCGTTTGAAGAATGGGCTGATTCGGGAGAAAGTGATTTTGGAAATTACGCCCCTGATTCCACTTCTTCTTACTCCTTGAATTTGTGGATTCGTTAAAAATAAGAACACAGCGAAGTGTTTCTCTTTCTAAATAGATC
>Ga0126339_10004638_pt1 | contig 10183 bp, 5 predicted proteins | sample OrbTmetagenome_2_FD_92532 | JGI IMG/M metagenome (GOLD analysis project Ga0126339, IMG submission 92532) | Coral microbial communities from Petempiche,Puerto Morelos, Mexico - Orbicella T R C metagenome | ecosystem: Host-associated > Invertebrates > Cnidaria > Coral | place: Petempiche,Puerto...
GAAAATGAATTGAAACTGAGCCAGATCGGGGGGGGGGGGGGGGGAAAAAAAAAAAAAAAGGTTTCAAAAAAATTGACGAGGATTAGCTTTTCCGAAAAAAGAAAAAAAATTTAACAAAAAAATTAATTTTATAAATCTCAAGTAGAGGTAAAAAAAAAACAAAATAAAATCGCGTTCATTTTTTTTTAAAAATTTTTTTTTTTTTTTCCCCCCCCCCCCCCCCGATCTGGCTCAGTTTCAATTCATTTTCAAAACCAAGCTCAGTTAATTTGAAATGGTCGGTGATTTTGACCCTTCGTCTTTCGTGATCGTAAATGTCTCGGTTAGCGAGAGTTCATGATTCTTTCATACCGTGTTTATCACTTCTATCAGACGCTTTTCAATTCAGAGTGAAGTCAGAACAGTTACAACAACGCGCACAACTAAATACATCCTCGGAGACACACCCGAAAATATCGCATCCTCCCGACTAGCAGCCCCTGGGTCGCCTAGGGTGAACTAAATACAGCTCCATGGCTGATCTTCAGGGCCGTAGTCATGCATCATAAGGCACTTGCCTCAGTCATTTTTTAGTTCGCTTTTGCTGGTTTTCGTTTTGAAGGGGAAAGCAAAATATTGCAGTCATAATTTTTTTCTGGATTTAAACATGGAAACTGCCCCTGACATTATGTTTCTCTGGTTACCTCCCTGAATTCTTTAGTTTATTTTTTTCTTTTCCCCAAGTTGTTGTCAACGGCTTGACCAGGGCTCATCTCTATTTAAAATACTTCGCAGATGAGACTCTGAAAGTAAGCTTAATTCCCCTTAGATCGAGACAGTAAGGAACTACTTAGGCTAACAATCAGTTACATATATGATTGTTTCTATGTATCTTTTAGAGCTTATTAGTTTTTCTCGGACAATGCATCAAAGCACAATCAGTTACAAACTCATTGCTGTCTGTAGAGGCTAATAAAATTAAAATCGTGAAGTGTTCTTAAATAGACTGACTCTTTGTCACGTCCTTTGAGTCAACTTCGCCAATGTCTTTGTAAGCAAATAAAGCTGCTTTCTGTATAAGTTGAAATTCAAGAGCCGCTTTCCGTAAGTCAATGACTGTGAAGAGCCTCAGCTTTGGAACAAAAACAAAAATTGACCGTAATCTTTAGATTAATTAAATTAATTTGAGATCAGTAGATTTTGTGCTCTAAAATAATACAACAATAAACGAAAAGAAAGGCTGTATAATAAGAAAACCGGTTTATCACACCCTCTATTTTGAGTTACTAAAGTGAGAAAAGTTCTACACGTTTTTTACTAATTTGCCTTGCACTAATTGCTCTATTCTATGCACTGACAATGAAGGGCACGAAAGCCGACGAATCTATGACAGCAAAGAGCTTTTATCCCATCAAAACGAACCCCTTTAGAGAGGTGTTCGCTAATCGCAGTTTGCTTAGATTAATTAACCCTATTTAGTAATAGACTCCACGTGTCGATAAAAGCTTAAGATTGTCTACAGGAAATGGCAAAATTCCCAAATGGTATTTACATATGAATCAGCCAAACTACCTTTTGTTCTGTGGAGAATTTTAGTGAACTTGGATTTGACTGTGAAATAGCCTTCAACTGAGAAACAAGGGAGTTCTTACCTTGAACAAGACTTGTTTCTACCTCATTATTCGCGTGTGCGGAACGTTATATACCTTTGCGTTGTAGACCTTTGTGAAAAATTTTCTCATCAAATCCTATTTGGCGCAAAGCCACTTCGCATTGCTTTCTAAGTAAACACTTTCTTTTCAAGATTGAGAAAGGGATAAAAGATACATTAGTCGTTTTGTGGTGGGGGCGAAGGCGTAAATGTGTTTGCTGACTTGGGACGTGTTCTTCCGGACCCTCAATGCGTGGAAATTTTACTACGCACGTAAAACGAATTAAGCAAGAGAGAAATAATTCTTGCGTTTCATTGAGCTACCTAGCACTCCTTATTCGATACTACAGCATCAAATTGCGTTCAACCCTTATCAGCCCGTGAAATAAGCAGCTTATAGACCGACTCTTTAGTATAAACGGATGACGCCTTGAAAATAATGTCTTGGTTGCGTAAGCCATTTTGAAACCATTAATAAATTAACCAATTTGTGAGCGCGATGAGCTCAAAAAGGTTCTATAAAGGCAAAAATGGTGACCATTACAAAGTGTGTCAAGAACTGTAAAGAGAGAAAATCCACATGGTTATTGTTTTATTATTAATGGTTTTATCGCGTGAGATAAGGGTTTGGAAGGCGCCGGATCTGCTTGTGTCGATTTATTATGCTGCAAACAATTGAAATAATACTTTACAACCAAAACATGGACTTCCAAATAAATAGAGTATTTCTTTCCGTGAAAGACCGGAGTCGATTCTTGGGTGGTCTTATGCTTGCGTGGACAACCCCATGGGGTAAATATCAAAAGATATTTTACCCCGTGTTTACGTGGGAACGCACACGGCTGTCTTGAAGATAATGACCAAACACAACTTTTCGCCACACTTAAACTAGTAACTCCATTTTGTTTCTTTTAGTTTCTCGCTTGCTCTTTAGCGGAGTGAAATAAGATCCCACCTTGTGCCAGCTGCCACATTAGCGAGGCCTCAGAAATCAATTTGCGCCAATTATTTCAAATTACCATGCCAAAGAATCCGCAAATGCGCAGGACTCGCTCAGAGTGGTTTGACGAACAGCCATCTATCGGCGCGTGGTTCGCGCACGAGTTGATACTCTTCTGCCGATAAACGAAACTCAATTTTGTCGGTTTTTCGAAAATCAACTGTCGAGTCAGTTTGCAAACACATATGGTGTGGAACCTTAAAAGCAAAATAAATTTCCAGACTCTTTTTAATGGGACCGGATTTGTTTTACCGTTGTGGTTTTTATCGCTGAAATTACTTTAAGCGATTTATAGAACGGCAATTAATGCGTTTCCGAGGCAGGCAACAAATTTCGAACAATCCAAAGTTGTTTAATGGCCTCCGAGAAAATTCATGGCTCGCGTTTGCCTTCAGAAACAAGAAGCTAGTTTTAAGAGTTCCAGACTAAGATGCTTCATCGACTTGGGTCTACGAGCGTCGAGGCGGAAAATGACCGTAGACTTACAAGTGCCAATTGACTGACAATTACTTAATGTTCCTTCGATAAATACATTGGCGCGGCATTATTTGAAATGTGAATGAGTCTATCCACAATACATAAATATGAAATAAGTAACCGCCAACTCATTTTACTCATAAATGGCTTGCATTGTGTTGAGTAACAAAATAAATTTGTTTGTGCCAAACTCGAAATCAGAAGTGAATAGCACGCACTTGTTATTATATTGCATCGTGTTTATAACTCCTGTCTTGGTGCTCCGGGTGAGTCGAGCACTTTCGTGCCTTTGTTTTCCGCCCCGAAAAAGTCAAATTAGCTGTACATATTTAATGGAGTGAAACAATAGCTAATGGTGTTCTGTTATTTATCCGGACTGCTAAAACCATTTGTCAATTTCCCTTTTATCTACGTTAGGCGGAGAGTACACTCGCCGACAAAGGAAATGACTTATCTTGACTTTTCTGTATTTTGTGTTTTAATAGTTAATTGAATTCCACCTTCGATTATCTTAAGATAATGATTACTAATTGACACCCTTTCGAGTAATGATATAAACTAATTGTGTAATGATCACCGTTAATTTAACTGCACAAGGAGGGACAAATCCAATGGAATTAACTCTTGTCCAGTTGTGCAGTGACTTGTATCATTTTTAAGTCGTTTGCTTTTAGCTTTTCCAGTGAACGGCTTCATGCGCAGCTTCTGGTATCAACTTAATAAGCTCCGAATGCGTATTCAAACAAGGAAAGCCCTCCAACTGTCAATCAGCTAATCGACGTTCTGTAGCCGTAACAAAGGACACAAATAACTTAGCCATCTGCTTCGAAGACATTTCAAGCGCTCCGCACATCTGCGAGGACCAAAATCCTCACCTCAGCGAAACAGCCGCATCATGTTTTACCAAGACCCTTTCTTGCTGTACCAACAGACGCCGTTCTGCCACGGGAACTCGAGCGCGCGTAACCCACAGAACCGATCGTCATTCCGGATCGACGATATTTTGGTTCCCCGTCAACCCTTCCTTGTTCCGAAACAGCCCAGCTTTCAGGAGCCCAGATCTTCCGCTCCAAACGCCAACCCTTTAAAGTTTGGGATGCACTCCATTCTCACGCAGAGGCAAAGAGATGACGTGCCGATGTTTCAAGGTGGGCTACTTTAGACCATGCCTCTATTTTGCACGCCAAAATTTCATTGCGAACCCATTTGGCCTCAAAATCAAACGCATTTTCTTCATACTTTCAACTTTTGTTGTAGTTTCTCTACGATTTTGCACCATGCCAAGTTAGTTGCTTCTATAGTTTTAACTGTTGGCTTGCCAACTTGAGGAAAAATTATCCTTTCTCGTAGAAAAAGTAATAGCTATCTCACGTATCCGTTGATTTACTATGCTATGCTTTCACCACATTGATACTGGCATTATTTCTCTCTTTGCCCCTTATCAAAAGCTTACAACGGCAGCTTAACTGTTGAACAACATCTGACAACCTCCATCTACTTCAGTGGTTCTACCACATGTTTGTTTGACTTAATTTCATGGTTTTGTGTGATGAATTAGTGCTCGACATTTTTTCTGGTAAAATGAATTTGGTGGGACACCACTCGGATAGGCGTATGTGAGAAAGACACACGTTTTAAGATTGTCAGTTGTGGTTATTTTAATGTTTTGTACCAAAATCTTTTGTTTTTTCTTTCAGCCTTAATCTTAGTGTTTTCTTTGTGTTTGAAGTGGCTTAAAACACCTTTGCCAAAAACAAATCGGACATTTCGTTGCGGAGAAATTACTGGCTCAAACTATCGCGTGTTTCTTCGAGGTGACCAACTTCGCATAGACATAACATCTCTATAGCATCATTACATAGATAATCTAATGGAGCGGCAATGAACACAGGGAAAAGATAATTACGATTAAAGAGGAAATCCTCAACTGCTTTGTGGCAATTTTACAATATTGAAAAGAACACTACCATAGGAAATCCATTCTTTAGATATCAGCCATTTGGGCCAAAAAGAAAAACGAGAAAAAAATACAAGGAAAATGGCTTGTCTCATTTATCAATCATCAAAACCCAGTTAGTTTACACCAAAATGTGACTGAGATTCAAAAGTCTACCATATGGAATCTCTTTCAGAGCCATTTTACATTCATGGTCTTCAAACTTAACCTCCAAAGTCTTTTTAAGGTCTCTGGATTAAGAATACTAGTATACTCTGCTAACCAAAGAATTCTTGTTACTTTCATTCATTGTTAAAATGGAGCTGTTAAAACCCTTGCAAAAGAAAATGTGTCTTAGTTGAATCGAAATAAGCTGATCGAAAACACTCGATGATTTAGTAATAATAAGCCAAAGAACTTTCAGTATTGTTTAGTGTTGAAAAGATTACCTAAATTTCTGTATTTCCAAGAAGTGAGATTTTTAGTGAAAAGTATTGGTAGAGCGAGGAAAACAGCTAGTTTCTCACTGACACAATGCTTTGTACATGAAGGATTTCACCTGTCTGGTGTATAATGTTACAAACGAATTTCGCTTGTTGTTTCTGTTTTATAACATAAAAGCAAGAGCGGCATTCAATTCACCGTAACAATAGATTATCCCTTTGTAAATTTCTCCTATAAAAACAACTTCTCAAGGGCTTTATGCTTCGAGAACTTAGAAAAGGAAGCAGTTCTGCCAAAAAGCTGTAAATTGAACGCGGCTTTCAAGGACTTCAATTACCGATCACTAGCTACTTGCCTTTGTTGTAACGAAGCAGCCCTTGAAATTTTGGCCGTTTGTAATCCTATGTCAACACATCTCAAGCAGTTGGTGATCCCTATTAAGCATCAACTTTCGCCATGTCTTTTTGACGTGTTAATACTTCACTTTTCTGCAGATCCCAGCCCTGAAGTTTTAAGCCAACTGCCGGTGTATTTTCGCGTGAAACCGACTCTTCGCACACCAAGCGGACGAAGATGTCGAAAATCACGCACGGTCTTCACCGATCTTCAGCTGCGCGTTTTGGAGAAAACGTTCGCGGAGCAAAAGTATTTGGACACGTCGAACCGCGCCAAGCTTGCGCAAACGCTGGGCTTGAACGAGACCCAAGTAAAGACCTGGTTTCAGAATAGAAGAATGAAGTGGAAGAAGGAATCCAGTCCCCCGAACAATCAGGAATCTTCGACGAGTAAAGGTGACGGATCGAGTGCGTCAGCTGGCAAAGAAAGATCCAACGAAAATGTCACAGATGACGGAAAAACCTCCGAGGATCAAAATGGAGAGGACGAAACTAGACGAAATTAAACTTTGTAAATATCCGCGAGAAATATCAATTTCAATTCTATTAGGATTAGCCAGGGCAAGTATGATATTGGAATTTAATTTGTTTCTTGCCAACATGCTAAATTATAAATTGAACAAAAAGTGAGAAGACCAGAGTAGCTCTCAAACAGCAATTATGTTTGGAAAATTTCAACCTCCATCACAAATGGCAGTTTATTGTAAATGTACTTGAAAACTACGTTGATGTAAATAGTCTCTCTACCATACAGTAGAACTCTGTTTGCATGTTTCTATCCACTTTCTCGTTCGTTTTTGTTATTGTGTTTGAAAAGGGCACATTGCAAATGAATTAAGCTATTCCCTGTGTTGTTTTTACTTTGAAATAAGTGCGAAATGCACTGATTAGACAAGCGGAAAAGTGCTTGAAAGTTCGATTTATTTAAGAGCGGCGAAGAGCGTTTTGTCGTGGCTGCTCATTAGAAATGTTTTTTGCACGCGGTGGAGTGACTGACAGCCAGGATGCGTTAATGGCGAAAAAAAGGCACTAATTGTCATCTATTCTGCTTTCAGGAAAACAATTAGGACCATTTGTCATAAAATGACAACAATCTCAAGCTTTTACGAATTCACTTTTCATTTCTTACTGACAAAAGGGGGAAAATAGGGTTGGCTTTGATGGGGTATAGATTGATCAACGCTGCACTGATTCAGATCCGAAATGAAACATTTGGAAACTGATAAACTCGGATGCAAGGAGGATGGCACAGGTATAGATGACCCGATCAGAAAAAACTGAGTTTTGAGAACTGAAATAGATTAAGAACAGAAATAAATGTGTCGGAATATCGCCACCACCTTCGTAAACAGATAGTCAAGAACACCGAGATATTTTTAGTCTTAAAATGGATTGCCCACCTTCTCCGGTGTATGGGTTGACATTAGGACGACAATTTGTCTCTTTTTAAATTTCCACCTTGTCAAGTACAATTTCGTTTAAGCTTTTGAACAAATTGATCTTGTACATATCCGAGTCAATTTCGTACAAGTGCTTTTTGGACATAATAACATAAATATGATATTAACTGAACTTTGAACACGTTTCTTTGTTTGTACATCAAAGAGGAACCTTTTACGATTTAAAGGTTAAAACTTTGCTCGAGACTAAATAAAAACGTCTAAAAGCTTAAAGAACGATCGATAGATTTTGTTTTGATGGTGTTTTTCACATATTCAAAAGTTCTGCTATTGTTTGGTTATATGTCGATGGATTTTCGTCCCGTTTACAGCTCCTTCTTTACTTTTTGTCATCATGTCAGTGGACGCCATCTCTCTGTTGCATTGTTTTCCGCGTTCAGTACTGCTTTGGCGTGGTTTTCTGAAAAAAGTTTTGTCGCTTGCCTTATGAACGCAAGCAACCTTTTGTAAAACATACGATTCCCTGATAGCTGGATGTTTTATATTTAAGATTACTCATGTTGTCGCTCAAGGCCCTTCTCATATATTGTTTGCATGTGGTACATGTAATGATGCCAGCTATTCGTGTTTTCTTGTTGCTCTATTGAAACGTTTTATCAACCACGCCAAGTCGAATTGGAGTATAGCCAAGAAACATTACAAATCCTTCAATGTAAGCGCAATCGGCATCAGAACCGTTTCGCACTGGTCATAAATGAATATTGTTAGCAGTGTTTGTTTTGCTTTTTTCTTTTTTGTAAGCGTCGTGATTGGCTCAATCATGATAAAAGAGGTGTCAGGGATCTAGCCAATCAACGCGAAGACGTCGTCTTGTCGACCAATAAGAGGCCGAAAACCTTGGTCTTTTCCCCGCTTTTCGCGGCTTTCCAATCGCGATAAATGAATTGCATTTTCTGGCCTGGGCTTTTTCTTTGACCCGTTATATGTCTTAGAAAAAATATCATCGGAAACGACCATATCTACACTTAATCCAGCAACAGATGAATTCGAAGCGACATTGTTCAAACCAGATATGCTTCTGGTTTCAACAGATGGCTGCAACTGCAAGGTTGGCAACTGGTTCAGTCTCGAGCGCAACCCTTCTAGTTTGTTAACAACGTCATCATTCAAAAATTTAAATTCTCCTGTTACTCCTTATATTCTCCTTTTATTCAATGCGGTGACTCCTTCGCACAATCTCGTTGCTTTCCACCCACCCTGTCTGAGTTTCAGGTTATGCTGAGGCTACTGAAGAACTGAAAGGACAGAAGGATTCTCTATAATTTGCTATCATTTGTTTAGACTACACCAGAAGAATCTTGCTTTTTGTATCTTAAAATGGAGCCCTATGATGCGAGAGCATTAAGGATAACGCAACTTTATGACACATCACAAAAGACGCTTAGAGGAGCTCAGTCATGGTTTGCGCATATTGAAAAGTTTAGCCTCAAGTTTTCAAATTCGTCGTTTGTAATCCGTGTTAATCTTCTCCATCCTTAGCCATCCTTGTTCCTTTATGGTTTATCATTATGTCTTTGGTGTTTTTCTATCTTATTGAACTGTTATTTTCAGGTTTCGTACCATTTAAAGGCACTTTCGTATGTGGCCAAAATAACTCAAAATACCGCGACTGAGCTCCTTTAACATCGCTTAGCATCGAAGCCGTTACAGCGGCCTCCTTAAAAGCAATCCGAGTTGTATACTATTAGCTACTTATACTCCCGACGATACGCTCTAATTCCTTAGTTTCTATTTTTATGAACAAATATTACTTCTATGACGATTAAAAATCATAAATTACATTGGTATCCTGCCAAAATGTTATTAGTCTTGACTGGAATATCGTGAATATATTGTGAAAATTTTTAGGAACAGATTACAAGTCAACCATCCACAGAGGACTTCGACATGGTGTTGACTGAACATTAAGCTGAACTATAGTGAGCTCTCTCTCTTTCTCTCTCGGGGGCGGAAACCTTTGGGAGTAGCTCTAGCTGACCGCATTAAAGAGAGGTAGGCGTCTGCCTAAACTGTTTTGTTGCACAGAAACCAGTGATATTCAGCAGGGACAAGCGAGACAAAAATGTATGCCTAAGGGAGGTGTCAGCCGGTGTCTGCTTGGTGGGAATTTATAACTATAGCTTTACTGGCTTCGATTGTCAAACCTATTATTATGTATACTGCAACCTTTTACAATGACAACTACAATCTGAACGCTAAAGCGCGATTAGCGATTAAAGCTGGTCTTGTATTAAATGAAATCAGCGCAATATAAAACTTGTTGTCACTCTTAGAAGGTGAAAAGCGCAGAGTGTTATGTAGAACTAATTCCCCAATGTCGCCAAATATAAGTTTCCGTGGCATAGGAGCCACCATGCTCAGGTTTTGAAAGAAGAGCCCATATTCAAACTGGGCAGTAAAAATTTTACCGTAATGATAAGGTTTTGACAGTGTTCACTCGTAGTCAGGTCACAGCACTGACCGAAAATTAAAAAAAGCGACCGGTACAGCATCTGACTGAGTTATACTTCTGTTTGGAGTTTTAGAACTGAAAAGCTTTGTTCCTAAAAATTAGGCCTTGCTATGGTAATGAACCACTAGAAATACGTTGTTTGAATGGCCTCACGCAGCAACTATCGTGTCGTCTGTTTGTCAGTCCTACCTTGGATGTTTCGGCGCGGGCTCTGTATTGGGCGCTAGTGGAGTATCGTTCTGTTGACTCCTGTTCAGTCTTTGCATAAATCGTGGGAATAAGGTCTATTGCGCAACGAAACTGAATAAGAAGATAACGGCCGCGCCGAGTCGAGTTCGACCATCTGCGCCGAATCCCATGAACACGGTAACAATTGAAAACTCAACCTC
>Ga0126339_10004640_pt1 | contig 10182 bp, 6 predicted proteins | sample OrbTmetagenome_2_FD_92532 | JGI IMG/M metagenome (GOLD analysis project Ga0126339, IMG submission 92532) | Coral microbial communities from Petempiche,Puerto Morelos, Mexico - Orbicella T R C metagenome | ecosystem: Host-associated > Invertebrates > Cnidaria > Coral | place: Petempiche,Puerto...
TTTAAGGCACGCAAATCGTGCTTTAAATAACCGTTTATTTCATTTTTTAACAATCAACAGAATTTGTATCAGGTATAATATACATATATGTATCATTCCGGCTGCGAAACGTACAGGGTCGTATGCTGACTGAAGTTCTCAAGGTTTAATGCAAGTACCATCGTTTCTTTCTAATTTTAAAGTGAAATTTCTTTAAAACATGTAAATAAATCATTCTGGAATAGAAATAAATATAAATATGTACCCATCTCTAGAAGCTTCTACTCGTCCAAAGATAAATGAGCTGTCGTTATCAGAATAGTCAAGTGTAATAAAAAATCGTGTCTATATTGTCAGCTTTGCATGGGTAATGAATAACAAGACCTTCTGTAAAAATAGTTCGCTCTGTCGGACGATCATAGAATTTTCCTTAATTAGTCTCAATTATAGAAACTATTTCGTCGTCTCAATGGAGTCAAGCTCTTAAGCTATGCTTATACAAATATTTTCTTCTTTATTCATCCTTTGTTCTCGGCGTTGTGAAGAGTGATTTTCTTGTCGCCATCAAGACGCATCAAAACACAGGCCTTTATAAATTATCTTTTTGTGATATCAATTTTGAGTTCGCGGAAACTTGATAAATTCTTCGCATTTTTTACAAATCCGCGTTTCATAATCCCACTTAAAATGGACAGTCCTAAGATTTTACCAGCATTTTCAACACGGAATATAAGTCTCTAAACAGTGCAAAAGGCAAACCCGATAGTCAAGAACGTATAATCTTAAAAAAACCATTTTGTTTTTAAATTACATCTTGCGAAGATCTTTAATTGAGCAGTGCAATAAAAGAACGCAGTTACTCTTTCAACCCTGGGGCGTTTAACAGGCAAATTTTCTGAACTGATCTCTATACTGTTTTGTTATTAAGTAAAACCTGAACTCAATCGAAGAATGATCATCTATCAAAATATCTATTGTCAGATAACTTCCTTTATTGCCGTGATACGTACACTTGACTTACTGTAGATAGAAGGCTGAAGGAGCTGGTCGTTTTGGTTAGCTCCGCAGGGAGAAGGGTATACTTAATACACCGAAGCTGGGTCAACGGCTGTTTTGTGCGTTATTACACGTACCAGTTTGGTAAGACAATCGTAATACGTCAAAGCCCGGCTGTTAATAGACAGGAAAAAAGCAGTCTTTAGGAGGTAACACCTCATTTATTGTCCACTAACTCGACATCAGACATTCTGGGACCTTACTTGATCCTTTGTATCTCTTAAGGATGCCGCACGTTTTTCGGTGGCCGAGTGCTAAAACTCTAAATCAGTAGTCTTTACGTACCGTATTTGGAAAAATAAATTCCAAACCTCAAACCGCAAGACACATTTTATAACACTTTCTTTTTCAAGCCCAGGTAAGCGTTGCTTTGCAAACGCTAATTAGCCCTAAATGCGACTAAATGTGCGCTGATGACAGTTATTACAAGTCTACGCATAAGAGGGCAAATTAGCAAACGCAAACACTCTCAATGGAACAATACGCCATCACGTAAACAATCTCAATCGCTACACGACACACGCTGAGATTTATTGGTGCAAAAAGACTCGACATTATATCGTAAAACTACCCTGAAAAAAATGATTTAACAGCCTTTCTTACCTACGCATTCATTTGCCGAGGTCTCGGTAGCAGGCCTCCACGGTCGATCATTAAAAAATGCCTTGCATTGCTCACAGTTGTTACCAGCAGTGTGGTGCTTACACTCACATACTGGGTTCCCGTCACGGCTGATCGGGCACCTGCCTGCATGTCCATTGCAACGGCAACGTCCACCGACAGCCAAGTCCGACACGGCGTAGTATTTATACTCTTGCTTCTTGCTGACCGCGCTGATGCGGTTGAAGACGATTTTGATGTCAGTCGCACTGACCCACTCTTGAAGAACAAAGCTGGATTCGAAATCACTCGCCGAGGGTCTACCCTCTAGGGTGCTGAACGCAATTCTGCCTCCTTGAAGAGGCTTTATGAGATGCGCATCGGTGCAAAGCGCTTCCTGTTCATTTTCTCTGCTAGCGAATGCTTTCTTTGGTCTTCCGTAGACCCTGCTGCATGAGCCTGAATAGAACTGATACGGCCTCCAACTCTTGCCAAAGTCCAGGGATTTGTATATGGCCATAGACTCGGGCCTCGGCCCGCAAAACTGCAAGCTGATGTACGTAATATCATAGGTTTTTCCAAGCGAGAGGATTAGAGTAACGTTCTCTCGGGATTGCTTGGGATCCGCTTGCCAGCATGTCACGTTGTTTTGGTTGTGTAGATCAGTCAGGTATTTGACGGGATAAGTTTTGCTTGGAACCCTCGAGTCGCATACATGACAAGTGTGTCCTCTGAGCTGCCACTTGCAGAATTTTCGCGGAGGTTTACCGCATGAGTGGCTTGCGTAGATCCGTTTCCCATACGCCAAATTGTGAAATTCTGGCAAACATCTCTGTGGCCGTCCGTAATCATCATAACAGTCAGTGCGAGCGGACGAAGCTGTCACTGTCGAGAAACTTTGGCGATAAAGGTTCGGAACCAATATAAATAACACAATAAAATTAAACACAGATATAAAACACTGCGGCTCCATTGTTAACTTATTCAGGGCTTTGGCACGAGAGAAAAAAAAGCAGTTCTTGACTTCCACTAAACTTTCAAGAAACGGAAATACCCGTCGTAGGAATTCTTGGCCGACGTCTAGTACTAAGTTGTTGATGATAATACGATAAACACTCTCAATCAGAGGAGATTTGGCTCAGACTGCGTTGTATAATCTCTACTTTAGGTGCTCGTGTCGTCTGTTTAAAATCCTGTCAGGATTGCGACGCGCTCCCAAACGCGCACAGCCAATTTGCTACACGATTCCCTTCCCGTCACCTAATCAATCATAAGTCTTTTATGGTCTGGCGGTGTTAGGAAGCAATGTGTCCTGTTAATAAAAGAAAAGAAAAGATTCACAGTTATGCAGATGATGTCAAAACACACAATTAATCACTTATTGCGGGCCATTCATATTATAATTTGGGGTTAAAAGAGAAACGATAAAATCATAAGTTTCCCTCGCCTTCTCTTGGCCTTCGGTAAGGTAACTTCAGTTGCTGCTTTTATCGGAGGAGAAAAGGCCGTGTTTGGATTTGGCGTACAATACGGCATAAACTAATCACAACATTTTGGAAATGCGGAATTTTCGAGATCACAGTTGTGCTGACAAGCGTATTAGCAAGATCGCATTTACTTACCGTTCTCAGCCTGCATCTCAGCTCACGGCGTTCTAAAATGGTTTTACCATGAGTGGATTCCACAGCGAGATTTATTTGCCAATCGCAAATTCTGTACAAACTTATCTGGCGCAAGATTCCGGCAGTCAATGGCCTCGCTTCCTACTTTGTGCTGAAAGTTATGAAGGATCAACACAGCATAGTTCTCACGTGGATCTTGAATTAGCCGTTTGCCCTTAGTAAACCCCCCATCCTTGCTCTTATTGATTTCCGAAACGATGTATAAAAAATTTGTGACCCCTGCACTGGCGATGAAAGCTTTACGTACTTACTGACGTGAGGCAATTCTGCCAAAACGATTACAATATTTGCCAATGCTGTTATCAAGCATGGACTTTGGGAACCAGTAATCGTTCGGTTGACACCTTCCTCGCCTGTTCTTTAGAAACGTGTCGATTTGATGAACAGATAACTAACGAAATGGGGCTATTTGTCAAATTAGTACGACACAAGCGCCCCTATATTACTTTTGAGAGCTCGAACCAAACAAACACCCCGGGTGGTCGAGAGACATGTCACTCAAAACGCGCTTGCTTTTGGCACGAGATGCGCTCTTTATTGCCATCGAACAAAGGGTACACAATTCTCATTTACGCAAACGATAGCAATGGCTAATCTTTTATTTGATTCTTGTTTTAAACCGTTATGAAAGCATAAAATGATCGCTGACGCATTTAAGACCTCGTCATAAGATTCCTTATCTCGTATAAACTTGAACCTCTCATTCAGGCGGGAAAGAATAGAGATAATTTAGCTAATTACCGAGCTATTCCTGCTTACAAGCTTATCTAACATATAACATGTATTAAGGTACAGGATGTTCCCAAGTCTTGGTTATTTTGTACACAATTATTGAGTAACCGGAGACAACTGATTAACCGGGGAATTCACGGAAATTACTCCCGAAATGTCGTCAAACTTGTCACCGTACAAATTCTTTCGGATTTCCAGAGGGTGGTAGCTCTTCAAGGGAATTCATAAAATGAAGACTTTGCGTAGTTTTCTCTCGTTAACACAACAGCTGTGGCTAATTAGTTAACCTACTACCTACTACCGATCAGGCCAAATTTGCAATTCTCTTGATTTGTACAGCTCTGCAAAATGAAGTCGCCATATATCAGAGCGGGGTTAATTCTCAGAATGAAGGGGCGATCGATTTACACTCAGGATGGTGGACTGACCACAACAACACATTATGGCTTTTTTCGACCTCATCCGCAATCACTAACTGATGTACGGAAAGCCCTTTTAACCTCAGAACGGAATATAGTTTCCTTTAATCTCGGGGGGGGGGGGGGGAACTCACTTATATGGGCTATTTAATGTGTTTATATGTGCAGCCCCCGGGGTGCGGCCCCCACAGGTATGGTTTTTGACCGATTTTGACCTGAAAAAGGGCATCGATTTTGACCATTTTGGTTTGATATAGGGTATGTTTTTCACTCTAGTTTGGCATTGGGTATGTTGTTTACAAGGTACTGCTTTTCTCCGCTTCAAGAATGCCAAACAGTGTAACCCTTCTCAAATGTTAACGCAAATGCAAGCCATTTTTGGTTACAACGGTGTACTAATTTTAGAGTTCAGTCTGAAATGAGGTATCGATTTTCGCTCAGATCTAAAATAGGATATGGAAAATCACAGTAAAACTTTCCTGGTTAGGGCCGCACACCCCCCACCAAAAACTATGGGGTGTAGTCCCCCGGACTTGAAACAATTAGCCTTGTGCATCATGACAAAGGAAATTCAGTACTGTATGATTTTTGTCAATCATCGTTTGTTCACTTAGGATGCGCAAGTGTGGCAAGGTCTGGACATGAAGGTATTTCTTTTCTCTGCTTATCTGTCATTACACGAGAGTGCTGAGTTATGTTTGCTCCCCTGTCGTGCGAACTAACTGCCTTAGAGACTTGGCACCTTGTCTGGAAATGTCATCAATTGGTGCTCTATTTCGATGCACAGGTGAAGAGATATTTCATCGTACAGGTTTTATCAAATCCAATGGCATTTCTTTATTTTTTCCATATCTTTTGCGTGTAATGTATCCGTTAATTCGTTTATGAGTAAATTCAAAACTTTATTTCCTGACGAAACAGGCCAAATTACAACACATCTCCTGGGCATATATCTGTCTAAAATATCCGAGGCATACACTTAAGGGCTATATAGGCAGCCTATTTAAGCTGGGGCTTCTACAGTGAGCTAGCGGACATCATGTTTTGTTCCATCCGCAGTTTGCGCGGCATTAGAAACTATCATGAAAATGAATCAATGAAGTTTAATCTGTGTAACTTGATGAGTCAGTGTTTCGCCCCCGGTTTCGTTATTTTAACGGTTGCACCTAAACTGTACGGAAACCAAAGGGGTAGATCTGAATGTCCTTATAAGGACTGAGGTGACCGTACTTTAGGGGTTCAACTGGAAGGTAAAAAAATTAACTTTCGGAGAGCCGTTATTTTCGCGGGGGGGTGGGGATGGGCATTACTTTCGGAATTCTACGGTAAACTACTCGAAAGATGACCTTTACTTTCTGATTGTGATAATTTTCTTCGAAGCTCTGTTCTGAGAATTCAATGAAGCATCAAGCTGCTCAATTGCAAATGGATAATTTTCTTTCAGTATTCTTGTTCACTGTGCTGTCTCTTTGACAATGCATTGAAATTTAATGCTCGAGGTTTATAATAATGGCGGGAATAAAACTAAAGTGTTCCTCCACGCTCGTGGAGGCAGCGTGACCGAGTGGTTAGGGCGCTCTGATTACTAAACTGGAGTTCAAGTTTCTCGGTAGAACCTAGTTCCGAACTCCTCGTCAACGGTTGTAAATAGCCAACAGGTCTGCCTCCTGCCAGTTGGGATTTTGAACCATGTTATGTTAATTTGCATCATTCTTTTCATCATTTGGTTTCATTGGCCCTGAAAAGCCCCATTGGGAGAGTGGTCAATTAAGGCTACACCCTTCATTCTTTAAGGCAAACGAAGATAAAAGCACAAGTTATATTTGAAGTTAGGAAAGCTTGGAAGACATTTGAAAAAGTAATCGACAACAAAAACTTCTTAAAAAAAAAAAAAAATCAAACAATCCCGCTCAGTTTAACCCTCTTCTCTATCACAATCAGTTATCAGCTTGTATGACAAATTATAATAAAGTTTCTATATAACGCGCGCTCTGATTGGTTGAAACAGCGTGCTTTAACAGAGAACAGAGCACGGGTTGATGACGGTAAGTTGGCTTTCAAATTTTTGCTTGGGAATTTTGACAAATTTAAGCCAAATTAAACAACCCCTGTGACTCAGGCAAACGCAATGGAAACGAGCTATTTGTCTGCAGTAAATATGGCTCACAGAGACCATTGTTAGCAACAGTAGTGTTAAAACTGTACATAAACAACAAGTTTTGCTAGATTCCCGCCGACAAAACACGTAGCAAAATTACACAAGTTCTCAACCTAAACAGTGCTTCGATAAAAGACATTATATTTGTTACGAAGGCAGGAATTATACTTAAGAAGTAAAACAACGACAGAAAACAACAATTGAACTGTCTCTGTTTATGATGAGAAGCTTTATTTTTGTAAAAATGCTCAATTGTTCAAACAACACTTACATCCAGTGCAGTAACGCTCGTTCTCCGGTCATCTCAGCGAAGTGAACCGACGAGTGGTCAGTGCAAAGTTTTCTCTGAAGTAGAACCAGTGGGAGCCGTTTAGTCTTTCTAACTTTTACGCTAGTTCGGGCAATCTTGCTGCATGCGGCTACAAGCCGTAAACAACTGTCGCTCCTTTCAAATTCAACTCGGCATTTCGCATTTTCATCCGCAAGCTTTGAGCTCTGCGTTTCGTAATTTCCACTGGAAAAGTGCACGTTTTCATGGGCCACAATACGGCCGGATTCCTCTGGACTATAAACCTTTACCTGCCTTTAGATCCGTATTTAAAAATTAACTTAAAAGCGAACTTTGAAGGCATCGTTCTTCCCTCGAGAGCCGCTCAAACTACTCGAAACTGAAAGCTTAGCTGAAGTCCAGTTTGTGATTGACAGCTGTCGCTTCGTTAGCCAATCAAATTATTTGAGCAATTCTAAAAAGGATTGTGATTGCCTTATTTTAGCGTGCTTTATCAGAGAACAGTCCACGGCTGCCGCCACTTTTGCTCGTTTGGAAAATAAAGTTCTGGTTTGAAAATTCAGCCGAATGCGTGGGGAAATTGTAGAATCTTTACCATGAAACAAATAAAGAAGCCCCGACTGTGCTCTGTTCTGTTGTAAAGCACTTAGGAAGCGGTAGAGCACTCAAGAAGAAGGGAAATACACTCGACTACGTCTCGTGTTTTCCCCTACACTTCTTTCGTGCTCTACCGCTTCCTGCGTGCTTTACAACAGAACAGAGCACAGTCGAGGCTTCTTTATTTGTTAATTGTTGATATTGCAAGCGATTTATCCGGTGGACTGAGCGTTATCCAGCCTTCGAACAACTGGGACCAGCTGTCTTTTAAAGTTTCGTTAAATCTCGATATTAATTATTTTTATTTTCAACTGCCTGCTAGGGCATTGAGCACCTTTTAAATGTGTCCAAAATATCCCAAGAAACAGTTCTGTTTATAACTTTCATTCATAAATAAACAAAAGCCTCCATTGAGCGCGAAAATATGTTCGGATATTTGTACGTGGACATTATCTATTCGATGAAGCGAGCAGTTAATATCCATGGACAAATATCCGAGCACATTTTCCCGCCAAATGAACTAGGCTAGTTTGTTTATTATTTAAACTTTTTTGCAACACGCGAAGTTTTGAAAATTGGGGAATATCGCTTGGATATAAACTCGTAACTCGTCACGTGACTGAATATTCCCCAGCTAAAAATGGGGAATATCTGAGTGATATTTCAAAATTGCGCGTGCTACAAAAAATGTTTGAGGGATAATAAACACAATAGTCACCATTTGGCGGGAAAATATGCTCGGATATTTGACCTTGGACATTATCTGTTCCTCAAAGCTCACAGTTTTCCTCGAGCTACGCTCTCGGGGAACTGTTCGCTTCCGGTCGGAACAGATAATGTCCGTGGAGAAATATCCGAGCATATTTTCGTGCCAAATGGCGGCTATTGTTTATATATTTATATAATACTGTAGCAATTAACAAAGAAGGAAGTCGATTTCGACAACAAGCTATGAAATATTCATTTCCTTGCTTTGAACCCTCCGATTTACCGTACAGCTTTCAAAGATAGCAAACTAATCTAATAGAAAGTTTAAAAACATCATCAAATAATCTTAGATTCGTTTTGCTCTTACGATTGCCATATTTCCAAAAATGTGTTTTATTTCGAAATGAAAAACAATTTCTTGAAATGGCTTTGAGAATGAAAAACAAATTTACATGTTATTACTGGTTTCCACAACTGTAGACGTTATTTTGCACTTGGTTTATAGAAATATAATTAAATAGTCGCTGATTTTTTTCCAACGTAAAAGAATACAAACAAGAAGCAAGCGAAAAAATTTACACAACCCGCAGTTAGCTCTTGCTATTCGAGGCGGGAGGTGAAGTGGACAAATATTCATACGTTGAAGCTTGAGGCTTATTAGAGTAAATAGCCTGTGAGTTCAATAAACCAGATTACTGTTTTTCTAGTCTGCGGGTGGTCCAATTGAACCAAAAGGCGCAATTTGATTGGTTAAACCAACGATCATGATTTTCTCATGTGGATAACCGCTTGGGCTTGCGCCGCATTTTTAGCAAAGGTTTCATTTACTATAAAAATGATAATTTCTTAGATCAACATTCGTTTGGTCGAGATGGTTTTAGTTGTTGTTCATTAGAAGCCCTCAGTCCACACGAACAAAATGAGGTCGGTCAATATTTCTGTATAGAGACCTCACGCTTGGCTAATAACTTGCGACTACGTCTTAAATTAAATACTGACAAAGGGGAATCAGGTGCATGTCTCGAATATTACGGTTTTATTTAGTCTACCAAACTTTTAATTTTGTTGTTTGTTGAGTCTATCAAGCATTATCATCCTGTGTCCACAGTGTCAGAATTCAAAAGAAGATAAAATTTGTCGGCTGGTTGCATGACAGTTTTTGAAATGAAATAAAAATTGATCTGAGTGTAATAGTTTTTTAATTGAACATCGCAGGAGAATCTGCGAAAAAGAAGCTTTTTTCCAATTTCTGTTTTATTTTTGCCGACACGAATATATTAGAATATATTTATTTAGAAAGCATTTTCCGCTTTTGATGGTAAAATTCCGACTTGCAGAGGCTGCATATGTAAAAAAAGTGATTGATTATGATCAGATTTGAAATGGCGGTTGGCAATATTTAGGGACCGGTCATTATTTATCGCCTGGGGGGTGGCGGAGGATTTTCGGCTAAAGACAGTAACATTTAGCTGATCGATCCCCCCTTTAAATGTTTTTTTTATAAAAGTATTCCCCTCATATAGCTATTGATAAATTTCGTGATCCCCCCTGGATGACTTCACATACATATTCACCTTTCGACGTGTATATTTAGTGCTTTTAACGGTCATATGAAAGTAATTTAATTCTAACTATGATGCTGACTTACAGGTTACATGAGGCCGCCATGGTGCAGTCTCTTGATCCGTGTCTTCCCGATACCTGATCAGGGTTCTTAGCAGAAGTTTCCACAGGTGTCCAATAAAGCATAACAGGCGGCATAAATTAAAGCGAGGTCCGATTCGCCCGAAGGGGCAAGGTTTTCAAAGATGCGATTTCATGCATTTTGGGGGGCAAAAAGTTACGGAAAATCCCCCTTCTGTCATCCTAAAAATTCACCAATGATCCCCCCAAGGTCCTCCGCCACCTCCCCCCCCCCCCCCACAAAAAAAAAAAAAAATAACCGGTTCCTTACCCCGAAAA
>Ga0126339_10004642_pt1 | contig 10180 bp, 7 predicted proteins | sample OrbTmetagenome_2_FD_92532 | JGI IMG/M metagenome (GOLD analysis project Ga0126339, IMG submission 92532) | Coral microbial communities from Petempiche,Puerto Morelos, Mexico - Orbicella T R C metagenome | ecosystem: Host-associated > Invertebrates > Cnidaria > Coral | place: Petempiche,Puerto...
GGTAATATAAAAATTAAATATTAATAAATAAAGCAACAAACAAACTATTTGGTATCTTCCTTTGTTTCATGTACTGCACCAGTACATTAGAATGTATCAGGTGTTTACCAGAACAAAGGAAATACCAAATTATATCGAGGGTAAAATATTGAACCACAACACTTGCATACATGTATATATACAGTCATCTAATTTTAAGACTCTGGTTTGTGATCTGGCGGCCTTGGATCAGGCTTTAAACTCATATTTAGAAATATACAAAATAAAAATACAATAAAGATGTTCTAAAGATACTTTGTATTAACTGGTGATAAATGTTATATACACGTACACACATGGACTAGTTATTTGACAGAAATTACCTTTGAACACTGCTTTCCTAAGAGCTGACTCATTCACCACTCTACCATCTTTATCAAAAAATTTCTCCCAAGCATCACAATGTAGAGCTCGTGTACGTTCACTGATTTGAACAGGGCTTTCTCCATTGAATAAAGAGCTGTCTAATTCTGCAGTGGTCCTATGCCCATCAGCTTGCGTTATTCTGATTTCAGAAGGCTCTTCATAGTTTTCACACATTGCAACACAGTACCAACCATACAATAAGCACTAGATCTTACAAAAAAAAAAAGGATTACAACCGAACAGTTTTAAAACAACATGAAATAAATTTCCATCACTCAAAATGGATTACTTATTTCAATAATAACTGAATGTTTTTTTCTGAAGGAAAATTAATTTCTGAAATGAAAATTTACGGATATTGTACCCGGATATTGCACCATAGTGCACCTTCTCCATGATCAATCGAAATGGCAGATACAAAAATTGGTATTAGATGGCTTGGAAACGATGAAGCCATACAGAACAATATACTGATAGAGAAACCACATATGTATTTCTGGAATTTCAGTCCTGCATACAGTAATGTGTACTGTACCAAGCGTCCAGCTACAACCCCAGATCCCCGACGAAATACATGTAAATTGAATACGTACAATGTAATCACTGTCAAATCGAAAGTGTCGCATTAGATCAGAGTAAATATGCATGCATGTACATTCTCCGTTACACAGTAAATTTAAGTTAGATCACCAAGTAAAATCAAAACGGTGACAAATCCTAACCTCAGTAAGCATATAGATTAGCTTCACAAAACTGTAAAGCAAGCTTAAGTTTAAGTTTTATGATATAAGCTTATTGAAAATGTTTATTAAAGCGAGGCCTGCTTGCCTCCATGTTCATGTACGCCTAGCAAAATACTACTCGGTGTCTTTGGTAAAATACTTCGTGAAAATATGGTAACATTAACAAAAGCAACTCACCACAGCTCAGGCCATAGTTTCTGTAACTTTTGGCTCGAAAACAGAGCAGAGTTTCGTAAAGGAATGAACACTAAATTCCTGAAAGTTTCAGAGTTTAAACACTTCCTCACTTCCTGTGCCTAATACACGGCTCAGAAGGTATGGTTACTAAGGCTAAACATGGCGATCATTCGATAGAAAGCGTTTCCCGAAACTTGAAACTTGGTGCCTCACAGAGAATACCATCATTTATTTTGTGAAGAACTGGATTTTAAAATATGAACTCAATAACCAAAGCTGTGGTTACAAACAAGTTTTCGTCTGTCGGTAAGAGCTTGGGACTGGATGACAAAGATGATACGCAGGAAGTAGAAGGCGCTACGGCGAAAGAGCTCCGAAAAATCGAGGAGGAGAACGCAGCAGCAAGAGCTAAGCGACAAAAGGAACATGACAAACGAAACGCTGAGAGAGAGAAGAAGCGTGACGAAATAAGGGCTAAGTACGGGCTAAAAGAGGGTCAAAACAAGAACCTTCGAACTGGCAATAGAGGAAAGACGATTGAACGAAGTGATAGTGACAACGACACGAATGTTAAAGGTGAAGGCGAGGATAAACAATGCCATGTAATGTAAAATCCAACAATTCGAACAGAAATAGAGTTAAAATGTTCATAAAAATCCATACCATAGTGTATGTGAAATGAAACGTTCTTGGAACCACTGGAAGTGAAATAATGTAAAACTTGAATATCCTTTTGTACATGTATTAGTACACGTGTAAAGAAAGTTAAAGTAGTATGATATTTTGCCGTAAAATAGAAAGCTTTATTCAGTTATTTCGTTTGCTTCATCCCCAGTTATGAGGTCCTGGCATGGAATTTTGAATACAATACATCAGTCTAAGAGTGAGGCTAGATTAAATATTTAGAGAAGACACTATTTTTCATTGACCTTCAATTTAGACATTTATATGAGATTCTTTGTTCACAATATTTGCCTCATTAGCATAAGTGATTTACTTTGTGATAAAACTACAAAAGTATCAGCTCTCTATATTGAAAGGTCATGGCATGTTTAATTGTGCACCAAGGAACATGAGTGTGATGAAATAATCACTTCTGGTTTGAGTTAGGCTTAAAACACTGAAAATTTTCCAAAAAATGTATGGATCTTAGTATCAGTATTTTATAGTGTTCAAAGCCAATATCCCTTCAATATCATATTCAAAGATCCAAAACTTGAATCAATTGCTACGTGTAATAATCTCTTAAAATGGCTGGAGTCAACTTTATCTGGCATAAAGCCTTGTCTTGAAGAGTTGATGTTTATGAGGCAAAATATGAACAGTGATGTGACAGCAATGATTGCCCATAAACTGCAGTATGTCACAATGGTCTGGCTGTAGAATGCTGATATCCTGTGCCATTAAGATAACTTCACATGTAGCTGAGGTTTTTTGAAATGATGCATTATTATAGTGAATGTTTATACTGGAAGAGCTGGAAACAAAATGTGTACTGACTTATTTTGAAACTCAGTAACAAGCTGAGTCAGGTGCTGACAGTATAATTTTAAGGGGCACAATCCTGAGCATGACTTTTAAAAGTCAAAACCCAAAGACATATTTTCAGTGATGGAAAGCTAGATATAATGGTGCAGTTTTGTAAAAATCGAAAAAGAAAAAGAAATCACCATTTAAGTGCGCTAAAGCTATAAAAAGGGTGAAGTAATGGTTATATAAGTCCCGTGTTTCATTTCTCTAACATTTTTCACGCTGATGTGACAAATTTAATGCCTGTTGTTTTCGGATTGATAAAACTGTTGTTTGTGTGACTGAGAAAAGGTCAGCTATGATTTTCGGAAAGGCAATGAGACCCAATGTTTTCGAGAAGTGGACAAATAAGACCTAATAGATTCAGGAGAAGACCCAAGTTCCCCTAGAATGACCGAACAGAAAAAAAAAAATTATAGCGCAGCCTGAAATTAACCTACAGAGCATATTGTATCAAGCACTCCAGATAACCTAACCATTTGAGAAAAAAACGTCGTTGGGCCGGTGCCCCTGTAAATCCATTTTTTGCGAGTGCGCTCAGAAACAGTTGATTAGAATGGTTTAGTTTAGTCCAGTGTACTTCCCTGACGTATAGGGTGTGAAATAAGATGAATCACTATAATATTATGAAGCTTGCGGTTGGAAAAGAAGTAGTTAGATGTTTGACGCAACAACAACAACAGCAACAGCAACAGCAACAGCAGCAACAACAACAACAACATTTTCTTTTTCCCTCTCTTTTTTGATCACCCAGCAAACAAGAAAGGAAAGGAAAGGATAAAAATTTTCCATTTTCTTGTGCTTGCGCTTATGCTTGCGTTTGCGCTGTAACAAGTGAAAATGAGATACCCAGTCAGGCATCACAAGCACAAGGATATTTACCACACCTGGTTGTGTTTGGCCAATGAAAAGACTGGACTCAGATTACCTCGCGCCTATATAAACAGTTTGGAAGGTTCGGATGATTTTGCTTGTGCTTGTGTTCGCGTCAAATTTCCTTTTCACTTAGGTCATCCCTATTGCTTGCATTTGTGCTTGCGCTTGCGTCGCTAGCGAGAACCAGGCTTGATTTCTCGCTTCATTGGCACGTGAATAGCCTGCGAGCAGGCTCACGTTGGAGCACAAGCGCGCACGGCGTAGCCGCGAGCGCGAAATCGAGCGGTGAAGCCGCGAGGCGAGAACTTTCTTGGGCCTCTTCACCAGACTCCTTCCCTCTTCGCCACTCGCGCGTGTGACTCAAAGGTGAGCCTGCCCGCAGGCTAGCACGTGAACAGATCCGTGCACATCAAAGTGAGATTTCCTTCATACGCAACTTGATAGGGAAACAAATGGTCTTTTATTTCCCTAAACGAGAACGGCTTCAAATTTTAATGGTATAATGGTTGAATACAATACGTCACGTTTTACTTTGGGATATTTTTATTTGAATTCTTTGGAAAATGCTATGTATTTGGGCACACAGCAAGTTTCATAATCTCAACTCTTTCAATTAAAATATTCCCAGTTAAGATCAGTCTTTTTATTTGAACAGCTCCCATATTTTGACTTAAGCAATGACTTTTTTCACAAATCATAGTTCCTCTTTCTGAGTTTTTTCGGGTTCCCACTAAAAAACCTCGTGGGTCGTAAAGTTGCTATAACGGCCGTTCCTATTGAGCAAAAGAGCTTGTTGAGCCTCGTATGCTATCGTTTTTTTGTTGTTATATCAAGGAGGAAAAAGTTTAAAATAATTTTTTACCTCTCCGTATTTTTCGATAGAATCACATTAATTATACAATCGAGCCTCTAGTTGTGACCACCTCTCCTCAGCGACCAGTTTTCCAAAATACCAAAAGTTTCCAAGTCAAATCACTATATTTGGAACCTCTTGTAAGCGACCACCTCTCATAAGCGATCTCGACCACTTTTAGAGCTAAAAGTTTGAAATTTTCTTTTAATTTTAACCTTCCGTAAGTGACCAATTGCCATTAAAGATTCAAGTTAGAACTATCATGAGATTTTTCCGTTCGCTTTATATTAGTAGGTATAGTTTATCAGAAGCGAACCATGATACTCTGAATAAATACCTTTGGAAAGCTTAAATATTTTTGTGGTTTCTAAAAGTTGCCACATGAGTTTAGTTGGGCATTGGCGCATGGGGCAAGGTCGGTAAGTCTCTACAGTTTTCACATGCTACTGAGATTTTTTACTCAATATGGTCTAAGCTCTCGTAAGCGACCACCTCCGGTAAGCGACCACCTAGGTTTAACATTTTGGGTGGTCGCTTACGGGAGGTTCGACTGTATTAATAAATGTAGATAGCAAGCTCTCTCTGGCCAGGCACGCCCTTGTAAGTCAGAGCTGAGAAGTCATTAACTTAGTGAAAAAAAATTAAAATTGGAAAGAAAAAATGGATAGCACACAAATGGCCGTGTTACCTTTCGTAGCATTATTTTTGCCTACGAGGAAATCGATGTCGTTTTGCATGTGAGCGAGTTGTTTCTTCACTTCTTGCAGCATACTTTCAGTCTTCTTGATCGGGGCTTCGTAGAAGTACACGTTGTTGCATTTTTTCCGTTCACGAGACCGGAGCTCCCACTAGTACTCAAACCAAAGTTGGCTTTATAGCTAAAGTTTGACGAGTCACAAACAACGCCAAGTAGAGGAAACTTCCGAGAAAACCCAACTAGACACAACTCATTGAGTAACTTTGAAGTCGACCAAATCAATCGTGGCAATTGAGTCGCGGACAGGAATTGAACTCTTCCGGCCTTAGTTTTATGTCTTCATACAATGGCTCATACAACAGATCGAATAACCGACACCTTGTCTAAAGAAAATCTAATTGATCACTCGTTAACTCTAAATTACGTTGCTGATCATGTTTGCTCAGAAGGCACTTTCCGTGACAATTTCCACAATTGTCTCGTTTTCAAGTTTTTACATATAACTTTTCAGCTTTTAGATATGCACAATATCGTGAGAGACCGATCATCCGAAACAACCGTCTCAGCATTTGCACTGCAGGCCCTATAGACGATAGATGAATGGGTTTGTTTAAACAACGTAGTTCCTCTCAGGAACACGCAAAATATTTTCTCAGAACAAAGTTAAAATTTCTAAAACTGATTAAGGCTTAATCTTAACTAACTACCACTGATTCAAATATGGAAATAAATAAAAACAAAACGTTCTGTTTTTCAGGGATGCCGTGTCTAGTTTCCAGAGTAGAGAATGTTTGCATACACGTTTTAACAATTGACTAATTAAGTAATTTACTAGATCTGAAAACAATTTTCAGAGACCGTGAATTCGAACTAACTCGGGTGTTATCATGACGTTTTAATTGGAGAGTTTTAGCAGTAATTAAGATGATCATGGGAGACTGACAATTTGCAAGAAATGCGCTAAAATTCTCAGAAGCTTATTTTACTTATTTTTTCTCAAAAATCTAAATAGCTTTTAGACATGAAAACAATCGTGAGAGTACTACAATCCAGAACACCTGCCTTAACATTCACATTCAGCACTTGTTTTTCACAGCTGATCATAGTGTGATGAACATTTTAGCACTTGGCAACTTTTAGATATATACACGTACAAAGACTACCGCATCCGTGAAAGACTGACAATCAAAAGCAAGAAAACTACTGAATAAAGATTATAATTGGATCTTTTTTCTCCCCGTCTGTTTTCACTTTTACGATTTTAACTTGTCAGCAATCGCACCAGTAGTGTGAGCCTGGTAAATGGAAAACGCGTGATGACAAAACAAAGGGACGCTATCGCGGGGATTTTGCTACATTTTTGTTGATAACAGGGCTAAGTAAAGCAACGACTAACCCAATGTTTTTAAAACATTAAGACAAAGATATAAGGCGAATCGTTAAAAAAAGGGTCTCTACGTAGAGACCGGACGTTTCAGTTTCAATTTGACATCCTAATCTAAATACATAAGCCCTTACCAATCCCCTTTTACAGTAGTCTCCTCCGCAGCCGTTTTTTGGGATGTCAGGGGAAGCGTTGCGTGACATCCCAAAAAACGGCTGCGGAGAAGACTACTTTTACAGCTTCAGCGCACTTTTATAATTATTTCTCGCTTCTGTTGTTTAGTCAAGACTAAACTATATGAAAAGAAGTTTTCTAAGTTTGAACTTCTCGAAGTCTTGCTCACTAGTCTCGATACGGATAAGTCTAGGTTTCGATCGTCGCCGTTTTTGAGGGGCACAATATAAAATTAATTTGGATAACCTGGTTGGACCGTCACGTTTACGTTCATCAAAAGGAATGGAAATATTAGCAAGTAATGAAAATCTAAATATAAATAACGTCTTTTCGTAATATTGGCTTAAGATTTAAAAACGCTTTTTACAAGGCTAAAAAGTTAAAAGTTTAAAATAAAAACAGAATGCATGTGTTTTTGACTAGTTATAAGTGATCTTCCGAGTTCAGGGTGACTGGCTGTCCGCTACGTGTTTAATTATTTTATGTTTCCTGCATGATGGGAACAATTTCGCTACGTAAGAATGAACTTGTTTGTTCAAACTGGGGCTCAATTTTTGGATTATCAGTCCTTCAATGATGCTGCTCTTGTAAAAATATTGGGCCGTACAACAGCTTTCAACCAACTGAAAGAATCGGACGGGTTCACGTGAAAGTTACGGGAAGGTTCAGAGTTAGAGGGGTTTGAATGTTCATCAATTCGGGTCTTCTCACTGTCGAGGAAAGCCCCAATTAATTTCGACACTGCTTTTATTTATGATGACAAGTCCACTTACAGAGTCTACAAAAAATAAATTAGAAATAAAAAATGGAAAAGAACCCACTGGCTCTCTTCGCAGAGCTGTGGATCTCTTCCAATTTTGATAGTGACGAACGGCCTCTTCGAGGCTTTCTAAATGCGGGATACCCCAAGCGTTCTATTTGTCACACAGTGAACAGTTTTCTGGAAGATTCACCCGAAGATGACAATATTTTGATCCCGAATTTCTTTTTTTAAGAGCATGGGAAGGTTTTCATCCGAACTTCCATACTGCAACAAAATGAAAGGTTTTGCAAAACGTTTACCTTAGTGTAGAACCTAGCTCTTGTTCTAGGTTCATTGGCGTTCCTTTGGGAATCTGTTCTGTGTGCTGTATACTTTTGTTTAATATTCTAGTTTTTAAATTTTCGAATGCACGCTGCAGTTTTTTACTTTTCACCGTTGGTCTCAACAAGAACACATCTAGAGTGTAGAAAACACTCAGAGCTGCCCTTTCGCGGCCGACAACGCCATTGAAGTTTGGAATTATTATGTTCATTGCGTTTCGCTTATAGTCGCTTTTCAGCAGTATATTTGTACCTTTTGTAAGTTAACATTTTTTTGTTGTTTCGCAGTTCAAACCTCTTCTCGTCTAGTCTCATCTTTACGTCAGTTTACCGTTTTATCAGGTGTACCTATCTCGTTCATGAAACTTCATTTGTCGAGTGCCGTTGTTAAATTAAAGTTTGGAGTGTTTGAGATTCGTTGTTGTATGTAGCTCAAAAGGATTCGCCTTTGGCAGTACCACCAAGCTTCACGCAAGTTTCTTGTATCCCAATCTATTCATTCTGCTGCGAGAGACCATCAGGGTGCAAGATTTGCTCAAGTTAGGATTCAGTTGAAAAGATCTAATGGGAATTGTGATAATAATATCCTAGTCCATCAGTTCGAAGGAAACAAATGTTTTTTTCCAGTCAAGGCGGCGTGGCCGAGTGGTTTAGGGCGCTGGATTTGAAATCTGGAGGTCCCTGGTTCAAATCCCCCGCCCTACCGCTATCTGGATTTGGTCTCGGTAGTCCCGAGTTCAACTCCTCGACCGCGTTGTGTAAATAGCCAACTGGTCAGCCTCCAACCAGTTGGGATTCTTAATAGTTTATGCTATATTTGAAATATTTGTTTATTTATTGACAGTGTCCCCGATTAGCACATTAGTGCTAAATACATCGGCACTTAAATAAAGTGATTATTATTATTATTATTAAGTGATTATGACATGTTCTGAATATTTCATTGCTTTCTTTTCTCAAGTCTAAAGGGAAGGCGTTGAGTCACGGTTATGGTAGGGCCGGGTGAGAGTGGCCTAAGGGAGTCTAGTCACGGTTTAGCCGAATGTTTCACAGATCAATGACAACGCTTCCTTATTATTCTTGTTATTTTTTAATCACCGAGTCGCTAAAACATTTCTTAACCAAGCTCTAATGTGTTATCTTCAGCAAACAAAGTAGAAAAGTGGTACAGAATGTTCTAAAACTTCACTGGTTTGATCTTCATCTCAGCTCTCTTGGCGGAGTACTTATGTCCTTTCCAGTGATACCAGTTGACACCATCAGCATATGATGAGTGCGCGCCATGATGATAGACACCGTTCAGGTTGGAAGCATGACAGCTGGTGTACCACCAGGCTCCTTTGAAGCTCACAGCGCAGTTACTGCCCGAGCTGCTGTCATTATCCTGATCTTTGGTGGTAAAGGAGTAGCCACGATGACCAGAAAGCGAATCTCCCGCTGTCCCTGGAAACAAAATATGAGAATATGAGAATATGATCAAAATGCCAAAAGATCATACAGATATGTCAGATTCTCATAGGCGATAATTTAAAACAGTTAAGCCGTTTGCTATTTTCAATACCCTCCGGCACAGAGCTTCCCTTTTCTCGCAGGATAGTTTTCAAGGAGAAAGATAAAGGAAAAGCGGGTTAAAATTAAATATTAGCATTCAAAAAACAAACAAACGGAGGTCAATTTGTACTAAAATGTAAAGTTATTTACCTGTGTAAGTACCGATGCTGAGCTGGTACTTAGTCCTCTCGCTCGTAACTGCAAACATGTCGTACTCGGCGTAAGCAGTTTTGCCTGTCGTGTCTTCCAGATCTACTCGAAGTCTGTTCTTTGTTCTCGTCAAACGGTTTATCTTGTCCAGTCCCAGCCAAAACTCGCCATTCAGATTACCGAAGCCATTCTTGTAGTCAGCCCAGCCACGGTAGAAATTAACGGAGCCGTCTATTCTCTTCTGGAACACTGTCCACCCACCACCGTCTGTTGCTTGGTCACAGAAAACATCAAAGGCACCTGAACCATCAGGGTCGATTGTATAAACACCGCTGATTCTTTGGCCGGATTTGTACAACTCAGCACAGTTCTTCGAAGCTGGTTAACAACAACAAGAAAATTACAGTTAAAACATCAACCTGGAACGTATAACGACGGTAAAAAAAAAAAAAAAAAAAAAAAATTGGGGAAACTGGGGGACCCAATGGGTTTTTGAAAAATTTTTTCGGCTTGACTGTTACCTCAAATTTCGTGCTGAAGAAAAGGAGAAAAAACAA
>Ga0126339_10004643_pt1 | contig 10178 bp, 10 predicted proteins | sample OrbTmetagenome_2_FD_92532 | JGI IMG/M metagenome (GOLD analysis project Ga0126339, IMG submission 92532) | Coral microbial communities from Petempiche,Puerto Morelos, Mexico - Orbicella T R C metagenome | ecosystem: Host-associated > Invertebrates > Cnidaria > Coral | place: Petempiche,Puerto...
AGTGAGTGGACCTGAAAAAAAAAAAAAAAGTCTTAGTGAATTTTCGTGGTTATCCCCCTAACCCCCACATTTTTTATACCCCCCCACCCTCCCCCCCCCCCCCCTCAAAAAAAAAAAAAGAAAAATGGAGAAAATCACATATGGCCGATTTTTTTGGAAGCGCACGCGGACCCCGTAACCATGTATTACAAGAAGGAACAACCCAACAAACTTCAAAAGGCTAGCGCTGCCTTTACCTGCTAAAGGCTAAGGGCCAAGACAGTAATTTTTAGCTGCTACCTTCAGATCGCGTTACTTATGATGAAATACTCGTTATTTGTACTTTTTCCTAGATTTCAAATCTCTCGCTTAAATGACGAATACTTCACACGTGAACTTCGACATCGATATCTATAGTAAGCAGTTGACAGTGAATGTATTTGTTACCGGTCAGTCGGACCGGACTTTGCCAGCGTTCCTGGTTTTAGTACATGTTCATTATTGATTATATTTAGACGCAATTTGTGACAGTGTTCCTTGCATTTCGGACTTGTGTTTGGTCGCGTACTTGAATATGTTGGATTAGTCATTGAACGATTAATCTAATTTCTAGCGAGTGCGTCGGCATGGCACTCTGATTTGTTCGCTTTAAGCATGCGCATGCGAGTTATCCGACACTCTCCCCTCCCTCCCCTCCCGTTTTAGTTATGCTTCATTGCCGCTCCCCAAATAACACAGGCATAGTTAATGATAAGCTGGATTAAAGTCTTATAAGAGCACTGCCTAGGACATCTATCGTATTTAATGCGCGCGCTTTCCATGTGCTCACACATACAGTTTTTTGCATGGCGTGGCTCACTCATTTCAACGTATTGAAGAAGAGTCAAGCCCGAAACGTCTAGCTTATACGAACTTTTTTACAGTTCCAAGAATTTTTGCGGCTAATCTCTCTTCTCCCGCTTGGGTTCAATCCCTGTATGTGACAATTCAAGGACTGGCCTAGGGATAAGGCGTATGAGAGGAACGGAAGGTGGAGTTCAACCATTCCTCTCACAAGAATTTCGTAAATTAAAGTTTCCTTGTATTTTATACACCGTTAGCTCTCTGAATTGGGAATATTTTTCATCAATATTACAGATCCGATGATATTTGCCACATAAATATCTCAATTCTCCCAAAACACACTTGAAAGAAATTCGTTCAACTCTATAGATCTGATAAGAAAACGCTCAAGCATTTGACCGCTTAGTCTCAGTTAAAACAATGCTGTTAGTTGAGGCTTGACTTCCATTTCTAAAATCAGGAGACTCTCTCACCGGAGTGATTTTCAAAAAAAAAACTGAACAAATCATAAAAGAAAAATTAAAAGTTAAACAATACAAGATAAGAAAGTCAGGTTGCTTTTATCCGTCTGGCCTCGGGAACTTCGAATAAGATGGACCCGGCTCCGATGAACCATTCATAAACTTATTTTGCCTAAATGTTCTCCCAAGGCGTTGTACAAAATGATATTGTATTACATGATTAGCCGTCAATTTCAGTTAAACGTTCGTGAAAATCCGAAAATTGATGCACTTGACTCAGTGACCATTGCAATAAATACTTTGATGACCGTTTGTTCGTCGGCATTGGGAAATATTGGTCTCGCCATTTTTTTTTTCTTGCAAAGACCAGTATTCCACAATATGGACTTCAACCTAAAATATCGTCAGTTTAGTGGAAATCGGGAGCGAAACTTTATATTGGCGGATATCAAGTGCGTTCATAAGTTCCAAAACCCCTGTCAGTGACTGCAACTGGCTTAATTTTTTGCAGGTCTTTGGAAGCTTGTAAATTCATGCCTTTGAAAAAAGAAGCTACGTACCTAGCAGTTTTTGTGCAATTGCTCTTTTCTGTAACGCCACGAGAGCATCTTCGAGGCTTCCTACGGTGGCAGCATTTCCTTGCTTTTCCATCCAAATATGGAGTATTTCCCTGGCCTTCTCGCGGGAACGCCTAAAATCAGCATCTACGTTACGAACAGCAGCAGCTGAAAGGTTCAGCTTAATTCCCAGATCATCCCAGCATGTTCCCACATCGTCACATATTTCCAGCACAAGTGCGTCACTGACAACTGCTTCTCTAGCACTATCTGCAAGTGACGTTAAACACATTAGAATAACAAATATTCAGTTTTCTTTTAGCATTCAAAAGCTGATTCGGACGCTCGCAGTTAGAGGTCGAGAAAAAGTCGGTAATTCATTTCATTTCAAAATTCTTGGTACAGTTTGATAGCCAGCTCTATTAGCTTCAGTTTGATATGGAGATCAGGTATCTTGAGTTCAAAGCGGACGCGGATGTTGTAATTTCTTATTTTGAGCAAGAGTGAGTGAAATAAAGATTGAAGATAGATAGATTGATTAATTGATTGATTGATTGATTGATTGATAGATTGATAGATTGATAGATTGATAGATTGATAGATTGATAGATTGATAGATTGATAGATTGATTGATTGATAGATTGACTGATAGATAGATAGATAGATAGATTGATTGATTGATTGATAGATTGATAGATTGATAGATTGATAGATTGATAGATTGATAGATTGATTGATTGATTGATAGATTGATAGATTGATAGATTGATTAATTGATTGATTGATTGATTGATAGATTGATAGATTGATAGATTGATTGATTGATTGATTGATTGGTAGATTGATTGATAGATAGATAGATTGATTGATTGATTGATTGATTCCATCGCTTAAACGCGGGACACCTCTTAAGGTATGCGGTAACCTTAATTTATTTCATCGATTGAGATGATACTGATATCAGAGGAATCGAAAACCACTCAGCGCGAATCAGTTGCCTGAACCGTTGACGTGTGTAGCCACGACCGGAAATGCGAAGAACGAGGCAAAAAGGAGGACTATAAAGTAAATTCATTTACTGTAAGAGGAATAATGACATCACGTGCTAGTTACTCGGTTTAGACACTTAAATAAAGAAAATTCGTAATGTAGAATGCGTCAAGGTAATGTAAATATTCTTCGCTATCATCGCATATCGAGTCTCTTCGGTTACACACCATGCAAGTGGGTGGAAAGGATAGTTTAGCACTGAAAAGACTATTAGTGGAGTCTGATCGACTCAAAGCAATCCAGTGAAAACGAGACTTCTCTTGGTCTATAGAACAGATGGGAATGGATCATGTAATGGACAGAGAGTGGCATGTTTAACGGCGTTTATGTGCCTAGCCAACACCTCACCATTGCAATAATACCAGGCCTATACTGGAGAAAGCTTATCCCGGATAGGCCAGTATTGCTAGCGATAAGTTTCGTCTGCAGTTTCGTCACTAGGAGGTTCATCCTTACTTAAGAACTTGACAAGGTGGAAACCAGACTATGCATCTTAAGTTCCATTTTTTTTATGCTGGATGTTTTCATCGGTGAGAGGAGGAGATGGGTGAGCACCAGATAGCATGTCTGCGATGCATAATCTGGTGCCTGGAACGTAGTGTAACTTCAGTGTGTATCGTAGTGACCTGTAACGCACATAAGCTGGATTCTTTGCAATGCATTCTGGAGTAGCTTTTGGATTACAGACCCCAAGTATCTTCTTATTCTTCTCCTTCTCTAGTCTCTACCTCTATTTCTTTTCCATGAATAGTGGAAAATCAAATAAATGCGGCTTGTAATTGAAGAGCGAAATGTGATTGATGTTTTCAGTGTGCCGAAGGAGTACTGAGACGTAATGTCATACCATTCGTGTTTCAGTTTTTCTTCGCTGTAAAATTGCGCCAATTCATTGACAGAAATGATTACCGTTATCCTCAAAGCTGTATATTTTGACTTCGTCACGAGCTCTAGGGTAGTTTGTAATGATCATTTTTTTGTGCATTCGCTCACTAGACAGATGTTTCCTTTCCATTTTGTGCATATTGTGCTTACTTTATCTGGTGGTTTTAGGACAGTTCCTTTTTTTCTAAAATTTAAGCCCGGTTGGGTGGAGTTTAGCGAGTGGGGGCTGAGATCTCAGCCTGGCTTCAAACAAATCAAATAAGGTTCGCGATAAGTTCCGCGATAATCCTTTTGCAACAATTATACTCATGTGAAAACGAATACCCTTGACTGTTTAAAGTCGCTTGTTTTGGAGGCTGTTGCATTCTTCTGCTTTCCAACATAACGGATTTTGCACCATGCAACCATTCTATGCAAAAGACTAACCCCCTTAGTAGGCAAAAATTCTAGCCCGGTGAATTGACTGACCATGTATTCAGCTCCTTATGTTACGTTGCGTATAGACTACATTTCAGTACATAAATTATATTTCTAAATTCACATCGAATATTACTTTACTGACCTTCATTACTGTTTTGTGAAGACCCTCTCGACATATTTATGATTTCCTTGACTTCCTTCCTTAGTTTCTACTCTAAAATTAAAAGAAAAACACAAAACCACTGCTAGCGCTGCGTTTAGTTACCAAGCACAAACTCGGTTTGAAGCAAATTAGATCAACGTAGTAGTCTCTAGCTATGCGAATCTGTTCTTACTTTTACAAGAAAATTAAATAAACTCTAAAATGAATTTTTATCTTCTATGGCAGTATTAGCTGACTTTTTCAATTTTGCTGTTTGTTATTGTACTTTTTATTGCTTTTAGTTGTATATTTTAATTGCATTTTATTGTAGTTTTTTCATAAATCAACATCAATTATAAATCATAGCTCATTAACACTGAAAAGCCTCATTGGAGATCATTGGAGGGTGTTTATAAAATTTGTATTTTGGGTCTGACAAAATCTCCGTTATTCAACACCTCTTTTGACTTGTCCAACATTTTGGCTATTCCGGATGTCAGTATTTCCTCGATCAGGGATCGTACAGTGATTAAAAAATATAATTTGATGGCTTCCATAAGAAGTCGTCAAAATTCTAGAATTTGACTGAACCTGTTAACCCACAAAGCTATTATATGTATTTGAAAAGTTTTTAGATCTACAAAACGCAAACCTCTGCGCAAAATCGATGCATTGTTCCGAAAAAAAAACGCACGTTGAAAGTTAGTTATAATGCCCCGGATGAGCGTATTTACCTTCACAAATCGCAAAATCCGAATTCCCTTTGCGTAACGGATTTATTAACCCAGCCAATCTAACTAATCTAAAAGACTGTAGCAGATTATACTGGCTATGTTGGTGGGAAAACGTAGCCAGCTACTATTTCGTATTGAACGCCAGATCAATCACCAAACTTCTCATTATAGCCAATCTATTTCGGAGTTGTAGAAGGGGTTACCTTTTTGAGTTACACAGACTTGATTTCTGAAGAAACAAAATATATTCGCTACAGCTCGAACGTGCTGTGAGCGGTCCATGAGCAGTATGAAGTAAGTTATGCAAACCTGATACATGATTTATCGCTACTGTTGCAACAGATGCCTCTACATGCATGACAACAAACTATCGACTGCCCGCAAATTTACGGGTCAACCTATACCATTTCTCACTGTCTGCCGGTTAATCGAAGGAAAGCATCCAAATATAACAAATTAAACGACATTCTGCTAAATTATGCTAGTATTTAAAGAAGTCTCCCCAAAAAAGTTCCTAAGGTTAAAGAAATTCCTGTAGGAAAACGTCATAAAAGTTTCGCTACTAAGTTTGTCACCAATAGTCTTGTACATTTAATACCTGCATGCGCTAGACAGTTCTGGGGAAGGTCATAGTAAGAGACCGATTTATTTAACACTGTCGATGTCTGAATAATCAACAATGTGACAGCAATATAACTTATCATTTTGGTTTATTAATTGAATAGATAATACTTTTGGCGATTAAAACGTTCCACATTTGATATCTTATTACTTTTAGTTAAAGCTGCCAATTCTGACAAAGTACATTGAAAAAGCGATCTTCCGAGAATCTCCCCATTGTGTTCACAGGCCAAACCGAATAGTTTACCGAAACCATACTGATTCTTCGGTCTAGCCGATCTACCCATGAGATATTCTGAACAGTAGCATACAGGCTCTAAAGCGTACGGAATATGAATTGTTAAGCTGATCTTAGAAATAAACACCGTCACTGGCTAGCAACTTCCTCGTCGAATGAGGCATAAACTATAAAGCACGCGTACATATCTCCACGTGAAAAAAATCGAGATCAGTTGAGTTTTCCTCGACAGAATCCAGTGAAAACAACCGACTACAGCTTATGTTTTGAAAATTTCCATCAATCTGGAACGCAGATAAGTCAACTAATGGTACTCACGTTGAGGTAAGTCAAACCAGTTCTCTTTATACTGGCTGACAACGATGAAAACAAGCGATGAATAACGCAGCGAATTTAAAACCTACTTCCATCCTATACTTTGCGACCGCTTTTCGGGTCTGAGGGCATCTCCAGTGATTCACGCGTTCTTAATAATTGGCCAACACTTTCCCCTAATCCTAATACATGTCCTCGATCAGACATCATACGTACAGTGAATTAGAAATATAACTTGATGGCTTCCATGAGAAGTCATGAAATTCTAAAGTTTGACTGAAACTGTTAACCCTACAAAGCTCTTATGTACACAGTTTTTTGGATCTATAAAATGCTAATCTCTGCGCAAATTAGATGCTTCGTTTCATCGAAAGGGCCCCGGATGGATGTGTTTACCGTGATATGTAGGATTTCAGAAATCGTTGAATCCGAATTTCCTTTGCGTAGCAGATTTATTACCCTTATCAACCTAACTAATCTAAAAGACTGGACCAGGTTATCTTGGACATGTTGGTAGGAAAAAGTAGCTAGTAACTCGTCTTGAAAGCAGATCAATCGCCAAACTTCCCATTAATCGATCTATGCGACTTATGCGGATTTGTAAAAGAGATTGACCTTTTGAGTTACACAGGTTTGATTTCTGAAGAACCAGGATATATTCGCCACACTGCTCGATTGTGCCGTGAGCGGTGCTTGGGCAATATGAATTTAGTTAGTTAAACCTGATACATGATTTATCTATACTGCTACAAAAGATACCTATACATGACAAGAAACTATCGAGTGCCCAATGCACAAATTTACGGCTCAACACGATTTCCGTTTCTCACTGTCTGTCTTGTCTTTTGGACACGAAATTCAATGTAAACGAACAAAAAACTCAAATATAAATGAAATGACATTCTTTTCATGTATACTTAACTTGAGAGCTTTGTCAAATAAATTCATAAGTTTAAAGAAATTTCTGTAAGAAAATACCGCAAACGTTGGGCAACAGCGTTTGTCACGAATTCGCGTGTATTTGATTTAGAGTATTAGTCTCGGTCATGATCAAAAACCGATTGCTTAACACTGTCAATGTCTGAAAAGCTAACTCAGTGGAACAATGTGACTTACCATTAATTTTTAGTCAATAAACTGAATATACGTTACCTTTGGCTACTAAACCGTTCCATTTTTGACATTTAATAACTTCTTGTGAATGGCGCCATTCTGACAAAGTAGATTTCCTGAACAAGCGACATTCCGAGAATTCACGGGCTAAACTGAAAATTCAGTGAAAACCAAATTGATTCTTCTGTCTATCTTTAAGATATTCAGAACAGTAGCATACAGACTCTAAATCATCCTTAAACTAAAACGTTCAAGCTGACCTTAAAAAATAAACATCACCGCTGTCTAGCAACTTCCGCGTCCAATGAAGCATAAGCTGAGGCACGCGTATTCCACGTGAAAGATCAGTCGAGTTTACCTCGATAGAATATTCAGTGCAAACAACCGACTATAGTTCAAGTTGTGATAATTTACAACAATCTGGAACTCAGATATGTCTGACTATTCTAAATTATGTGGAATATAGTCAAAATATGCGATGAAATTCCTGTAACAAAACGTTTCAAATGTTGTGCAATAAGTTTGCCACAAATTCGTGTACAATTCTTTCGACATGCCATCGACATGCCATCTTTCGACGTGCTGCGTAAGCTGGCCTACGTCAAAAATGTAAGCACAAGTGGCTTCTTTACGGTCGAACTCGACTTTTAGTCATGAAAGAGGGATTTATTTGACATCAGAATAGGGCTAGGTGCATCAAGAGGTCATTCTGTAAGAGATAAATCGACTGTTTTGAATGTTTACATCTTCCGAATATCAACGGAGCAGTAGCGGCCCAATTCTACCGGAAGTCACTATTGAAAGCCGATCGAATACACTAAAATCGTTTGAATTATCCCGTAAATCGGGAGTCCACAATCTTCTTCATTCATTTGAGGTCAGTAATTATCATATACTTGTCATTTGTTCCGCTAGTAACCGGAAGAATTGCCAGTTTCACAGGTAAACGGTCTTTCAGCCGTTTACATAGCATTTCGAACGATAGAATGTCGAGAGATGATCGAAAGATGTCGCCTATGCACGTAACACTGAAAGCGGGTGTAAAACAGTTATGTTTGGCTCGGTGATGATCACAAACTGCCGATTTATTTAACACTGTCACTGATGTCCGAATAATCAACCAAGTGACAATAAGATAACTTATCATTTTGGTCGATTAACTCAACAAACAATACGTTTGGCGGCTCAAACGTTACACGTTTGATATCTAATCACGCATAATGAACCGTGCCAGTTCTGACAAAAACATTGAAACTGCGACCTTCCGAGAATTTTGCCACTGTGTTCACAGGCTTTGACTGGAAATTCATTGAGCATCAACTTGACTATTTGGTTTATCTATAAGATATTTAGAAAAGCAGCATGCGTTCTTTAAAGGATACTCTCAGTGTAATTTGTAAAACTGACCTTATAATTGTAATAAACATGGTCGCTGTCTAGTGAGCAACCTCCGCAATTTTCGATCACAAGTTTGCGACTGTTTGTTGAATAAAGCATAAACCAATGCACGCCTAATATCATATGAAATAAATCGAGATTAGCTGAGTTTACCTCGACCGAATCCAGTGAAAACAGCCAACTTCAATCCAAGCCGTGACAATTTGCTTCAATCTGTAACTCAGGTATGCAAGTTTACGTCATGTCTCGTCGAGCCAGTCAAAATGTCCTTTGCTCTATAACGAGGTCTCCTAGGTCAAGCAAAGAAATGCTGGCGGAAAATGATTTAGACTTCTCTATTAAACAATTAAATTATGAGCTCGAGATTTCTATTTAAACAATAGAGTGTTTATGTCGAGGAACTATCGGCTGATAGTTGCCCCGCGAAAATTTGATGTTCTTAAAACAAATATGCCAGTTTTAAGAACATCAAATTTCCAAGGGCAACTGTCAGCTAGACCGATAGTTCCGAGACATTAATACTCTATCGTCTTTATTGTTCACTACTAAAATTTTCTTCCGCGCGCCAGTTCAAAAATCACATTAAATTATTTTTTAACTTTTTAAGATGAAAGCTGTGAAAAGCCAAAGGTAAAATTTGACAAAAAAACAAAAACAAAACAAATAACAACCCATATAATTCAATTTCAATTGTTTATTTTCTATAAGCCCACTTGTTTACAGAAAACTTTTCACGGACGAGTACTATCCATCGGAGTATTTTTCTCGGACGGGCACTATGGGCTGATAGTGTCTCTATGCGAATGAACACTATCGCGTCACGTGATCAGCTTAATCCGTTAAGAATCGGAGAAAATTGAACTATCACGCATAGAAATCGAGAACGAATAATCTAAGTTTTTAGTATAAATCAGGGGCGGGGGCAGAACACTCTGCGACGCCCGGCATATTTTCTGTATCTAGGGCCGTGAACCCCTTAAGAAATAAGCAAGAGGATAGTTTTAACGGCGATTCAGTAATTTGGACATATCGTGGTTTTTTCTCAGTTTATAATCAATTTTATTTTTCCGTTTTAACAGTGTTAAGAGGCCCTGCGCCTAAGAAACGACCGATGATTTCCGGCTAAAAAATAAAATGAACCGATTTTTAGCTCCCAAATAGTGGTTACCGAATACTATTTTAAAATGAATTTCTTTTGTTTCAGTTTCGCTTTAAACCAAAAATATCGAGCCGCAAATAAGCCCCCTCAGAAATCACTATCGCAACGCATAAAAATGAGAGAACTACAGTGATGAAGAAAGAGGCCTTTTAATGCAATATCATTCGATAAACATCGAAAAACTGCCGAAGCGAATAAAAAATAAAGTTTCAAATATTGCATACTAAATTAGATGGAGCGTTGGAGCTGATTTCAAAATAATTAT
>Ga0126339_10004648_pt1 | contig 10174 bp, 8 predicted proteins | sample OrbTmetagenome_2_FD_92532 | JGI IMG/M metagenome (GOLD analysis project Ga0126339, IMG submission 92532) | Coral microbial communities from Petempiche,Puerto Morelos, Mexico - Orbicella T R C metagenome | ecosystem: Host-associated > Invertebrates > Cnidaria > Coral | place: Petempiche,Puerto...
TTCAGGTGTTCGTTCTTCACCAAAAATGATTTTATATAAACAACAAAAGCAGCACAAAAGACCATCCGCACTGGTCATTGTAAATTAGCTTAGTCACTATATATGAATGAAATCATCTTTAGCTATGTATGAAATGACCCTCATATCAAAGAAAAACTATTATTTAATATCATTTTCCTTTTGATGCAATTCAAACTCCATATTTTTCAAAATCTCATTATGTCATCTACTGCTACACCTTTCGTATATTTCAAGGGTCTGTAAGTTTCTTGTCAAAAATCGACACTATCAGCTTAATATTTAGTTCACTGATTTCTCTAAATGTTTACCTAGATACTCACTGTTTATTTATCCCGAGAACATTTCTCGTTCCTATAAGGAACCAAAATTTTAGCACAAATTAGCCCTACACACCTGTCAAGAATGCCACCATCTTGGATTTACCCATGATGCAATGTGAATGATACCGTTGGTTGTTTTTTAGTTTTTCGTGTAATCCTGACACAAATTTCTACTGCTAACAACTTCGAGGAGAAATACAAATGTTTTCCTTTTTTTCAAGTATCTAAAGTACTGTAAAACGATCGTGACCATATATTTAGAGGATCTTCTTCTGAGCCTCGTTTCCATGCTGAAACCATTTTTTTGCGAAATTTTAAATTAAAAAATCTAACGCAAAGCTACTCATTCAGAAAGGTTATCATACAAATTTGAAAACACCTCATGCAGTAGTATCAGCTGAAAACACTTAGGTTTTGTCCTTAGGTTTGGTACCGAAAAGTGGCCTGGCCCACGGACTAGATAGCTTTGCTCTCTGAATTCTTCTGTTTCACACTCGCCAAAATTTTTTTCCGTCCTTGCCGGGAGCCTGTTTGCAGGCTGAGACAAGAAGGTGAGCCTGCTCTGATCTCTGCAATTTTTTTATTTCCACCTCGGAAACTGCAGAAAATAATAAAGTCAATTAATTATTACCGGAAGTATGAACTTTGGCAGCTCAGATTTCTCGGGAAAATGGTAAATCTTTTTCATAACATGTAGGCGCGATATCCGTTGTTGATAAAGTTTTGCTGAAGAAAAAGTGTCAAAGTTTATGTCCACTAAGGACACACACTTTGATTCCAAGTGATCAAGCTTTGGCAATCTGGTCTTTGGTGATGCTGGTAAATGGGCAAATGCCTTCGTGTTGTTTCGTTGCCCGCTTGCAATCACATACGTTTGTAATATTTAACTCTTCTCATATGCAGTCAGCAACACGACAAGTATGTCTTGATTAATTAACAAACTTTCAACTGCTATTTGCCTGCTCCCTCTTTAGTTTGAAATTTAACCTTCGCCAGAGACTGGTGTCACTTCCCTTCAAGAAGACTACTGTACACATCAATTTGACTGAGTGTTTTGCTTCTTGAGATTGATGTTTGCGTTTATCTCTCTCTTTGTTGACTTTGTTTGTTATCTGGGCTCATGGCCTGTGTATGACGACCTGACTGACGTCATTGTACTGCAGATGAAAAGAGTAATTGTAGCACAGAGGAACAGGAAAACAGTAGAACACAGAAGAACAGAGGAAGAGTAGGCACAGAGGAACAGGGGATCAGTAGGCTCAGAGGAACAGAGGAACAGAATGAACAGAGGAACAGGGGATCAGTAGGCACAGAGGAACAGTAAGCAAACAGGAACAGGGGAACAGTAGGCACAGAGGAACTAAGGAACAGTAAGCAAGGAGGAACAGAGAACCAGTAGGATCAGAGGAACAGGCGAACAGTAGGCACAGACGAACAGTAGGAACAGAGAAACAGGGAACAGTAGGCACAGAGGAACTAAGGAACAGTAAGCAAGGAGGAACAGAGGACCAGTAGGATCAGAGGAACACGGAACAGTAGGCACAGAGGAACAGTAGGAACAGAGGAACAGGGGAACAGTAGGCACAGAGGAACAGTAGGAACAGTAGGCACAGAGGAACTACGGAACAGTAAGCAAGGAGGAACAGAGGACCAGTAGGATCAGAGGAACAGGGGAACAGTAGGCAGAGAGGAACAGTAGGAACAGAGGAACAGGGGAACAGTAGGCACAGAGGAACTACGGAACAGTAAGCAAGGAGGAACAGAGGACCAGTAGGATCAGAGGAACAGGGGAACAGTAAGCACAGAGGAACAGTAGGAACAGAGGAACAGGGGAACAGTAGGAACAGCACAGAGGAACAGTAAGCAAAGAGGAGCAGAGGAGCAGAGCAACAGGGGAACAGTAGGCACAGAGGAACAGAGGAACAGTAAGCAAAGAGGAACAGAGGAACAGAGGAACAGTAGGATCAGAGGAACAGTAGGCACAGAGGAACAGAGGAACAGTACGAACAGGGGAACAGAAGAAACAGCACAGAGGAACAGAGGAACAGTAGGCAAAGAGGAGCAGAGGAACAGTACATGGCACCACATGATTCCATCTAGATTCTAACGCATAAGTCTGTTGACTATTTTGCATGTCGTATATGCCCCTATGGTTTACATCAGGCAAGATTTCATCAGTTGATGATATTTGGTTAAATGCCCCACTAATGCAATCGCACTGCATGTTGCACAACTTCTTTGCTACTGCGAGAAAGCTAGGATGCTTACCATTTGTCAGAATAAACCGGTTGGGATGACCGTTGTATAATGGTAAGGGTTTTTCCAAAATCAGCAAACTGACCGAACGAGTTGGAGCAAGGCATAATGAAGAGGAAATACCTCTTTGACTCTTTCACCATCCACGCCCACTTATTCTGATCCAACATGGCAATTCAGAGCCATCACTGATCGTTAGTTTTGAAACGCCGATTGTTTATCAATTTCCACTGCAACTTCCCACTGATTTAATATCAGTTATAATTAAAGCCAAGTATGTGATTTCAAAATCAAAGCTTTCATAAAATTGTGATTTTCACAAGTATGTAATAGCTCTAAAATTTTGCCGCTTGGAAGTTGTCTTTATTGTGGGTGCCATGTTTCTCACAACGCCCTAGTTTTTTCACACAGCATAGGCAATAAAAGATGACGCGCAACTTCTTTTAGTCAGAGATTGTTACACTGCTACCATGCTACGATCAGAGGATCCAAGTTAGCGCTATTTCAAGTGTATTTCGCTGTCTCTCTGCTACCTTTTGGTGCCAGTCATCAACCAAAGTACGTAAGTTCTTATTGTTGTAGATATTTGCTAAGTTGCAAATTGTTAGTCCTTTCTTTGTCACAAAAAGATTTCATTTAGTTTATCTAGGTTTTGTTGAAATCGCTTTCACAGCTCTACTATTGCTAAGGCTTATTGTCATATGATTACCAAATTGTGATTCTTTCATACTATATTTAGCTATTTTGCGCAATAGCCATTGATGTCTTCGTTTGTTACGACAAGAGTTATCATCTCAGTTTTACTAGTTTCAAGTATCAATTGTCACGTCTACTTGTTTCATGCTATGCATGATCTTGTTAGTTTTACTATGATTTTTCTATCCTGTTAGATTTGTATTTTATGCCTTATCTAAGTAGGATGTATTCTTAACTATCGCTGTTCAGTTCGAACCTACTACATCTACTTGTATGATTACTACTCCTATTGGTATCTGCTACCACTAGCAATCTACTGGTTTTTGCTATTTCTTCAGTCGCTACTTGTTGTGAACTAGATCTATGGACTTGATCTGTCATTAAATCAGTTTAAATCTACCAAGTGGAGTTCGAATATCTCACACCGCGCTACCCTTGTAGTTGTTTAAGATTTGAGTGAAGGCAACCTCTAGAATCTTTACAATTACACCAATAACTTGGGCCCCTTTGGTAAATACCAGTACTGATAATTACTACTCTCCATCATATATTTTGGACTACTTTTCAGCAAATTCATGTGTTAGTGTGGCTGGTGTAGGTAAATAACCTTAGTAAAACAAAGATCTCTCTTAATTGTGTGACATATTATTGCAGGGAAGAGAGAGAAAAGTATTATTATCATAGAGGGAAAGCCAAAGATACAGTAACTAGCAAGAATTGTAAGAGCATTATTATGGATGGGATGGACCAAAGCAAGCTCCTACTTCCCACCCTACTTAATCAAGCCAAAACTTATGCCAGTGCTTGGAGACTGAAGACCCATTTGACAGGTTCTTCCTTGCTGGTTTATATATTTTATAAATATTTTTTTTGGTATTCACTGTATGTTATTGTAACCTACATGAAAATGAATGCATAAATTGAAATTAAACCTGTGTGAATAAAGGATGGAGTTATTCTCAAATGTATCATTTTTCATGCAGATATTGAAAAGTTGCTTATTCCATTTTCTTTTCTTTGTTTTGTTTTAGGAGTCATCAATCACGGAAGGGAGGTCCTTGCCTTTATAGATGTGAAGCAGTGGGGTATGACTCAAACTTCACAATAAATATTCTTCTGAGAACTTTGCGCCGCATGGATTACATTCCAAATGTACTCGGCTTACAAATGGATAACCGCTGGCGAGAAAACAAACATCAGTTCGTCATCATTTTTCTGTCAGTCTTAGTAAAACACAAAGTGTTTAAAAAGGTACTGTTGTAGACTTACAAGTATTGTTCCTAAGTATTGTAGCCTAGGTATATTTCTTTAACACTTCGCGTGTTCAAACTTTAAAACATGAAATTGAATGCATTAAATACATTCTGTTTCTCATCAAGGTAAAAATCAACTTCCTGATGGTCGTGCATACACATGAGGACATCAACCAACTCCTTAGCCGAATTGCATGAAACATCAGAAAGAACAACATCAGAATCTTACTAGGTAACTAAAATTGATTTCCCCTGGATCATTCTCACTTAAAATTTGTAACTCATTAAACCTGTTACTTTGTAGAGCTGAGGTTTGTGGAGTTTGTCGACGTGATTTACGATGTTCGCATGTGGCTAGCTTCAGCTGAAGCTGAACTGCATAACATTACCAACCCCCACTGTTTCGTTATAAAAGAAGCCACAAATGGTGATGTTGTTTTAAAGTACAAAAACTGGTCAAGGGATAAGACATGGAAGCCAAGTAATGTGATGAATGAAGGCATTGTCATCGAACTGCATAAAAGTTTTATTGTATAGGAGTCATTAATAAGCGGAAAAATAAAAACAAAAATCATAATAGTAATTGGGCATATTACTTTCCACATGCCTGTCAGATGAGTTTAACCTCTATATAGTTGTGATTTGTTGTTAAGCTAAGGAAATTAAAGACATGCAAGTTGCAAGCACATTTTTCAACAGAAATATAACCTTTACATTCATATTTGTAAAATTAATGGACTTGTAATGTTCAAAACTATGACATTCATTTCTTGCTTTGTTGTAGAGTGACAAACTACCTTCTGGGATACCTGCTTGTGTGCCATCATCCAACGAAAAAATTGATCTTAAAAGGCTGAAAGGTGACATCCCAAAGTTTTACAACTCAAGGTGCTTTGAAGACAAACACGTTAAGTGGTGAACCGAATTTTAAGTGACAAGGACGGTATCTTTAAGATTCCAGAAAAAGCAGCAACATGGCCTTTGGATGATATCCTCTTGACAAAACAGAGGCAAGGTGACCAAGCTCCTGCTGAAGACCAACATGAAACAGCAAGTGTCCTTGAGATTCCAAGCCCGGGGAACGCTCCTCCTGAAATTGAGAAGCTTGTTGTAGATCAAGTCGAGGAGATACCCGAGGTAACTAAAACGGAAATTGCAAGTGCACCCATAAAGTTAATTTTCGAGCAAATTAAAAAAAAATAGAACCCACTTGCGCTTGATCTGGCGTGATCTCGTAGAGAAACCTGGAAGCTCTCTTCCTAGTGACTTTTGAGGTCACTGAGAGGAAGGTTTCAGATTGAAAACAGACTATTTTTCACTAGAAGACTTTTTACTAGAAGGGAAACAAAATAATGATGCGTATTTTGGTGTCAAAAAGTAGTTGCATAGCTAGATACATAAAATGAATGAGTTAAGTGCCATACATGCAAGCAAGACTAATATCAACTAAAAAGAAGCCTTACAATGCAGTTTACATTACAATACCAGGCATTATGTAATATTTTGTATGTATACAGTGTAACATTTCAGTCATTTGAGTCACTCTGACTCATGCAACTTGCTATTTCCTTTCAGGTATATTCTGGTCGATACAAGAATCAGCAAACTTTAGCTGCTCTAGTCAACAGGGTGCAAAACCACCTGGAAGTGTTGCATGAGAATGTACTGGTAGCTGTTCACATTCAAGGCTACAAGAAACCTCCTGTGATAGGAAAAGTGATCTCAGTAAAAGACGGCCCTACATTTGATATCGAATATTTGAAGGGGAGTTAAAGAAAGGACTGGAAGCCGTGGAAACTACCAAATGGAGAAAATTGGACTGATAACTTACCAACTGGGTGTATACTGCTTGTCAATTTCCAACTGGACGAGGAAAATAAATTCACAAACGAAACTTACAAATACCTCAGAAAGACATATCAGGATCTGGAACGAAATCAGCTAGGCAAATGAAATCTGAATCTTTCTCTTTTCCTATATAAGCAAGCGTTAGATTTGGATAGTACTTGCTTTTTGTTCACCAAATTGTTGTATTAATTTGCCACTTTTTTAAATCAAAATGTACAACTTGAATGGAAAGGAATTTCCAACACATGGGAAGATACTCAATATTGAAAAATTCACAAGGTATGCCCCTGTCCCAGCGAACAACTTATGCTTTTTGTTTTCGTGTAGACAGAAAACAATTTGAAAACGGAGCTCATTGAAAACGATGACCTTATGATAATCAATCAATCATTTACCTATTTTAGCATGTTTCATCAAGGAGCTAGGAACTCGTTCAAAATACGAATGTGTATAAATGAGAACTAAGTAATTACAGAGTCTTTGTTAAATTTAAGAGTAAAATTAAGTAATTCCACACCTTTTTAAATATAGGCATACACCATATAGGCTAAGAAGAGAGGGCTTGACTTTGGAATTGCTTAATTTTACCATCATCCGCCGGACATCAAATAGCTAATGACTGAGCTATGATTTCAAATCAGTAAGTCATGATTTGAAATCAGGATTTACTATATCAAATCATAAACTCATGATTTGAAATAGAATTTAATAAATCAAATCATAACTGCATGATTTGAAATCAGAATTTATTATATCAAATCATAAATGTATGATTTGAAATAATAATTTATTATATCAAATCATAAGCGCATGATTTGAAATTAGGATTTATTATATCAAATCATTAATGTATGATATCATATCACAAAACTTTATTTAGTGAAAAACAAAAAAAATGACAAAATTAAGCTGAAACATCTTTTTACAAATGGCACTCCATAATGTAGACCTGTTTTAGTAAGGTCACAAGTTGGAGTTCAGTATTAACATTTAGTATCTGAAACAACCCTTCCATAACCTGGTTTTGTTTACCTTGTCTAGATCAATGTTGTCATATGTGTCTCTAAAGGTTCGGATTTCTATCTTCCTAAACAGTTACTTGTACAATGTAGTTCCAATATCTAGTGACTTGCTGATTCTACTTTAATGAGGAAACCTTTTCTCTTGTTTTGTTGAAGTATGACTGGAGGGATTGAGCAGTCCTGTACACCATCATTGACAGTGTCAACAGAAGTCAACAGTGACCAAGGTATGACATGTGATTCTTGATCTTTCCAAAACAGTTTACATAGTCCTCACAGAATAACATGCACAATCACTCTGGGGGTTTGGTATTTTACTAGACAGATAGTATTAGAATTTTATGAAAAATTGTGTACAGGAACTTACAGAACCTAACTTTATTTAAACAAAGCTAGAAGTCAAAACAAATCCATGTTTCCAGTTAAAGCTGTGCCTTACTTTCAATTTCTCAGAAGATCCTTTAGATTACCTGAAGCAGTTGTTTCCACATACTGCTACAAAAGACCTTGAACAGGCTTTGGAGTCCTGTGGAGGAGACACCAATCAGGCAGCAGAACTTCTATTCCAAGGAAAAGAAAGAGGTCACTTTCCCCTTTAACTATATTTAAGAACAAAATTCTCCTTTTCAATTGCAATGCATATCACCTCTTTGTTTGCCCCCCGTCTACCACAAAACAGCATAGCTTGCTGAACTGTATGTTCATGTTTTGGTTTAAAGTGTGAGCCTAAATGCATGTTGTCAAAGTGAGCAATTCATTTTCAAATCACCTCTTGGTCAGATGTCTACATTAGTTCGAAGATAACCGCCACTCAAGTTTACCAAGGCTCAACTGAAAGGAAATTATGGCCACGAATTTGAGTGAAGAAAAAACCATGCGCGAACAAGACAGGCGACTTACATGCAACATGACCTGAGACAAGGTAGGAACTTGACACGAAAAGTCCCTTGAACTTTGCACAGTGAAGTCAACCATTACCAAGTAGATCAAAGAAGTTATGGAATACATTTCTTTTTCTCAAAAAATATTCTGAGATACATTTGCATGACTGTTATGTCATGTTTTGACATTAAAAAAACAAACAAAAGAACAAGCTTAAATTTTGGTCTGTAAGCAATTTTAAAGGTCCCATTCGATTTTCGTTCATGAAAATCTTCTTGCTCGCCCCAAAGAAAATTCGCTTTGGTTTGCAAAATTTCAAAATCATTCACATTCATGTAAAATAAATAAACTGTTATTGACTAGGCTGATTAACTAGCTGAACATTGTCTCTAGGTGTTTGTTTACAGACCAACATTTTCTAGTTAAATGTGACTTCTGTTTCCATTCATTTAACCCGCTAACCAGGCGATTCAAATTCCAAAACCGTGCAACTTTCAGATTGTCTCTTTTCTCCTTCTCTCCCCGATGAGAGTTAATAGTTAACAATGTTACTCGAAACTTGAGAAGTAATCAGAGCATCATAATTACAAAGCAGCAGACGAGATAATATTTGGAAATGAAAACCGCCTTCACTTCATTCAAATCCCTTCTAAATGACTCAAAAAGACACAGGAACACAGGTAAATAACAGTACAGTTGAACCTCAATTATCTGGAGTCGTCCGGACCTCGGTAAATAGTCTGGATAATCAAGGCTCCGGATAATCGAAAACATGTTTATTAATGAGATAGAAATGCAAACAAAAGGTATACAGCAAAGAAAACATCATTTTAATTGTGAGATCTACACAGCCTTTATGTATTTACAAATAAAAACTTTCAGTTCAGGTATTTACAAAGGTCTAAAATGTCCAAGCATGTTTGTTTGCTTCAAAGACTTGTAGCTTGATCAGAGACTTTCGTTTTAATCCTTCACTTGTCTCGATGCTGTCAGTAAATTTTAGGATCTTGTCTTTGTTCTTCCATATGTCGGAGATCTGCTGCTTGCTGATGTCAAATTCTTGAGCTAAATTTGTTCCTTTCTCTCCTTTATCCAAATGTGAAGTAATTATCTGCTTATTTTTCATCGATAGAACGGCTCACTTTTGCTTCGTAGACATGTTTTTTATTTGAGTTTACGATCGATCGCTCGTGTTTACATAACCCACGCAGAAGGAACTAATCAAGCATAAAATTCCCTTGGTAACAAAACAATTGAGCCAATCAGATATCAGATGAACATGTCAGAATATTTCTTTGTCTCGTCACACTTGCGAATTTTGGAAAGCGCACAGGATGATATGCTGTTTCAACAGTCTTTTGAAAGGATTATCGGGCTTTTTGCGACTTTGAGTTTTCAAGATCACCACTAATCAATATTCATGAAAATTGAGACCAGAGAAAAAAGTCCGGATAATCAAGGTTTGACTGTACATTCATTTCCATTGGTGATAAAGTGTTCAGGTCCCCTGTGTTCAGACTTTTTAGAAATACATTCAAATATATTGTCCAGGTGGCTGGTCTGGATTTGGCTTACTTTTTTGCCATGAAAACAAACGTCGAAAACTTGACCAAATGAGATTGATGCAATCTGGACACCATGAGGTGCGAGATACCAAGTGATTGCAAGTGGCCTTGATATATCTGTCATCTCAACCTTATTACCGACCTAAGCCAGACAAACCATGGCTGATCACAGAGTAAATCAAACTTTTACCTTGCTTGCCATAGTGTAAAACAAGGATGGGACCCTGGACTCTGGACTCTAGATTAAATTTAAAAAAAGGAAAAACGAAAAAAAACTAAAATAAAATAAAAATGAAAAAAATAAAATAAAA
>Ga0126339_10004649_pt1 | contig 10174 bp, 5 predicted proteins | sample OrbTmetagenome_2_FD_92532 | JGI IMG/M metagenome (GOLD analysis project Ga0126339, IMG submission 92532) | Coral microbial communities from Petempiche,Puerto Morelos, Mexico - Orbicella T R C metagenome | ecosystem: Host-associated > Invertebrates > Cnidaria > Coral | place: Petempiche,Puerto...
TCACACTCACGTCGTAAAAGTTAAAACAAAATTACAAACCATCCAAAGCGCTCAGTGTTTGGAAACCGATAACAACATTAACAACATTAATACATATGATCTTATTAGAACTCCACCATTGATTCAAGTGATTCAAAGCCGCCGTAAGGAAAACACAGCATTCGTTGAATACACTAAAACCTGAAAATAATAAACTTTTCATGTTTGTTTACCAGACCAGCAAGCATATACCGACGCACACATTGAGTAATAACATCAGGAAATATGCCACTAAATATCCATATACATAAAATACGAAAATTAATTTCCAAGGCCGAAAAATACCCGCCGACATAACAGCTTTTAATATTAGCTACGAAATTTTGGAAAGCGCTTACCGAACATTTACTGGAAATATTAAGGTACAAACGTATGATTCCATAAAAGAAAAAGTTCCTAAAATGGCCGCAATTCGTACTTTAGAGCGAAATGCTTCAGTACTTGAAGATGTCAAAAGGTGCGCATTTCTTGTTGAATTTATTTCCATAAGAAATTGCGTTGCTCAGCTTTCGCGATATTTATTGGATCCGTTTGAAAATTCTTCAAATATTCAAAGAGTTGAAAAGTTGTTCGGACGGATTTCCTCGTCGAGTTGTTTTTTTATTGATTCAACCGCAAGATAAAAGCTTCACAAGAATGCTGAAGTAATTATCGCTTAAGAGGGCGGACGGAAAAAGCTTGTCGTTGACTTGAATGCCGACAGCGAGTATAAAGACCAATCTAGCAAACAGTACTCGAGTTCCTTTGATAACCCATCCAAAGAAATTTGCAAGACAAAGCGAGACGAGACTCTTCTTGCGAAGAGCAAATATACAAAGATGTTTCGCGAATACGCTCAAAGAACTAATGTTGATATTCGTTTATTTTCAACTGTTAAAAGACTGTCGATTTTCTTTGAACATCTGCATATCCGTAGACAACACTGATGAGTCAAAACCTGCAGCTGAACGACAGAAATAGCTAGAAATTTTGACAATTGCATGAATCTTTTATCGAGAAGAAAATGTTAATTGGTGAAATCTTGCAGTGACAAAGGGCGCATACTGTCTCAGTCTTACTGTTCATATTTCAAGTATGGATTCTCTCGTTGTGGATGGTAGATTTTCAAATTTTTCCTCCGAACTAGCGGCAATTCTTGCTATGTATTGTCAAATTACGCTATTAAAAGATATTTGGAACTCAGGGGAAGCGGTTTAAAGGGAAATCTCCTTTGAAAAGAAATGCCATTAAAGACAAGACCTTTTGTTTGCCATGAACAATATTTTCGCGCAACATGGGGAAATAAACACCACGCAATGTAAATTTATCGAAAATATGATTATTTGTACGCATCGGGAACCAAAACGTGTTGTAACGTTAAGTGAGCTTTTCTTTGAAATTTCCTCCAGTAATATAATTACTAACGACTTTATTCCAGGCAAATGGTCGTCTTTTGACAATTTGAATTCAGTTACCTCTGTGAAATTACGTGCATAATGATCACAAGTGACAGGGAGAAGATCATGGGAAAAGTCGCTAAATGGTGCACCTGTTTGTAGATTGAGTTCAAACCATCATTGATCAATTTGCTGATGCAAGTATCCGCGGCATGCTTGAAAGCGCTAAAATCAACCTTGTATTAGCAATTTCTGTATAAACATTCTCCCCCAGTAGCGCCTCCATAGCGTACTACTTTATAGCACGTACGAGCTGGCGCGAAAAACGTGCGTTCGCGGCCAGACTACATTCTACTCTTGAAAAGGGCGAGATACTATGGTTCCCCTCTGCGGGGCATCATTTAGAGAACAAAGACGAGGAAACAAGCAAGTGTCGTAGGCTGAGGCTAAATTGTGCTAGACCATCTTACCAGGCCATTAAAAACGAGCAATTAGAGGCGATTGATAATCTTTCTTTCAAAGAAACTCGTTTATTTGGCCGAAAAGCGATCGATCTCTTGGCAACGCCTTGCGCGCAATTTCATTAATCAACCCAGCAGACGTATGTGTTGTAACAAATGGTTGAACACGGGCCGCCAGCAAACAGCACATTACTCAGCGCTAATTTGAAATGGGAAACATTATGGCAAACACATGATGGGTTACCATGCAAACATTTAATAGCGCAAAATATGGTGGGACGTCAATAGGGGTAGCTTAAAGCGTCCAGGCGAAAAATCAAAACTATTTTTGTGCCAAAGACAAATTACTAAGTCAATACGCAATGCGCTCTGAAAGATTATACAACAGAATAGCGTGGTGTTGTGATGGCTCTGTCGAAGTTTGTATTTGCTTCCGAGCAAATAGCGCCACTGTAACCGAGCAATTGCAGATTACTTCGGAGAATTCGATTCGATGATCGAATGACAATAGAAAAACGCATGTTGAATAATTTACACCGAACAAAGAACAACGCCACTGACAGAAAAACAACTTTTTCCAACTTTTTTATGTCAAGCTATCGGTTTGGGAATAAGTATTGCGCTGGGTCCAATGATCAGTAATAAGAAAGCGATACAAGACAAAAACCGAATTTCATAATCAATTTAAAACCTCGTTAATATTTTTTTAAAGACAGTATCAAGGACATCGAAGTAAAATCATGTAAATGGGTCGTTATCAGTTATCGCAGGAGAAATATTTACATCCTAGCTTTCAAGTCGCCAGGAAATGAATTGTGGAAGAAGAGATCTTTCTCCGCCCTGGAGAAAAATTAATTTAGAGAAGCAGGGTGCGATAACAGAAAAAAATTAAACAAAATGGAAAAACACTCGTTTCGGAAACTTGCAAGCGGTAAAGCCTTTTAGAAGACGGCCTGAAATAGTTGTGATAAGTAAAACAGACGGAAAACACAAGTTATTTGGGCTGAAAAGCTCGATTAAACGCCACAATAAACAGGAGGCTTTTCAAATGAAGGTTTAATAACAACATTCACCGCATGGCATGGACTTTGAGAACAAAGGTGGGCTGCCGTTCCCCTGGTAACTTGGATAATAACAATGTGAATGGTTTTACTAAGAGCCTTAGAAGCACAACACCACGGCATTTGGAGCGACTAAGGGAAAAAATTAAAAGAGTTTAAAACAATTATCGCGTCCATTGATGCAGAGAGCGCTTCTGGGCGGTGAATTGTGGAAAGACAGCGAGAGAGCAATTTTATGACGAGATTGAAACAAGAGGACATGACTTGCTAATTGTTAGTGGGTTAAATTAAATCCGAAGGGTAGAAAATCTGTCTCTTTTGTCTTCTGTGACAGATTCGCTAGAATAAGACATGATCTTTTGCTCCCTACCTGAGAAAACAAAAAACATTTTTGTTTATCTTATCTCAATGACAGTTTTTTGGACTTGGCTGTCCGAGTCACTATCGACGGAAATTTTTTTCTCCTTTCTTTGCGCGCTTATTCACAGACCGAAAAAAAGTATTGTCTCAAATCAATATTCATTGGCATGTGTCCGAAATCTTAAAAAAGAAAAAACTGCCTGGCAACCATAATCAGCTGTACCAACACAGGCTCATTTACTCGCGTCACTAGCGAAAAGCGAATTGAAAGAAAGCCACGTCTTTTCAATTTGCAACTGAGCGTGAACTTCGGCGCGTTGCGCTGATGTTGTCTCAAAATTGGCCTGTGTCGGCTCGTTGGGCTTTTAAACTCTGGCAGCGAGAAAGCGCGTTGAGTAAAAGGTGCGGTGCTTAACTCATTTCAACGTATTACGGGACTGAAGGCTAGCGCTGCTGTCATCTAAGTGCTCTATTATGGAAGAATTCCAGCTGACCTAACATAAAAGAACATACATCAGGGCGACAACAGATCGTAGTCAATAAATAAAATGCAAAGAAATTAAGGATTTGCCACTGTAAATGAATAGTGGAACGGACATCAACAGAGGTACTGCCCGTAATCTCTTAAATTGTGCCTCAAAAATCGTAGACACTTCGACGACAGTGAAAAAAGAGTCAATACTTCGCTTGCACCTGCTGTGTCGAATGACCTTCGTTTAAAGCCGTCGCTTTTCCGTTCCATCGCTTGGCTCATAGTTTTGTGTTTTCTAGTTTAGAAATTTTCACTCCTAATATTTTGATTAGCTGAAGAGGAAAGCAAAATCGCAGTGATGACCAAATTCACTTCATTCAGCGTCGCGCGAAAGTTTTAAAGCGAATTAACATATCACGGAGTAATATCAACAGTCCCTTCGACAGCATGAATCAAACATTCCTCACCTCAGAGAAAAATAAAATAAGCGAATGCCGAAACGGTCAGATTATCGTTAGCGTTTCGGCATCTTTAATTTCGCTAACCCAAGGAAAAAGACATGATATGAATTGAGACTTAAAAGAATAGTAATGAAGCGTCTTGCTGTGATTAGGCCAGGGAACCAAAACCCGATCGTCTTGTGTATTCTACGCGCTCCTAAACATTACGCACATCAAGTGCGTAGAAAAAAACCGAAATTTTCCAGAAATAAGAAAAGTCTTAAAGCGATATAAACCATCGTTAGACGCTGGGGTGGTTTAAAATGCTCAGAAAAAACGCAATTAAAATGGATCACTACAACGAGAGTTGGAACGCTTTCATTGTTGACACTCGAGACAATGAAGAAAAAAATTCAACCATCGGAATCGTAAACTATGCTTAACTGTCGCTTTACATTTACTCTCGAAAATGGCTATTATTTCGATAAACATTCTTTGCGTTTTCGGCGACAATCTCGCTTTTTTCGAATTTATAGGCGAATCAAGATCTTCGAGGATGAAAAGGGGAAAAACTATGTAAACGTTAATTGCAAACATTGGAGCGAGATAATGAATATTCGTAATCAAGTAAAATTCCAATATGGTTGAAATCGTCTACAACTTCACCAATGCATTGAAACCGATGAAAAACCGAAATTTCTGTCTCAAATTGTTTCCACAGATAAAATGAATTTTCCCAACAAAATATCATTTCTAACAGAAGCGAAAATGAATTAAAGTTTGGAACACGTGCATACGTAAATTCTATCACACACATAGGGTGCGAAAACAAACCTAGAATTTTCGTTCAAACGTATTTTCGCATTTGGCGAAAAGCGTTTCGTAAGTATCTTTATTGCCGATACGACAAATAACGCTGATCATTTCGAAAAATGTATGGTTTAGGTAAACAAATAAAAAAGGTAGCTTTCCGTGGCGATCGCGCGCAAAATTTTCTAATAACGACTAACTCGGCAGTTGTGTATCGATCACATATTCATTTTAATGGTTGATCCGGCAACGCACATTGTTGAATACTTGTGTAGAAAGCAACAATGACATGGAAACAAGCGCTGGTGGTTTTGACAAGGAATTCCTTCCGAAACAGAAGGGTTGTCCTAACAGCGACAGCGTGAAACAGATCGACAAACAAAGAGTCAGCCACGATTTTTGCTTCGCAGTAAATTAAAGAAAGTTTGCGCGAGGATTCGCTTTTGACAAATGTTTCTATTATACAATGGCGACCACGCCATCTGTTTTCAAACTGCCCGAACTCGCCGAAATAGTAATTCAATATTCGGTCTTCCACACAGATAAAAACCCTAAGGCTGCACGAGTGCTGTAGAATAACAGACGCCAAATTCTCATTCGATCAAAGACTTAAAGGTCGCAAAAACACGATGAGAGCGCGCGAAGTTACGCGGGTGCCATGTTATATCTTTTAATCGCGCGAGCGCGCAAATCTATCTAAGTTGGCAGCCGATCTTGCGATCTTCGTCAGGAAAACACCGCACTAAAGAGGATTAATAAGGGGGAACTAGGATACGCAAGTCGCCGGCAATTTCATTAGATTCCATTCTTTGATTTTATCTTTGACTCAATGAGATTCTTGAGGGGAGTGATTACTGTCCGTCACGACTATATCTAGCAAATTAGACTGCGCGTATTGCGTTTATGAGGAGTTCTCAATGAGTCGCACTGCGGAAATCTGCTTTGAAAACTTAAAATGAACAACAAAGGCCAGTTGAATATTTTCTTCCGTTTACTGAATAGAAGCTTTCCATCAAAGAATCCGCTAAAATTCTACGAAATATTAACATCAGGAAAGTGGGAAATTTTCCTTTTCTGTGACAGCTGTGTGTTTCTCAGAGCAAACACAACTCGCCTACTACCACGACACACAAAACAACTAGCAAATTGGACATAAAAAATTATACAGATTTGAACTACTTATAACTTAAAACTAGATCTTCGCAAATTTACAGTGTGTGAAAGAATTCGCCCAGCTATACGTTCTCATACATAAAAAATTTGTACAATACGCTTCTAAATTCATAAGGCAAGTTTGTGGCATTGTCTTGCCTCTGTAAATATAATACTATTTTACAATTTTCGTACAAGAAATCTACAGTGTCATAGTTTTTTTTTTTTTTACTCCTTGCTATCGAGTAGCGAGTTCAACCTTGTCTAACCGGGACCTGAAGAACGATAACTTGGCGATTTTCGGGAGGGTGGCATTTGTTTATGTGACGCGTAAGACCAGGCGAACTGTAAAATGTGCTAGAGCAGTGTTTACAAGAGTAAATTTCACCTGTATGGATCCTCGCATGTCGATCAAGGCTCCCCTTATTGGCGAATCCATTACCGCAAACGTTACAAATAAATGTCTTGGGCCCCACCGCGTGGTTAAGAACGTGTTTTGCGCGGTTTGTCAGACTCCGGAACACTTTGCCACAGTACTGACACGGATACGGTCGGTCGTCGTTGTGGTTGTTCATATGTTTCCTAAGGTAGGCTTTCCGTCTGAACGTTTTGTTGCAGACTTCGCAGACAAACTGTCCTTGACTGTTACCGACCGGGCTGCTCGATCGCGCCTCGCTCTCCACGGCTGTTGTGACAGCACCATTTTTGCCGTTGTCCTCGGCGCTGGTTTTTGGACTGTTTGGGAGCTGCGGTTCGCGTTGAGCGGGCGTTTGCGTCGGGGTTGCTTTTTTTTCGTGCGGCGAGCGAGGTCGATGCCATCTTCGATGCGATGCCAGGTTTGCCGGGCAGCTGAAAACTTTGTCGCATTCTGGGCATCGATATTCAGTGTGCTGAATTCCGCTACACTTGTGCTGAGCAAGCGAAAATGGATCCGAGTACACCTCCTGGCAGAGCTGGCAGATAAATTGGGACTGCGGCAACGGTCCCTTGGGCTTCGGAAAGTCGTACTTGTCCGAGATGGCAAACTCCTTATGTTCGAGAACTGCGGTTTTGCCACCATGATCTGTGTGTCGTTCGTTAAGGGCTTCGCGTCCGCCAATGTTATCTTTACTCCTGTTGTTTTTGTCGCGGCTCTCGACTAGCGGTGGCGGGTTAGGTTTGAGCTTCTTTGCTGGCGAATTCTCCTTCTCCTTTTCCACTTTAAAAGGCTTGAACGCGCTGCTTGGGAAACTGCCGTTAGCTGTCCCCGTCGATGTGAGCAGCGAACTTAACGAAGTTAACACCGGTGCTTTATCCGAGTTGGCCGTCGATGAATGCATAATGTCCGAAACCGCAGACGCTGTGGAAAGCACAACGCTATCTAGTTCACGATACGCTGGGACCGCATCGTACTCCAAAGTTCTTTTCTCTGATGCACTTGCTTCGACGTATGACCTCTTGTTCTTCTTCACCAGAAATGCTTTAGGCATGATCGCGCTTCTTTTGTCAACTCAGCTACACTACCAGTAGCTGCTTTGAAAATATTTTTTTCTGGGTCAACCAGGAACCGTCGGTTTCCAATAAAAATAATAATAATAAACGCGTTCGTTGAAGTTTTTAAACCGTTATCAAGGCTTTTACACTGACCCGTTTCCGCTCTTTAAAGTTATCCTGTTTGGTGAAGTCCAGCGGCGAAATTTCTCGGCTCAGCTCGAGAGATGTCGACACTATCTGCTGGAAGCTGAAATGTTCTTAAGGTCGGAAACGCAAATGTTTTAATTGTGTCCGCGCCGGCAGCTGCTCGATCATACGGTGGTTGTTAAGAGGTTTAAGAACTGTTCATTGAAATGTCACACGCGCGAACTCCTCCCTTTGTTAAATATGTTTTTTTGTTGATCTATCCTCACACGTGTTGAGTATTGTTTCAATGGCGGGTGTGCGGCCGTATTAACATTTCATTAAAACCGAGGGTGTGTCGCGCTTAGCCTTGCTGCCCTAATTCGAGCAACGGTCTTGGATTTTCTCGAATATCGCCCAGCTTCCCGATAAAAATCTTCCCAGCGAATGCGGATATTGAATTCGGCTATTTGCTCATAAAATCGCTCATATTTTCGCAAAACAACCACAAATAATGCCTTATGCAAATCGTAATGTTTATGCATAAACAACAGTTTCCGGCAGAAACGGTACGCAGGGTCTAATTACGCGGTAATTTAGAACACGTGGCCTTGATTGACATCTGTCCTAAAACGATGGCCTTTCATTGGCCAATAAATGGTTATAACAAACCGTTTCATTGGTTAGATATCAATAGCTTCATGCCATAACATGATTTACATTTTATTATTCTTTGGAACAGCAAGAATTTAGGCTCTTTATGTGATCACGGCAAAAAACAGAAAGTTGAATACCGGAACTAACGATGAAGGGTTGAAAGGGACACTCTCTTCCAGTTTACAAATGAGACAGAAAAACATCGCTTGAAAAATTGCTTTTCGGGGAAGCCATTTTCGTCAAATTACGCTTGAAAGACGCGGTAAAAATTCACTAAAGCTCGCTAAAGACCGCGTTTAAGCGGCGAAAAAAATTCATAGGCCAAGAGCAGATGTTTTAGCGAATCCCTAACACGATTCTGAATAGATTAGGGGAATTTACCAGCGTAAGCTCGGATCATTTAAAATAAAAGATCATTCCAGAATCATTCTCTTCATCCATAAACCGCTCAACATCTCCAAGTTTTTAATTTATTTATTTTAGACTATGCGAACAAGAATGATCTACTCAAAACTAGTAAAATTGCATTACTACGGATACTTTCGCCTTTTTACGGGAAATTAACAAAGGAAGGAAAAGCGCTTTGACGATGCATAGTTTAGGGAGATTTTTTCTACAACAGGAAAATTGTTTGTGGTATAATCTGCTCTTCGAACTGAGAAAAAAGCGCCAGAAAATTCGGAAAAGAGTGTAATACGTGAACTTGGACATTAAAACGAACACGGCAGCTGTGTTGTTCTTTTTGTTTTTAATTTCCTCCCGCTTACAACTGCGTTCGTCATTTTCGACTTTTTCACCGATTGTAAAGTTATTCCTACGCTAGGGAGGTTTCGACAGTGCCGTGAAAGTGTTCTCGCAATGAAAAAAGCTTAACTACCGTTGCCTGGGAGAGTAAATCTATTCTGTATCGGTTGGAATGTTTTTTCATTCGACTCAAACGTGTTCTGCAGGGGTAAAAAAACTCGGGGTTCCATTTAAACAAAGTAAACATCCTTTGCAAGCATTGTATAACTCCAGGCCATCACAATTAAGCTTATTGACAAAGTGTCTTCGTAGCCTTTTTCAATCTTCAAATCTATCGGCTCGTGCGGATGTCCTTTGCTGCCACAATACAACGGCCTCTCGAGATTGGCCAAAAGATTTCAAAAGCCTTCCTTAGGAATTGTCTTCACATCATTACAGTCGCTTGGACTACGCAACCAAAACAATTTCAGCTTGCTTTTTGCAGTTCCAAAAACAAAGAGAACGCGCTAACTGTTGCAAGCGCTCTGCTCTCGTCAAGGCATGCAGGCAATTCAAACACTTCGCTTTTCAATAGGAAATTGATAAGAAATATTCGCACTAAAACAAAGGTACTCGATCGCAAAGTGAGTTTCTCTTCAAGAGCGCCCTTCCAGCGCGGTTTTCTCAAACTGCTTTCATCTGAAAAGAGCATCGAAGTGTGCACAAGATGGCTTTTAATTTTGTAAAATAAATAATTTAGGAGAACTCACTCGAACGAGAATTAAAGATCGCTGTCCTCGGATAATTACAAAAACACAGCGAATGTCAGGGCAGGTGTAATCTTGAATAAATGAATACAATTTTCGAAAAGAATAATTAGAGAATTTATTGTACATTTCTGAAGACACTTTGACCAGAATTTACATATGTATGGACATCATCTGCGAAGTTGATCGCTTCTCTCACGGTTTAAATCAAACGATAATAGAGCAATTTCAAGGAGAACTGACGCCGAAAAAACGTATCA
>Ga0126339_10004650_pt1 | contig 10173 bp, 7 predicted proteins | sample OrbTmetagenome_2_FD_92532 | JGI IMG/M metagenome (GOLD analysis project Ga0126339, IMG submission 92532) | Coral microbial communities from Petempiche,Puerto Morelos, Mexico - Orbicella T R C metagenome | ecosystem: Host-associated > Invertebrates > Cnidaria > Coral | place: Petempiche,Puerto...
AGAAAATTATAGAAAGGCAACTGAGCTATTAAAAGAGCGCTTTGGCAAAACCCAAAATTTGACCGACGCTTACATGGAATCATTATCCAAGATCCACGTGCCATCAAGTGACACTAAAAATTTAAGGGAATTTCACGATATATGCGAAACCAATATTCGTGGCTTAGAAACACTTGGAATAATGACCGAGTCATATGGAAGTTTGGTAATTCCCATACTCCTCAAGAAAATACCCGAGGACATACGCCGCTTAATATTCAGAGCGGATGTTTTAGCAGATAGCTCCCTGGATAGATTGAGGGTAGCCATACGACAAGAAATTGAAACATGAGAGAAAAGCCACATATCCTCTCTAGAAGATTCCACATCTGCTGCCATGGACGGGGAAGTATTTGTACCAACCGCTGGCGCTCTACTAACAAATACTCAGCAAAAACAAAGATTTCTCAACGGAAAACCGAAAGAAACACGACCATGCACCTACTGCGCGGAAACACACCAGTACTAGAAAAACATATGATATTGTCTCATTTTTGCTATCGACAGAAAAAGAGAATATCAAAATAAAAGCGCTAGTAACTCCAATTATTTGTCCACCGCTATCAGTCATGATAAAGAATCCAAAGATGCCTCCTGAATTAAAAGGACTCAAACTTGCAAATCGTTTGCAATCATCAGAAAATCTTGACGTAGATATCATCATTGGAAACGACTATTACGGTCAGCTGATTACTGGAAAAATAATAAAAACTGAAAACATTGCCTTGATTGCTATGGAAAGCAAATTCGGATGGCTCCTATCAGGAGGAACCTCAATCTTCACGAAGGCATTTTGCATTACATTCCCCACTTTCCTGTTTTTAAAACAGACAGCATGACAACCAAGATGCGAATAGTTTATGACGCATCTACCAGGGTGTCATCAGAAGCGTTGAGTCTAAATGACTGTCTACACACAGGTCCAAATCTAATGCAGGATCTAACTGGTATCCTATTAAAGTTCAGGACCACAAAATAGCCTTCGCAACAGATATAGAAAAAGCTTTCCTACAAATCGAACTAAATAACCAAGATAAGAACGCTACTAGATTCTTATCGCTGAAAGACATAAACAAATCCGTTAACAGCGCGGACAATCTGGAAACTCACAGATTTTGCCGCAATCTATTTGGAGCAGCGCCCTCACCCTTTCTACTAAACGCAACAATACAATATCACCTCAACAAAAAAGATAACTGGATAATGAAGGACTTAACAGAGAACAGGAACTAATTGCGACGATAAAGCCTTAGAATATTATTCTTTGTCGTGCAGTTATCTACAAGAAGCAGGCATGAATCTATGACAGTGGACCTCTAACTCAACCGCTTTAAATCGCAGAGCACAAGAAGATAATGCACATGCAGCTCAAACGACAAAAATCCTAGGAATCACGTGGAACTCAACAAATGACGTGCTATCCCTTTCACTCGGAAAAATGATCAGAAAATCAGAAGCTATCACAAAACTTACTAAGAGATCCACGATCAGCTTTGTGTCAAAATTGTTTGACCCCCTAGGATATGTTGAACCCATTACAGTTAAAGCAAAGATCATGATCCAGGATCTATGGAAACAAACTTAAGCTGGGATGAGGATGTTCCAAGCGAACAAAAGGACCAATGGCTACAATGGATCAGCGATATCAGCAATTTATATTTAACGTCCATTGAAATACCCAGACCATACTTCCTCACTTCCTATATTCTGCGACAGCAGCCAACTAGCTTACGGAGCAGTAGCTTACCTAAGAGGAATGTCAGGAGCTGAAATATACATTGCGTTCACAATGGCTAAAACCAGAGTTGCACCCATTAAAACACAGATCCTTCCACGACTGGAACTGTTAGCAGTACTCTTAGGAGCGCAGTTATCTGAATATCTAACCAAGACACTACAGCTCACAAAAACCAAATGCGAAGTCACAAAGAGTGTTATGTTGGATATCGTCTACTAAACAACTACCACAATTTGTTAGTACGCGAGTCCACAAGATAAAAGAAATAACATCATCGAACACATGGAGATTTTGCCCAACATCGATGAATCCAGCCGACTTGCTGACTCGGGGACTTGATACCAAATGTTCAACGACAGGAAACAGCTATGGTTTCAAGGACCTCCATCGCTGAGAGAGCCATAAGATACATGGCCTCCACAACCCGGAACATCAATCTTCGCAGAGTACGAGAGCCCACAAATGGCAGTTACAATCATGGCAGATATTGAAGAAAATCCTAACATACTGAACTTCATCGACTTAAGGAAATACAGCACTCTGATACGTGTAGTCAGAGTCACTGCCCTTCTTGTCCTCTTTCCAAGAAAGTGGAAAACACCTGAAGTGTATAATGATAACATCCTCACCACAAAAGAAATGCTGGAAGCAAGAAATTTGTTACTAAAAGCAACTCAACAAATAACTTACAAACAAGAAATATCATACCTAAAGAACAGCGATAAATTCAAAGAACCTGCCATCGTACGACAACTCAACCTTTATCTTGACGATGAAGACCTACTTCGCTGTCGTGGAAGGTTACAGTACGCAGATCTACCCCACGATACAAAGTTTCCCATCCTCATGCCAAAAGATAATTACTTGACTACACTCATCATCCAATTTATGCACAAGACGGTTATGCATGGTGGAGTTTGTGAAACATTAACTCACATCAGACAAACATATTGGATACCGCAAGGTCGACAGTTGGTTAAAGAATCATCTCCAAGTGTGTGACATGCAGAAAAATCCAAGGACCACCATTTGGATCTGTACCCACACCACCTTTACCGAAATCAAGAGTTCTACAATCACAGGCCTTTCAATTTACAGGCATCGATTACGCAGGTACTCTTCATGTTCGCGACCAAGGAAATCACACTTCATCTAAAGTTTATATTTGTCTATTCACTTGTGCCGCAGCACGGGCCTTACACCTCGAGTTAGTGGAAGATCAGACAACCCAGGCCTTTCTTAGGGCATTCAGAAGATTTCTCAGTCGACGAGGAGTTCCCGAATGTATCATTTCTGACAATGCGAAAACCTTCAAAGCTGGAGCTCAAGAACTCCAAACGATGAAAACCCAAGTCCTCACGCCAAATACATCACAACAGTTCCTCGCCAACCATAACATCACATGGAAATTCATAACAGAACAGGCCCCATGGTGGGGAGGATTCTACGAAAGACTTGTTGGACTAGTGAAAAGATGTTTAAAAAAACTATAGGCAAAGCCTATCTGAACATGATTGAATTAAATACAATACTCACTGAGGTAGAGGCAGTGTTAAACAGCCGTCCCTTGACATATCCTTACGTGGATATTAACGATGCCTCTCCTTTGACCCCATCACATTTCTTATGTGGACACCGTCTTCTGACATTACCAGACACAAGAGTTAGCCTCAAAGAATCAGATCCGGCTACATCCCAACTGATATTTCAACAAAAAAGCTAACGAAGAGAGCAAAATATCATGAGAGAGTGATACAGGCCTTCTGGACACGATGGTAAAAGGAATATCTGACAAGTCTGCGTGAATATAACTCTTACCAAAAGAAAGCATCAAACAAGACAGCAGTTGCTATAGGAGACGTTGTTCTCATACATGATAATGTACCACGTAATCAGTGGAAATAGGTGTCGTTACTGATTTACATGAAGGAAAAGACGGATTAGTCAGATCTGTATCTTTAAGAATAAGTTCTGGTAGTGAACTATTAAGACCTGTAGAGAAGCTTTATCCATTGGAAGTGTCGAGCGAGAACAATGCACAAGGTATTGAAAAGGAAGAAAAAGAAGCTATAGCCGATAAACAACGTCCCCCAAAGCGACTTGCCGCTCAGAAGGCAATTCATAGAATCCGGGAACAGTCAGAAATCAATACTTGACACGAACGATATCAGATTCGTTACGATACTATTCTTAAACATTTATCCTTTGCTAATCATTCCATACTATTTCTTATCTAATTGGCCCGGGAGAGTGTCATAAATTATGTAATTATGACGTCACAATGTGCGCGATGTACTTCTGAGATTTACACAATAAAGAAAACAGGTGTCTTGACCATCGTGATACTACGTCATTACAACAGTTGTAACAGAGACAAAGCGTGTCGGAAATAAACAAAAAACTTTACAACTACAAGAAGTCTCCCGTTGTGCTGCTCACTAGTCTTCATTGAAAAATTAAATAATTAAAAAAAAAAATTAAAAAGTTCCAATAACCTTCCAAACAGATGAGCTTAGAGGGATAACTGGTAGAGTGTAGAGCGTAGAGTGTAGATCGAAGAGAGTAGCGGGTAGAACGTAGGAAGTAGAGGGTTGATGGGCTTAGAGGGTACATGGTAGATCGTAGAGCATAGAGCGTAGATTGAAGAGAGTAGCTGGTAAAATGTAGAGAGTAGAATGTAGATGGTCGGGGACTCAGATTTTTTCTTTGTCCCACGCTCGTATCATGTTGATCAGTTCACTTTTCACATTTCATAACCGAGCTTAAAATTCACCATTTTTATTCACTTATCACACTCACGACGACTTTGACAGTGCTGAACCTAGCAGTATGCAGGACACCTGTCACATGAACACAGTTAAATGACCTTGCTCTCCATGAGTTCTCGCAGCTCAGTGGATAGAGCGCCTGCCTGGTGTTCGGGAGGACATGGGTTCGATTCCTGTCGGGGACTCAGAATTTTTCTTTGTCCCACACTCGTGCCATGTTGATCAGTTCACTTTTCACATTTCATTACCGAGCTTAAATTCACCATCTTTATTCACTTAAAATAGACCTGTAATGAAATTTGATCCTACTCCGTGAATACGACCACCCCGTTGATACAGCAAAATTCTCATGGCCCACTGTCCTTGAGTATTAAAAGACTTGGATCATACATCATGAGGTTTTAACTGTAATGTGAAATACACGTACAGTTATTGCTGATTTAAGCTTGTGTATAATCTTGCACTACTACACGTACTTCAAACATTCAAAGGGAAACAGTATAAATAAACAACTCAGAGTCCTAGAAAAGATTCAATAGATGACTGAACAAGATCCAAGAGTGGTAAATTTCTATTTGAGATAACAATTCAAGACGGGCAGTGAACACGACAGGGAAAATTTACCATAATAGATACAATATCTTTACATTGCGACGAATTTAACATTGACTACATGTACATCCACGCTCTTGCAGATTTATCTAGTATTTGCTTGAACAATTGTTTCCCGTTGGTCGTGACGAGAGGACCAGAACATCGGCCAAACAAATGGATGACAGACTCTACAAAAACAAATTAACAAGAAAACATTAAATATAAAGGGAACAAACCAAGCTACAAAATTATACACTTATCATGAAAAAGTGTAGGAATCACACCATCAACTCCCGTGAAATACCACAAATGTATGACAAATCACAGGAAAAGCCCTGACTTCAAGACCAATTTTGACTGTTAGCCCTTTAAAGACATTGCGGGCCCAAGACTCCTCTTAAAGTTCAAAATATCGAACTAAAGTTCCATGCAAAAACAAACCATAATACTGATCCCTGTCTCCCAGCAAATGACCAAAAGATTGCATGTCAAATGCCTGTACTAAACAAACCTTTTCAACATAGCGTGATTTTCATAGAGTTGTTTTAATGCATAAAATGCTTACCTGCAATTGAGACTTGGGAAGCAACTGGCCTTGATATTACACTAGCAGTTCCTAGAAAAGGTTCCTTTGATTCTCTTGATGAGTGTAGAAATCAGTTGAGAAATGACAAGCTACTCTCAACATGAAAACAACAAATGTCTGCCTTTGCTTAGGCAGAAACAACAAACTGTGACATAATGATGGTCAAGACTCCATTATTAGGAAGCAAATTTTGACTGGTTTGCTAAAAACCCCAGCATTGGATCGGAGTTATACGCTTCAGGGTCATATACTTCTGGTACCCTACATGTATGTTAATTATATGTACCTCACATTCTGCGCACACTTTATGTCATGTAATTAAAGTTGGGAGTATGAATCATTTGCACTTCCAGGTTATAGTAAGCTACACCATTAAAAAATGTGCTGACTTGTACTTACTTAAGACACAAAACTGCAAATTCCCAAAAACAGAAACTTACTGCTTCAACAATATCAGATCCAAGTTTGAAGCTACTATCAGTACAATCTTTTAGTTTTAAATAGTAAATTGAAAATAGAACACAGAGTTTGGAGAGAAATTGCTAGGGACATTATTTACCTTTAATTTTGTTCACTTACCCACAACAAGCAACTGAACAGTATCATGAGAAGGTTGTACAGCAAGACTTTCAGGTGTCAGTTTGCAAACATAGATCCTTTCATCTGCTTTCTGGATTGAGTTCAGCGTGAAAGTGGCCTGTCCAGGACTACTTCCATCCCAGTCTCCACTCACACGTCCACTGTATGGAGGATTCTGTATAGCGGTGATTATTTGGAGCTTGTCTATGGAAACCAGAACATCTTTTAAGTTAAGAGAACCATCGGTTTTTGTTGCCCACTCAATTCTGTCTATGTTTCCTCCATGAAAGGCCCAAGTGAAGTTAACAGATGATCCAAGAACTCCAGTCACCTCTTTTCCACTAAAGGGCGAGGTGAATTGCTGTAGACAGACTATTGTAGATATAACATATGAAAAAAATGGGTGTTACTAACATAAAGTACTCCAACATTCAAATAAAAGAAGACAAACAAGTCCATTGCAACCCCACCCTAAGGATAGCTAGTTAAGACAGACACCCTGTTATTACATGTATGTCAGTTTTTATTGTCCTGGCGGCACACTGATATACATGTATTTTCTCTCACATTAGTCTGTTTGATACTGACACCTGAAAATACAGCCAATGGACACTTTTCTCGGTCACCCAAGTGAAACACTCAAAGAAAGTTAACCTTACTTAATTTACATCATTTGCAGACACTGGTTATCTGTGCACTGTAAATTTAATTTGTCATCACAAGGTATGTGCCATTTGTGTCAGGTTAGAAAATAACAGGTTAATGTGATTTTATTGAAGTCAGAGCTTGACAAGCACGCATGCACGTCTTATTTATAAATCATAACTAACATTATGCTTGTTGCAATTGCATCTATCTCATTCCCACTCGATTGATGAAAATAACTATCTTTTTGTTATCCAAGAGGTTTTGTAGACAGTGGACAGCAATTTTTAACCTAGCTTAAAGCTAACTAATATCTATCTATCAGGTTCAGTACCGCTCAAATGTAAGTTACCGTCTCTCGTCATGTTTCTTGCGAGACGTGTCGTTTCTCTCGAGAATCACTGAAGCATTTAGTATGGAATATATTACTCGCAAGAAGCTGGCGTGCATATCAAAAGCAACTGTTAACATGCTACAACAAAAAGTACCATCAAATTAAATGTGGGCTGCTATACATATCGGTCACGCACTCTATTTGCATCAAACAAACATATTGAATGTTTGTATTGATAATTATGTTTACATACATCATTTGCGTTGTCGCAGAACGTGAAATTTTCAACCATAATTCGCAAGGGAAACAACCTTGAGTTTACAAAGGGAAGAAAATAGAACAGAGAAATAGCGAGAGTTTAATACAGTACAGCCCAAAAATAATACGATTCGTTCGCGAATAAAAAAAGTTCTGACAATTAAGGTAATATTTTATGTGACTGGGTGAAAGATAAGGTACAAAAAGGTCTTGTAAAGGCATTGAACAGACCGTGTACGAGAAGTAGAAAAAAGAAAATAAAAGCGATTTCTTTTTCAGACAATAACTTGGAAAAATACTCCAGCAGTCTCAGTCGGCAGTCAAGTGAGACTAAACTAAACACAGAATTGTTCTTGAAATTACTTTGAGGTAAGAAACCATTGCTTGTCTCGAATTTAACAAAACCAATAAACAAAATGTTTTTGAGACCAATTTATTGAAAAAATTCTACTTTTCTCAGTCTCAAAATAATTGTTGACACAGATTGATGTCAGGAATGAAACATCAAAACATTACTTCTTAAAATCAGTTAAAACTAGTAGTAATCAGAGATTATGAGAGTGCGTTCGATGCCCTCACTTTAATATATGTACCTTACATAAATGATTTCACTAGCTGACGTTCAACCTCTGTCTATTGCTGAAATCAACATTTTTCAGCAGCAACCGAGGTTTTACAGTCAGATATGCATAGTGTCAAAGTCCATGCTAGTGAAGAGGTCATGATTTGTTAATACATGTACATTGCGTGATGCCGCGAGTTTCTGTAGACTCACAAGTTTCATAGAATAGTACATTATTCTAAGCTAGCATTTGCAATCGCGTGCTCATTTCACGTGCTCATTTCATTTAGTCGTGCGACTAATTTGAGTATTTCCTCTGATGAATAAAAGTCTTATGGATCTTGCCTTCAGAGTACTTTTCCTCCGATTCCAAACAATGAAATTTCGACCAGATAAAGACTGAGACTGATCTGTTGCAACTGGAACTAATCAACAAATGCAATCAAAACGTAGCTGTTCCCACAGTTATCATCCCAAAGCCAAGTTGTGTTAATAAACAAGGGCAATTCCCTCAGATTTCGATAAATGCTACTGTCGAAGCATTAAAATTCGCCAAAATCTAACGCGGCGAGCACATAATAGTGAATCATACAGCGACAGAATGGAAAGCAGTCAAAGAAAGATCCATCGCAAAGACTAGCTCACATTTTTATGCTCGCCACATGTCTTATCACATGTCTTAACATTAAACGGTACCAGTTTACTGGCCGTGACACGCCCCTGCAAAAATCAAGTGGGGTGGCCATTTAGGTGTCCTTACAGGAATGTGGATTTTTCTGCATATAACCGTGCACAGCGAAACCAACTCCTGAGAGCCACAGGTCAAAATTAGGCTTGCGTTCTTTGAACACAATAAACACATAACCTTGCTTTCCAACGCGAATGTTCGAGTCTGTTTCAGGGCACAGCAGCAAGCAAAGTATAGCCTACTACAGCTCACGGCCAACTGTATTGCAGCTATAAGGTGTCTGCAACACTATATTAAACTGATTTGAGAATCACCAACCACAGAGGACACAAATTTCCAACATCACTAATGTTCATTTCATTCAAAACTCGAATCAAATGGCTTCCAGTGTTGACCACAACTGTAAGTGTTCCGAGAGTATTTTTTCAACTCCTGTAATATTCAAGGCAACATGAAAGCTTTCAGCTCACAGGGCTGCTCTGATGACAAAAACTGACTAGAATTTTTCAGTATTTCTTTAAGATTTGTAGCTTTTGCAGTTCAATTCTGCTTTCGCTGTATGTTTTCATTCCGCGAGAAGCGACTTTCAAGGCAAGTTTGACAGTGGCGTGATTTTCCTTGACCAATCACAACTCTTTGCTAGGCATAGCAACCAATGAGATTGCTGCATTTTGTATGGACAATAATATACGTCAAATGGCTTTTCTTCGTGTTGGCCAATGTGGGAACAAAGGGGACTTTTGTCTGATTGGCTGATATGTTACCCTAGTACTCAGACTCTTATTGAGCGCACGCTACTGAAATCTTAAAAACAAAGATGGCGTCCGAAGGAGCGATGTCATTGTTGACTTTGCTTCACCGCTTGTTCGAGAGTTTTTGGTAAATGTTGCAGTCTTTTGCTTCATCCCCATTTTCAGAATGGCAGGAAAATATAGGGCAAGGAAGCTCAAACTTTTCACAGGTTGCCGTTTCTGCTTTTACTGGCGAGTAACTGTTTCCCTCGTGGCTTCTTGTAGCTGGTTGCAGGTTGGAAAAAATGTCCTGCAACAAGTGCAAAACACGCATTCTAACAGCGCGTATGTAAAGTTTAGAGAACGGTTAGTGTGTAGAAAGTGCTGCTGTAATTAAATTAACAAGAGTGCTAGGGTGTTATACTAAAAAAGGAGTTTGTTTATATATCTTTTTAATCAATTCAAAATATGAAGGTAAATTAATCAACATGACACGAGCGTGGGACAAAGAAAAATTCTGAGTCCCCAACAGGAATCAAACCCATGACCTCCCGAACACCGGGCGGGCGCTCTATCCACTGAGCTACGAGAACTCATGGAGAGCAAGGTCATTTAACTGAGTTCATATATGATAGGTGTCCTGCATACTGC
>Ga0126339_10004651_pt1 | contig 10173 bp, 7 predicted proteins | sample OrbTmetagenome_2_FD_92532 | JGI IMG/M metagenome (GOLD analysis project Ga0126339, IMG submission 92532) | Coral microbial communities from Petempiche,Puerto Morelos, Mexico - Orbicella T R C metagenome | ecosystem: Host-associated > Invertebrates > Cnidaria > Coral | place: Petempiche,Puerto...
ACTAGACTATTCATCAGTTTGGTATTTACTACAGAGCAGTTAAAATGCAGACAAATAGAAAGCAGTTAAAACGCAGTCAAATTCAAATCTACTAATGAGATATCAAAAAAATATTGTTGCCAACAAATTATCTTCAATGATGAAGCATGAACAATTGAAAATAAATATATCATTGACATAACTAGAAACTAAAGTGTCAAAACAAAGTGTTCCTGATATCATTGATTTGGTAACAATTCAATTACATCAATCTTTTCACTTCTTTTGTCTTCCATTCCAGTGCTTAAAGGCTATTTAACAAGTAAACTATTAGCCCTCATTTTCTATGAGTGAGTAGTCACTGAGGCATAGCCAAGTTGACTATCACTCATAGAAAATATGGGTGAGTAGTCTAATTGTTTAGTTTAAGTAGAAACTCTAAAGGATCACTGCACAAAAACCTCAATTTTGTCTTCTTAATCCTAAAATTAAGACTGATTTTCAGTTTCAAAAGCAGCATGCATATATTAATATGATCGCTGTCTATCAGAAATTAGTATAAACCTACTAGCTTTCTATCGCAAATGTCATTCTCTGATCGGCTACACTACTCACTATCATTCTGTGATAGATAGCGAGTAGCAGAGCAGTGTGCCCTTGTTAACAAACTGACGGCTTCTTTTTGTTTTCGAAGTGTCTGTGAAGAGGATTTAGATAAAGTTTTGAATGACTAGTAGATTTATACTAAAACAATTTCTATGCGTGATAGTTGACTTGGGTCGCGCCCTCATCAACTATCACACGATAGAAATCTCGAGCTCATAATCTAATTGTTAAATAGAATACAATTAGAAAACCAATCAGATTCATGGACTTTCAATAGAACACAGCTGAGTGGCTACTATAAACAATTACAAGGAGTGGCAAACAGTACTTCAGAAAATATGTCTTGCAAAATTTTGGTCCGATCTTACATCTAACATCTCACAAAGTATTATATTTACCAGCCCCCCTCCCTAAAATAGGCAAACAAAAGATTTCTGAAGATTAGCAAAACGATAAGATCTTCATTCAAAATTTCTGAAACAGAAAACATGCTCTATTATGAAGATTCAACAGTCGCTTGGATAGATTATGATACTTGCACCTTGCTTGGCTTCAGAATTTGATTCACACACGGATCAATTTGCGACAAAGGCCAACATTGTCTGTATGAAGACTACCTCAAAAAAAGGATTCTAATAACTTAAAATCAATTGAATTTTACAAGTAAATTAAATACTTTTTAAAAGTATATTAAAAATAAATGATGTAAACTCAGTTATGTTTGTACCATGTTTGTACCAAGTTTGTTTTTCTTTTGAACAGGAGTCAATTCACTATTTAATAATTATTATTAAATAATAGCTGATTGGTTAACCTAGAAAAAATCCATTAAACTTACTTGAGCAAACATAATTGCAACTGATACTTTCACAAGAAGTATAACATTATTTCTAGCTCATTGCATAGTTGTGGTTTAACAGCTCCTGGCTGTGTAATTCTCATGTACAGTTAATAGGGAGCTAAAGCAAACCGGGATGACAACGGCAACAAGAATGTTACCAAACAAAAGGTTAATGGGCAAAAAAATAGCTGTGCACATGCAACAAATCTTTGTACATTTCTTTCGCCCGAAAGAGGTACCAAGATGCTGCTTTGTGGCCAGCGTGGCCTCAAGAAATTGTTTTGACCCCTAAGAGATACCAATTCTTAAAAACAACAAATTATCTCCTCTCATATTTTTTCAGGTCAGTACCCTAAAAGTCTCCTGCTTTGGACCTTGTGAGGCTGAATATCCTAAGAGGAAGCAAACTGGACCACTTTTTAACCCCCAAAAGGCAAGACAAGAATCCCCATCTTTTTTATATGGGACTCCCTGCCTCCCACCTGAGATTCTTACTGGGCTATTCAATCTTTGAGTGTTCAGCTAAATGGGAATTGTGCATTAATTAGTTAGGGCACAGTTAGTGGTTTTAGACGAAGTTTCTATCCCTCAGCTGTTTGGGTTTTTGGCATTTTTAAGCAATAATTATTGTTATTATTTACATGTACAGCAAATAGCAAAACTGTTTTACCAATTAATATCTAACAAAATTTGCGAAAAGTGCATAAGCAAGTTCCCTTGGTCCAAGCTTTGTCATAATGCTATTCTGTTTTCTTTGACTGTGGTGCATACAAAGCCTCAACAAATTTGTGCCCCACCAAACAAAATATCTTTCCTATTAAAAATATCATGACAGGCTGATGGCAGCAGGCAATAATTCGATAGTATGGACCACTGAATGGGTCGCTAACTGCTGGGCACACCATGTTGTTGAGGTTGATATGAAGCAGCTGTGAAAGAAAAGAAACCTTGTTATCTCCAACGTTGATTCAGAGAGTACTTGTGTCACTTTGGAAGTAGACTATGAGTGGTCTCTCTTTCACTAAGTCTGTCATTCACGACATGAAAGAAATCCTTGGGCAAGAAGCTAATTTGGTCCTGTTTCAAGGATTCTGTTTTTGGAAAGTGAAATAAACATTCCAACAAAACGTCCCACATCAAAATTATCAAAACCATATGAAGCATCCCAAGTGTCGACGATGCGTTGACAACTAGTTGTCAATGCTCCAGCATTAGCCAATCATGTTTTTGCTTTGTGAGAACAACACATAATTCTAACTCATTGGCTTAGTCAGTAGTCCATCCTTTCATGCGTTCCTTGCCCCCGAGATTTTGTGCAGCCATTTTTTTGCTCACAATTTTGTTTCGTGTCATACAACAGACTAAGTGAAAAAGGGACTACTCATGAGTAGTCTCCTTTGCAAGTTATGGCTGTATGCCACTAGATAGACTATTCTTGGACATAACATTCACTCTCTCTTATGATCATTTACATTAAGTTGAGTCGGAGCTGTAATCAGAAGTGTAGAGCGATACAATCTCGCGAAAATCAAACCGATGGACTCAGAAGCAAAACACTGATTCTGATTCTGCTAGATTGTTGGATTCGCAAGCAGAAACTGAAGAACAACCAATTACAATGCTCGATTCCAGGCATCCTGATTGGTAGGTTCTTCCACTTCTCCTTAGGACTCCTACAATCTTGTTTGCACTGGATCATAAGGGTTGGATTCGTAAGTGGAATCTGAAGAAAATGGAAACATTCCAATTCTTCTGACTTCAATTCCCTCAAGCTTATGGCTCCCCTAAGGACTCCCATTTTTGATTTTTACATGTTCATAAGCGTTGTTATGATTCTGACTCCATCTCCCACTTCATCGCTAGTGAAAACCAGAGGCCCGTTTCTCAAAAGCCCCATAATCTTCTCAGGCCCAAAAAGTCATTTTTAGTTAATCGGTATTTAAAGACAGACAGGTGAATACACCTGGAACTTCTTGTATGAAGAGAACCTCTTTTCTTATTAGGAATATATGAATAAAACAGCTCTGTAGTCAAAAGATTTGAGATTTTGCTACGGCTTTTCAGGTGCGAAAACGTTTGGGGACCCTGGAGGAACGGGCCCCAGCTCTTAGACAAGTAAGCGGTCAGGGGATCATAAACAGATCAGCTATGGACCTGAACCACTCATGAATGGTCAGGTGCTTTCCATGTTCAAGGACACAACCAGCTGAGTGTAACTAATGTGCAAGCCTGCGAGCCAGAGCCACGAGCCGCAAGCCACGAGCCTACTTTCGCGAGCCACTACACTTTTTTTTCTGTTTTTTTGAGTTTTTAATTTAACGTTAACATTTTACTCAGTAAATGCTACACTTGGCAGAAGAAACAAAAGTTTTCCATTTTCTTTCGTGCATGAAATTCCACTCAAGTAGTTTTTCCGTCTGTATCAAAACGGATTTTGAAGGTCAGTTTATAGTTTCAGATATGAGTAAAACTTTGAGTTTCCCTCACAAATTTTCATATCAAAATGTTGATTATGTAAAATTGACTAACATCCAAATATAAACAGAGAAACGTTCAAGTGAGGCAAATTTTAGGTAATTATAAGGATGATATATCAAGAAGCACTGCCACAAAAGATTCATAATTTATTTTATTTTTTTTTTGGCTCCCAGTTGTCCATGGTTTTGACTCCTGGGAAACCAGGCCAAGGACTGTGAAGACTACTTATTTCGAGCGATTCAAAAGTTTGGGGATAAAACCCATCCGCCCGGCCCAGTTAAAGTCAGTACAATTTACTGCGCTGAAAAAAATCACAACTCCTCACAAACTAATTAAAGATTAGCAAAAGTTTACCTCTGTACCAAACTTGTGGGATACACCTCACTTGTACTCGACAAATCCTTGTTTAATTCTCCCCCGGTGTTACAACGCGTCCTATTTTCTGTGTTCTCTCGAAAAAAAACTACGTGTATTTTACAGATCACTTGTGTCTCTGATTACAGATGTTTACGAATCTCGTGATCCTAGTTGTCAACTTATGAAATGTCACGCTGTCACAACACCTCCATTTACCTCGCTTGCAGCTACCAAAAAGCAAGATGGGAAAAATGCCCGTCCTATAATATCTGCTTAATTGGTAGAAATTTTAAAAAAAGAGAGGAAAACTCTCCATCACCTCACTTGCCATGCTACAGTGCACCAACACATGAAGGCTGCAGGTGTTTACCATTATGCCAAAGATTCCTGAAATTTTGGTCAGAAGTCAAATGGAAAGGTCCATTTTGGTTTTTTCCGACTGGTATATCAGAATGTTCGGGATCGCCGTTCTGTTTTTGACAAATCGGTTCACTGCCCTACTTCTCTTCACTTATGTAGGGAATTCCGAAAAGGAATAAAAAATGGTAAGAGTCCAATTCCTCCTGGTTGGCCTGGTTTGATCCATTTTCTTCAGGTATTGGTACCCCGCATGTAATAAATACCATATTAGGGCATTATGCCCATTTTTGGATTTTTTGGCAGGATCCTTTCAGGGCTCGCAAAAACAGACTCACGGCTCACAGCTCGAGGCTTGGGCTCGCAGGCTCACAAAATAGCCTTCCCCTAACCAGCTGTTACTTACTGATTAATTCCCTAGTAACTCAGAATGACAAGTCCCTGATAACTTTGAATAACTTTTACCTCAGATCAGACCGTAGCTAATCGGAAATGTCTACAGCTAGCCTAAACAAACTGACTAATGACTACATACCATGGAATCCTGACTTCTCAAACCCTTGAGTTTTGGAACCTCCTAATAACTCTAACCAAAAGTTGCATCCCTCCCCTAAGTCAAATACTGTAATTTTACCCGAGATCTCTTGATCTACCCAATTTTTCAAACAAATTTTTATTTCCCTCGGTCATGATCAAAAAATCATGCTTCCACTGTATTTTTTCACCATTCATTCATTGTTCAGCTGCATGAAGGCTTGTTTTCCTGCAAATTATACATGGATTAAATAGCTATACTTACTATCACTTACCATTCCTAAAGGCTGAAGAAACAGTAGCATGTAGAATGAAAACACAGTGAACGTCAAGGTTGCCCAGGTGAAGTCCCAAACAGGTTCTAAAGTAAATGGCCCTGTCGTAGAGACATTAGATGAACACTAATAAGAAAGGATACACGGTATAAGGATATCAGAGTTTCTCCCTGATAGAGGTCAGCCAAGCATTAACAAATGTTTAATTTGGTGCCAATCTAAGCTAAACATACTACACAGGGACCTTTCGATAGCAGCAAAAGAGATTGATCGTGAGGTTGAATACAAGTATGACTTTTGAATTTCATTGCCTTTAGGTTCTCAGGGCCCTTACTTCTATCTGTTGCTGACCAGTTGGACAGGTGACTATTGGAATGTGATTGGTTTGAAATCTGTAATCAAAACCATTAGCATCAGGTTTGAATCTTGCACAACTGCCCTCGGCGTTGTCAAATCCATTCAGCTGCAGGTGATTATCACCATCTACTTAACAAATAAAGAAGCCTAAGCCGTGTATTACACTGTGATAAAACCCAATAGGCGTTTGAGAACACAAGGGAAATGTAGAAAACATGAGCCATAGACGATTGTTTTCTACATTTTGCGAGTGTTCTCAAATGTCCGGAGTGTTTTATCACAGTGTACTACACAGCTTAGGCTTCTTCATTTGCTTTATAATATAGAGGTAATGTGGCAAAAAACAATAAAACACCCTTTTTCTATGTTTTGTACTCTGATAAAACATGGGTTTTTGACCAATCAGAACGCGCTCGGGGTCCTATCTATTCAACAAATTGACATCAGCTTTTTGTGTCTGTCCTCTTATTGATGATAAATTGTGTCATAACATTGTCAAAGTGGTTCCGCAGTAAACTTTGACAATGTTATGACAAAATTTATCATCAATAAGAGGACAGACACATAAAAAACTGATGTCAATTTGTTTTTTACAATAACAAGACCCCAAAATGGTCAAATGCTGGGAATAAATGAAGGGGAAAAGAAGCCGTAAACTTGCCGTAAACAAAGATAAGTGTATTTTATTCAAAATAATAATAATAATAATACTTGAAAGCTTGCATAAATTAAAACTTTATCCGTATGTACTCTTATTGATGATAAAAATGAGCCAATCAGCACACAAGAAATGAGACAGTTATTGGTGATATTGGCCGGCCAGTCTGTTGGGCAAAATCGGCCACCCACTCCTGCAAGACAATGAAGCCACCTACTTCAAATCTTTGTAACAATCCTGTACCCTAACAATTATTAATACAACATACCTTGACATGAGACAAGAAAAAAAGGAACAATAATTAGAATAAGGGTGTGCTGTATCCAGTATGCTGCAACCTCAAAAGGCAACTGAAAACAAACAGAATGTCATTAAGGATGGTGCCTACTAAATACAAAGGTTTTTGCACCAAGTTAGAACCAAGGGCTATTGGAATCCACAAAGAAAAATGTGGGTATCCACGCATTCTTTTGAGATAATCAGCCTCGAACCTCAACAAAAATGCTGACATCAGCATTTTTCTGAAAAAAGAAGGAAAGGATATTTGTTCACAGATTTCCTTAGAATTCGCCTTAACATACAGAAAAGTAAACACATTTAAAAAGATCTTTAAACTACATGGCAAATGGTAGCAAAAACCATTTTTGGTATGTTTTTAATAACGAAATCATTGCAACAGTGCTCTTAGTGTCTCTGACAGCCTTCCTCTCAATCAGCTAAAATACAGTCTAAATACCTTTTGCTCACAACCAGAAACTAATGATGTGTTGAATACGCTTGAAACCTTCATTTCATAACATAAAATGTAGGGGTAATCACGCATTTTTTAAAGTTATTCATCTTTTTTGAGAACTTTTATGCTGCCTGTTACATTACTTCCTGTCACCTCCCCAGTAAGTAAGACATTTGCGTCTCTCGCACTAGTTTTGTGTGTGCACTACGCCATCTGCAGGTACATGTTTACAGTTGGATTTCAGTATAATTTTCAACAGATTACAGATAGGTTTTCAGCTGGAAGACCTCAACAGAGTGGTTAGCGATATGCTGCCATACTGGTGCTCCTGGTTTAAGTACAGGTTCATTTTTTAATTAACTTAATTTGGTTACAGTAGGAATATTTTGCTTTCATTTTAGTCCTGTACTTGGTAGCATAGTTGATTGCATCAATGTCAACCCCAGCACGCGCATGGCGCCTAAACCATGCCTTGCATGATGCACAGAACATGTGCGCACTAACAAAAGTAGGCACCATCCTTAATTACATGTATGTTAATTACTGACAGTATTCATTCTTGAACATGATTACTTCTCCCATGTCCTCTTAAACAAAACAACACTAAGAGATTTCAGCATTTGAGCAGCATCTCTAGTCAGTCCAACTCAATTACATTCATTTGGTTATAAATTTGCATGGGCACTCCTGTTCAGAGTACATGTATGTTGCAGTATTAAAGGGGCCCAGTCACGGTGTTTTGTCTTTTTTTTGGCCACGCACAAAATCTCCTTTAAATCAAAGGAAACCTGAAAATAATAGTTTAGTAAGATAGAAAAACATCAAAGACTGATAATAATAATAAACCATATTATTAAAGGAACAAGGATGGTTAAGGATGGCAAAGATTAACATAGATTGCAAACGACAAATTTGAAAAATTTAGGCTACACTTTTCAACATGTGCAAACCGTGACTGAGCTCCTTTAAGAACATCAAATTACTAACAAACGTCTGCCTTAAAACAACATACATCTGAACCCTGAAACCCATAGGATTGAAAGATAAGTGGGCTAGTATTTAAATAAATGTATTTTTCATTAAGGATGTCATACTGTATCTGACTTTTAAGTCTGCATCATGAAGTCCATCACCAGAAAACAAACTATCAATATTATGTCAACGTTATATGCAACTTGATCCTGCCTGAGCTTTCAGGCCAACTAGATCATGCACCTTGGTGTGCATGATTGTATTTCACAAAGGATGAAGTAAATATTATTTTGAACTCACCAATCTTGTATTAACCACTGGAAACAGGAGTGCTTGAAAAGCACCAAATAGCAAATAATTGTGAATCCTGCCATCAAGAAAACAAAACACACAAACAGATGTAATTTTATATCTACCATACAAAGAACCACCCATAATGAAAGCAGATCTTTTCTCCCTCGACAAACTAAGGGTGTGGAGGTGGTAAAATGCTTTTAACTTTTAAGAAAGAGGTGTTAATTGTATTGTGGTGAAGGTGTTTACAAGAATAGAATCACTTTGTTTAAACAAATTCATTCAACGCGGTCAAACAGGGTGCTCGTATCAGATAGGGCAGTGACCAAAGACAATTTACCATGGAGCAACCCTACATAAAAAGTAAATCAAGTGTTTAATCTGGGAAAATGTAAGATACTCACCTAAAAACACACAAGACATGTTTACTTGGAGGAACTGCTAACAAATAAATCTAGTAAGAAAAGTGGAAACAATATTACTTAACAGGCATATAACTTAAGGCTTGTTTGTAGTAAATAGTACATTTTTTCAAACTATTTAAAACATTTTCTCACCCTTCTCAGGTTCTGGTAAATATATAGTAGGAAACAAGCTGAAAGAGCTTCACAACATCAATTAGGTTTTTAAAATAGCAAATGATTGGAAATACATTCAGATAATTGTTCTTAATTAACAATTTTCAAGATCATTTTAAAACCAGTAAGTAGCTGTATCATTGTTTTCACAGCTCTACCACTCATTTTTGGCTCATAAGAAAACTGCTGAATTGTATTTGTAGTGTTGCAGTATTGCTGGTTTCTTTTGGTTGTATAACTTGCAGAAATCAGATGCTCTCTCCACAATATTCTCCTTGTGTGCAGGTTGGCCACAGCGCCAGAAATGGATTCTTGTACCACTAACAGACATATTTAAAAATTTCTGTTAAACATCCCCAGGGGGAGGAGACAAATGTTAAAATCTGAGACTTGCCCAGATATCAAGACCCTTGTTTGAAAATCTAAGACAGAGACTTCACAATTTCAGGGTCCAAGACAAAAGGAAACACACAAAACGAGATTTGAGATTCATCACAAAAGATCCTGGGATTTTAAGACTGCTTCAAAAGTTTCTGAGACCCACTATTTTCTTGGTGATTTCTAGGCACCATTCACCACAGCTCCAGGGAGTCCACATCAGCAAAACCCCCCCCCCCCCCCCCCCCCCCCCCCCCCCCCCCCCCCCCCCCCACCCCCCCCCCCCCCCCCCCCCCACCACCACCACCACCACCACTCTTTCCACCCCTTCCTGTGACACTTCTCTAAAAATCAAAGACAGGCGACATGCAGTTTCGAAAACAGGCGTCACAAGACAACGTATTGCACAGCACCACCTACATAAAATTCCCCCAAAATTATACCAAGGATCAGCCAAGGATGAATTATCCATGGCCCAAATTATACAAGAGAACGCGAACGTCAGTGAGTTTGATGAATAGATCATAAGTCTTGATATATTTGAAGTGCGTGCTTATGATTGTTGACTCGGAATACGGTCAGACAAATTTCTGAGCTAAAAGCTTTTCTATCCTTTCGGATTAACAGAAGTTTACACATTTCACGTGTGACCCTTTACCTGAGGCGTTCTAAACGTGGCTGCCGATCTTTTTTTTTTTTTTTTTTTTTTTTTAGGGTGGGGAATAACTCTTACCCTATAACGGTTAAAAATCGGAGAACGGTTGAAAAAACAATGA
>Ga0126339_10004652_pt1 | contig 10173 bp, 8 predicted proteins | sample OrbTmetagenome_2_FD_92532 | JGI IMG/M metagenome (GOLD analysis project Ga0126339, IMG submission 92532) | Coral microbial communities from Petempiche,Puerto Morelos, Mexico - Orbicella T R C metagenome | ecosystem: Host-associated > Invertebrates > Cnidaria > Coral | place: Petempiche,Puerto...
AACAAAACAAAAACAAAAACAAAAACAAAAAAAACCTGCATTACAATTACAGAGGTGAAGATCTTCTTGATCATAAGAAGACAGATCAGATCTTCGGAACATATTTCCGTTCCTGTCAGACGTCTCTCAAGAATAGCTCAAAATCTGTCTTACAGATTTTTTTTTTTTAATTTTGGCTCTAAACGCGATTCACCCCTACAAATCAACTGTGGAAATTTCATCATGGGTTGTGTGGTAGGTTTTCGAGCAATCCTCGATCAAAGACTGGCTTTTACCACCTTGGACGGGAATTGAGCAAGGGTAAATTAGAGCTCTTTTATCGGTTTTTTATCGACCTTTTTTTGTCATTTTTTTGTTTGGCCCTCGGCTTAAACACATGCTTGAATGGAGTTTGAAACTGTCGTTACCTATACCGAAGTGACTTAACGCCATTCAAGTGCTGAAGTGATTTTTGTTTCCTCTTAGGGTTACTTGCGTCATTTTTGCTCGCGCGATTAATACTGACGCGTGGTAGTAGCGCGCGCTACTTTGTCTCAGAAAAACTGTAGTAAGCCACCTTAAGTTCCAGTTGCCCGTAATTTAGTAGCCTGCTCAGCTGGCGGTTTCAGTGGGTTTTTGTGAGGCGTAACGAGCAGCGAAGCTGCGAAAAAGAGCGGCGAAGCCCCGAGGAACTCCACAAGAACAATGTTCGGCTATTATTTTTCTAGATACCACAATCAAACTGTGCCTTCGGGCTAGTTTTAATGCCTTGATTAAACAGTTTCAAAGTTCTTAAATGCTTTTGCTCATTGCTACCTAACACACGAGGTCTATAAACGATCACGTCATTCTCTAGGAGTCCAATCGCAAACGACACATAAAGCAGGGTAATTAATGGAATTGGTTTCAATTATTTTAGGGTAAAACAACATAACAGACAGGTTTGGAGAGGTATGGAAATTCTCCCTCAAAGGAATGTTTATTTGAACTGTTACAAACATTAATTAACACTTTGTTCCAATAAAAAAGTCCACAAACTAATCGAGAGCAGCAGCCCCTGAAATAATCTCAATCAACTCCTTGGTAATGACAGCTTGACGGGTGCGGTTGTATGTGAGCGTCAGCTTATCAATCATTTCACCTGGAAACACAAAAGGGAACAGTTAACAAAATGGAATCTTTGCCCTTTGACTTTCAGTGAGAAAACGTTGACCAGCTGAAGGAAGAGAAGAGGAGGAGAGGGGAGCAGAGGGGAGCAGAGGGGAGGAGAGGGGAGGAGAGGGGAGGGGAAGAGGAGGAGAGGGGAGGGAAAGGGGAGGACAGGGGAAGGGGTCTTTCTCATAATGTCATGATATCACAATGACACAAGTTTCCCTGACTAAAGTAAGACTGATGGAATAAAAAGTAATAATTTTATGCTATGATTTGCTTAATAGCCTGAGCTAGCCTGTGTACATCTGCCCTTCACCTCTAAAAAAAAAAAATAAATAAATAAATAATAAAAATCAGGGAGAAGGAACTCAGCTACATTTAGTTTTTGGAGGCGGAGGATGTACACAGGATATGATTTGCTCTAATGTCTTTCACAGGATGCAATTTTCAAAACAGAAAAGTATAATGAATTTGACTTTTGAAATCTAGTACACCTATTGCAGATTGCCACATGTCATGCTAATCTGGTTCCCAGAGGCTCCGCTTTTAGTGGTAAGGGATAAGTGAACTCTGGGTATGAAATTGGTTTGACAGAAAGTTGTACTCATAATACCCTGGGTGCCGTGGGTGTTTCTTAAGCAGTTTTCAGTCTCAGTGAAGCATTCAGACACCTTAAAAACTGGCTGAGTCTCAACTGAGAAAACCTCTACAGGACTCTGCTCTTGAAGTGACCGGGTGCCACAGGCGACTAACTTTTGCCTTTGGGTGACTGGAAAAACTTACCATTTTCATATAAGCTTAAAATCTGGGCACCAAGGATTTCATGGTTACAAACCTTCGGGCTCCTTGTAATTGCAATTTTTCATAGACGATAGTCTTACTCTAGATTTAACTAAGCATAATTCAGATTGCTTACCAGCATTTTTGCTTGCACTGTCCATCGCAGTCATGCGAGAGCTCTGCTCACTGCAAGCTCCTTCCTTCATGCCATAAAACAGAAGACTGGCAAGAGAGAACTCGGAGTAGTTCTTTATAATATCAGAATCTAGGTCATCATAGGAACTTAGGATCTCTGAAAACATATTATCAATACTCAAAAATAAATAAAACAGTTTGCAAAGTCAAAAAGAGCCTCCTTAGAAAAAACTGTCTTGGATTGAAATTAATATGATCTTTACTTTTAGCTTCTACACACATTGCTGCATTTTCTAAAAATTTTATTCATATCCATCGCAGAGTAAATATTGACTTTAACTACCCTCCGCCCTCCTTCTGGAAATTTTTAGTTTGGGTTTATACTTTTCTTTAAAACATTTGCTTTAGAAATGGCTCTTCCTTTTGTAATTTCCAATGAGCTTCAGGGAGGGGGAGGTATGGAAATTTCCTAGAACCACTTGATAAATGTATGTAAGCAACACAGTGTTGCAGGGGTTGCAGGTTAAAATATTGATTATTTGGTCCAAAAAAATTAACAAAAATTTCCCAAGATTTTATGGGGTTTGTAACAGTCTATTGACCCATTAGAATTCCACGTTAATAACTTGCCTTGAAAGCCTATCTGCTCTCTTTAACATTACAACTTACAGTGACACCCTTACAATAAAGCAAATGGGATACTGTGCAAGTCAATGCAAGACTTGCATGACAAATTTATCCTTGTCATGAGACCTCACCTCCTGAGGCAGCATTCAAGGTTTCAAATGAGTGAAGAGGTTTGGTCAGAGTCCTATAAGACACCACTGACCTACAGAAAAAAGGAAGCTTTGAATAAAAAAAACAAACAAAACTTTTGAAGTGAGTTCCCACAAGTTTGTAGTCTTTCCTCTATATCAAAAACATGATACAACGTTGAATAGTACAACTTGGCAAATCCTGTGATGACCTTTACATGTGTGTGATAAAAGCTGTGGCTATTCCAGACAAAAGTTCTTTCATGAATTTAATAGATATATTTGCTACCCTACTTCACAAGCTTAAAGGGCTAGGAACACTGTATGACCCTGTTTCATACTACATTAAAACCATACCTATCCAAAACTTTACGTTCTAGATCCCAAGATTACTGGTTAAATCTGCCGTTTGTATGTGGCTGAGAGGTGTCTGCTTACGGAAGAGATATGCCAACAGGGTACCATTAGTAAGGGGTTGATTTAGTGTTGCAATTTTATTATGATACCTGTCAGTGTAAAACGCAGACTGCAGACTGCAGACCGGGCATAGAATGCAGATTGAGGGTAAAAATGCAGACTGCAGACCAAGGGTAAAATGCAGACTGCAGACTTAAGACTTTTTAATTGAATTGTGTTACCAGTTCCATCGTTGAGAGTTAAGCGTACACAGGCTAACCGGTGCCTTATTTCTAAGGCTAACCTGAGTGATGTTCATGCTAACTGCAGGAATATTCAGTCTAACCAGAGTGCAGGCTTTCATTGTTTACAGTTAGCACTCGGTAATGGGAATAACACAATATATACTGAAAAAGCAACTGGTCTGCATTTTACCCTCAGTGTGCATTTTTCTCCCATTCTACAGTCTGCAGTCCACAGTCTGCATTTTACACTGACTGATTAGGATATTTAATTTCTTATTGGTGCCACCACACTACTTACTTGAACCAGTTATAGTACATCTCTCCCATATCAAACTGGAATCCACTGTCCAGGATTTCCTGTACTATGAATGTTGCCTCACAGAACTGAGGAGGCCTCTTGCCAATCTCAGAAAAGCTCATCAGCAAGTGATCAGCTGTGTAATTAAAAACAACAAAATTCAGAACAAAGCTAAAAATGTTTGACAGGATATATAGCATTTTTGGTCTAATTTAAGTCCTAAATTTTGGCATGTTCAAGTTTAAGTTTAAGTTTAAGTTTAATAAATTTTACTTTGTCATGCAAGTACAAGCAAATAAATCACAGAAGTTACAAAAAGTACATGACTGGAGAATAATTGGGGGAAACTAAACTTCGTTGTTACAAAACAACCTAGCAAAAATTCGATAGATGAGTATCCTATCTTGACTTTATAGCGATATTCATGTTGCTTCATGTTATTATTAACTAGAGTTACATGCAAGTCAGGTTGGCTTCCTACCTTTGAAACAAAAAAAACTTTTATGTAGCAAATAACTTAAATATGATCTGCTCACCATGTGTCCTGAGGAAAAGTTGTCTGGATTTCTCCCCACATGCTACAATTTTTGTGTTTTCACCTTCTCTTTCTGTCAAAGCACTCTTCACAGCCTTGACCAAGTTGGAATGGATACCACCACATAGTCCACGATCAGATGACATCACAACCACTAAGTTGTTAGGTTTAGCTTTTTCTGCATCACTCGGTTTGATTTCTACTTTCTCATACAAAGCTATAAAAAACATACATGAGTTAGGTTGAGCAAAAATTATGGAAAGCACAGGGGCTTAGAGTTATTTTAACTCTTGATTGAAAAGTCTAAGCAAGGTTCTGGCCCAGTGAAAGATTGGAAATTAGACCTTCACACGTGAGAACAAGAATGAATTACCCTAAGTACAGGTATTCCCACAAGAAAGAGTACAATATATTCACAGTTATACTCATCCACTCCTTCATGGTTTCTAATGATAGACATAACATTGCTAAATTCAACAGACTATCTCACATATATACCTGAAGCACCTGCTCCATAAACCCTTGCTGGTCGTAGTTCCCTCTCTGCTCTGCCAAACTTGGCAGCTGAAACCATCTTCATGGATTTGGTGATCTTCTGGATGTTCTTGACACTTCGTAGTCGCAAGGAGACTAAGCAAAAATAAAGTTCTCTCAGCATGTAAACAACATTGGTTTCAAAAAGTCTTTTGTAATTCTTAATCACGGGCCACAGGTTTATTAGTTATATTAACTATTAAGTGTAAACCCTCTCTAAATAAAGTTTCATTGATTGATCATACACAAATAATGACAAAATTCTACCAAGAATTCCCCCTCCCCCCCACAAAAAAAATAAATTGACTTTAACAAACATAACTCATTACCCAGGACAAGTAAAATTGTATCAACAATTAAGATTTAGTATGCAGCTAAAATGGAAATCTTGCCATGAAATCTAGTAAGGTGGCTTCTCACTAATCACAAAGCATTCAACAGAAGCATATAGCTTGGTAAATTTCAGCTGCATTCTAACTTGTAAGCTGTTTTATAGAGAGGGAGGGGATTGCAAATTGAACAGAAATTCGTTTAGTAGTTTAATTAAGTTAGCCAATCAGAACCGGTGGAATGCGAGTTTGGGCATACTAATCAGTAGTAATGTGAATTCTAGGAATTCTGAAATTTCTATACGAGCTTTAATGCTACTAAAATAAACGTTTTACATACATCAGCACAGTAAAGAAATAGAGCCAAGCTAAATTATGATCAAATATCGAAGAAGGAGCACAGTTCTTGAATTTACTCACTGTCTTTCAACGTTGCCATGTTCCTCACTGCCGGGCTACAAAGAAAAAATAAATCAAAAACAACATTTACGACAACTCAAACAATTCACTCTCCTACCATGATGTTGGCCGAAAAACAGCTCCACGGAGGAAGACCCCGTTAGCCGCCATCTTGAACGCCTGTATCTTATCGCTCGGTCACGTGGGTTCGTTTGTCCGCTGACCCACTTCTTGATTTTACAACACGAATTGTGATTGGTGTAAGTTTTTAAATTAGCTATCTGACCAATAAAAAAGTACGTAAGGAAAACGAACTCTTTTAATGCAGGCTCAAAGTCGAAACACGTTTTGTGTTTTGGAAGTCGTGTTGAAAGAGTTCTAGAGGAACATATACCTTCTGATCTAAAATGTCTGGAAGGGAAGGTAATAGAAATCGTGTCTACAAACATAACAGTCTGTTTTATTACGAGGCTTATCTGATCTCTTGTTTTTCACAGGAGGCAAGAAGAAACCGCTAAAACAACCCAAGAAAGATAAGAAGGACCTCGACGAGGTACAACAAAATACTTATACTTAACTTATTTCAAGGTTTAAAACTTATTTCATCTCTGAGCACCCTAGTTTTGTTGTGTTTAACGTGTCTTAAAGTAATGCTGGTCATTTTAAATGAGTGAGCAGAATCTAACGTCTTTTCGCATGTAAACATACAAGTTACTTGGAACTCAGCAGTATCAAACTGTTTAAATTTCTAAGCTTACCTAAGAGAGATCACTTTGATTTTGAAACAAAATCTCTTAACAAATACCATAAAAAATATACAGAGACTATTTAGAAGAATTTCAGAAACATGGCCACAAGCATGACAGAGATTATCATGCAAAGTCGAAGAAGCATGACCTGATCAAGTAAGCATCAAGAGTGAAGGGTAAGTGAAAGTGTTGCTAGCAGATGAGGATGTGGTCTCTTTTTTTATGTACCCTTCCTCTTGAATGCTGCTTACTTGTAGTCGGGTCATGATTTCCCTGGTTACACCCACATTACTGAATGATATAATGAGGGACCACCCCCTATGGGGACATGTTGGCCTCATGGACAGTGCACTTGCATCCGGATCATGCGAGTTCTAGCCTTGGTGTGAGGATGTTGTGTTGTGTTCTTGGGTAACACACTCTACTCTGCTGGGTGTAACTCTGTGATGGACTAGCATCCCATCCAGGGCGGAGTAGAAATACTTCTGGTCACCTCATGCTACTGAAACTGGAGATAAGCAGCAGCCTGATGGGTTACATGATTTCTTTTACAGTTTACAGCTGTTATTATGCTATTTTGGTTAGTTTTATGACCAGTCGATAAAGGCTAAAATCACCTCAAATTGGGAGCTGGCTGTGACATAGGCATGCAATGTGTACAGAAATTACATTGCATGCAAAGTATATATAGCTGTAGTCCTGTACACTGCTGGCTTCCAGTGAAATCACTCACTGGCTTAATAAATATTTCCTCTTTGGTTTTCCCAGGATGACTTAGCACAGAAGCAAAAATTAAAGGACGAGAAAAAGGCACTTGAACAAGCCAAGGCAAAAGCTGCACAGAAAGGGCCCATGGGTAGGCACATACCAAGTCCTTTTTTTCACTTGTTCTCTCATTTAAGGTTCCTTATTTGTGAAACATGCAGTGATGGTTAGTGTGGTGGATTCTTAACTGAAGAGTCAGCATATGAGCCCTGGCCAGAGTAACCAGTTTCTTTGCAGTTAATTTTAAGTTTGGGAAAAGGGCAAACAGTTGGATAATGCATTTTACTAAAAATAATTTTGTTGCCCCAAGTTCTAAATGTTCTTACCCTTTACCCCCTAAGGCAAATGGCAGTTTTTCCTAAATCAGCAAATTAAGACTCTCTGCTTTTGTACCATATACCATTTGAAAGCCACTGATCAGGTTATTTAAGAACTGACATCAGCAGTTATGAAAGAGGTAGTCATTTTGAAATAAAGTGTTTTAAAATGTGAAAATGAAAAGCTTCCAACATGTATCGATTCTCAAATATGATGAGTATGTTGCTGAACCATAGCTTATTTAGCAGGTCGTAGTACATAGCTTGATGTAAAACCAGTCTTCCATTCCATTTTCATCTCAAAAAAGAAATTGGAAAATAATGGGGGTGGTCAACCATGCCCTAGGTAGGAGGGGGTCACAATTTTCTGCCTTCAATGAGCAGATCTTTACAAGGCAATTTTTGTGACAAAAATTCATAGAAATCTCTCAAATATTCACAAAGGTATGATGTTGTTTGCCAAATGACACTCTTAGGGAGTAAAGGGTTAAACAAAAGTTGAAAAGTTGAGACTAAACTTTGATACCACCCTCCTGGCCCCCTTTCTGGGCATAAAGGGTGTATGTCGGGAGATTACAATTCACTTAATGTAGGCTTGATAAAAGACTTGTATTATTAATCTTATGTCATGGTTGCATGCTGATCAAACAAGCGTGACATTAAAAGATTATAGTCAAGTAATAGTCAAACAAGTGTGAGTATAAAAATAAGCAAGCAAAAATAACGGAAAAATAAGGGTGGATGGATAATGCATACCGTGTTTTGAATGTTTCTGCTAAGACCTACGAAAACAGTAGTCGTTCAAAACTTTAATCTCAATCCTCTTCAAAGACACTTCGAAAGCACAAAGAAGTGGCCCCCAGCGCATGCTGCTGGGCTACTCACTATTCGCTCTCGATTTCTATGCGTGATAGAAATCTTGAGCTCATAATCTAATTGTTTAACACAAACACATATAGAAGTTTGGGAGAACTCGAAAAAGCTCTGGAATCACCTGCCTGTCAGCTCGTGTTTCCACAACATTTCTTGTTCTCCCAAACTTCCAATCGTGTCTCTATAACTTGATAGAAACAACATGGTACATGTTTTCTAGTTGTTAAATGCAGATGTCAAGTACTATCTTGCACTTTTTTATTCTATTCTAGGTGGAAGTGGAATAAAGAAATCTGGAAAGAAATGACGCTACATTTCCTGTGAAGGCACAAGAGTAAAAGAACTTTCCTTTCCATAAGCTTGTACAGAACTTGTATATGTTGAGAAACGTTAAAAAATTACAATCATTTACACAATAAGTCATGAATAAATGTAATGTTCTTTTATAAAATGTTTGCACTGTTTTTCTTGAGATATTTCTTTCTGGTGTAAAAAAGTAAATGAGAGAGATGCATGTAAGGTTGGCTCACACTAAAGAACATGTTGCGGGGAAGTGAAGCGGAGACAAGCCCCTTTGCGTGTACGGGGGAAGGGGGGAAGTACACAAAGTTTTGTCCTAGAAGTCAATTACGTTTCACCCAAAACCGTACATAATACACGGCCGGAGCATATTTTGCAAAATGTATCTTTGAGAAGGACATCTCAAATTCTCTGGCAAGAGGTTATCCCCCAGTTTCTGGCAAGAGGTTTTCCCCTGCGGGGTATACCCTTATGTATCTTCCTTCCCTTCCCAGGGAGGGAAAATTACGCGATGAGCCCGCAGAGCGTCTGCGTCATTCTCGTCCCCAGAGGCCCGCGCTCCTTTTGGTCAGCACCAAAAATCGCGACCCCTGGGCTGGTCCAACACCGGAAGTCTGCGATTTACGACTTCCTGTCAAATCTGACAAAGCTGATTGGCTGAGAATACGAAACGAATACTCTGCGCATGCTCAGAAAATCGCGTCTGGCCAAAGGTAGCGATTCTTGGTGCTGACCAAAAGGAACGCGGCCTCTGGGGATGAGAATGCATCTGCGTAGGACTGGATAAATACTGAGCGTACCATTCTCGTCCCCAGAGCCTCCGTTTCTTTTGGTCACGTGGTCGGCTCGTCAACGACATTTTAAGATGAGTAGCACTGGGACGAGAATGTGAGCGCGCCGGTTACCTCGTGTTTTTCATCACATCAACACTAAGTACATCCCACGTATTTTAAGCAACAGTTGATCACGTGATTGACAACTTCTCAACTTTTTGCTACAGCTGCATGAATTCAGAACTGGACCAATTTTCAGACCAATACCATGTATGGTTGAGATTTGATGACGATTTGAATATTGCAAAATTTAGATGGTTTTGTATGTAAACGAGGAGGTTTTGCCCTCCAGAAACCTTTTCCGTTATCACTACTGAAGGAAACTGCTGGAATATAGCTATTGGAAATAGAAAGGTGGGTAAAATGTAAGGGAGAATGGAAAATTCTGGGATCTTAAAACAGGATTTGCAGGGAAAACCACTGGAGCGTGACTGCAGGGCAACGAGTCTTCTTCCCCAAATCCTTCTAATTTCTAACGTCCATAAAAATTCCTTCTTAAAGGATATAAACCTGAACATTTACATGTAAGCTTAAATTATTTGTGAATGTTCTTTCCATTTCTGACAACATTTTGCATTACCAATGACTAAATCAAAGTGTTCTTGAAAAACACGTCAGGTGACCAACTGTAGCAAAAGGTCTTTTATTGCATGTTACGAGACAAACGGCCGATGCCGCTGTGCCGAGGCCATTTTTCGCCCTCCCCCCCCCCCCCCCCCCCCCCCCCCCCCCTCCGCGTCTCCCACCCCCCACACCAAGTCCTATACCCCCCCTCTTCCTTCACCAACAACCACAGACA
>Ga0126339_10004653_pt1 | contig 10172 bp, 6 predicted proteins | sample OrbTmetagenome_2_FD_92532 | JGI IMG/M metagenome (GOLD analysis project Ga0126339, IMG submission 92532) | Coral microbial communities from Petempiche,Puerto Morelos, Mexico - Orbicella T R C metagenome | ecosystem: Host-associated > Invertebrates > Cnidaria > Coral | place: Petempiche,Puerto...
AATAGTAATAGTAATAGTAATAGTAATAGTAATAGTAATAGTATTCTTTATTGCGCCTTACTCTCCAAAGGGAGGTATTGGTCTGGTTACAACAAAGGTTTGAACATTAACTAATAAAAATACAAAATAACATTTGTGACCTTTCACGCGAAAACGTGTTTTAACGACTTTCCGTTTTCGAACGGCATTCCGTTTAGAAGCCGTTTGAAAGCCGTTTGAAAGAAAGACAATTGTTGCTGTATCGGTGTTAGAGAAGGATCGATTTATTATCGAGAGAACTTTGATGGCTTTTTTGCTCAGAATTTATCTTGCATAGGTGTAACGACCAGGTGATGTCATTTCTATACCTAAATATGTTTGTTTCTTAACAATTTGTAAAGTTTCATTCTCATATTTAAAATCTACCTTGTTCTTGGTTTGTCCGTTACCACTGAATATACTGTAATTATGTTGACTTTTTGGTGTTGACTTTGAGCTTCCAATCTTGAGGGTGTTTATGAATTAAATCAAGCGATTGTTGCAACCCTTCTGGAGAAGGGCTGTTTACGAGCAAATCTGCATACATTAAGCAGTTTAGAGATTGATTTCCCAACACCACACCTGGGCATTTGTTCTGTTCAAAATATTGCGGTAAATCATTCATAAATAGAAAAAAATAAAACTGGACTTAAACCATCACCTTGCGTTATCCCCTTGTTACATGAAAGTTGTTGCAATATCTAAATTATAAAAAAAATTGTATCTCAATCTAGTAACTGAATGAGATACTCTAGCATTCAAAGCCTGGGACCAAAAGGAAGGGGAGGGGCAGGATGGTTCGTGTTCTCACAGCAGTGGTGCCCACCCTCTCTTTATCCTGCCCCTGCCTTGCTTTGTCCTCCTTAATCTTGGGTTCCTACACTCGTCGCTATCAATGTTCTACTGTCTCCATAGTTGCTTTAAAGAATACTTTCAAGAATAAACTAAAAAGCAATGCTGGAAGTTGGAAGTCTTTTTTTTTTATAATTTACACTGATCTTGCATCACTCACCTCTCTGCAACAAGCTGATTGTCCCACTGCTAGTGATCTGCTTGCAAACATGAGTTGATGACAATAGCCCGGGATTTTATCCACGCATGTTAACAACTCTTTTTAATGGGAGTTTCTTCTGCCTGCCCAACAAAATAGAAATACTCATTTAATTGGATTGATAACTTAAAATTGAAAAAGGGACTAGAAACAAAACAAAACTTTTGATTGACTGTCACCTTTGAGGTATATTTTCATGCAACTCTAAAAAGTGCTTTGCCTGCATCTGCAAAATTCTGCAACATAGTATTTAAATGTTATCAAGGCGTCTGTGCTAAAGGCAAGTTAAATATAAATTTTCACGAGCAATTTTTATTGATGAAATATGATCTCTTATGATAGTTTTAATACTTGCATGTATGTTAGAGATTAAAATATATGTTTCCTAATATGTTCCTGTCATTTGTTGAGAACTATTTTAAAATCTCTATAAAGACCAAAGATTTCCAGAAACTAGAATAAATAAGCATTTCCTTTAGTTAATGTTTACTCACTTGGGAAGCTTCAAATAAATCCCCAGTGGTTTGAAGACTTCCTTCTTCCCTGGAGGTTAAGATTATCAGACAAGCAAAAATTAACAGCCTTAAACATTGTAAAGACAAAGTATACTTCTAGTATACTTTTGAGTGAGGCCTTAAAACTACTGTATTTAGTCTAGTCAAAGTTCCAAGCTTTTGCCGATCCATGGCATCATCAGGGAAAGAAAATATTCCACTTTACAGTTATATATCTAACAGGATGGGTAGTGAGGTGTGATATAGCGACAAACATTATGCTGATGACCATAGGTGACACATTTAAGGAGTGTGAGATATATGTGAAGTACTCACAGGTATAGGGTAGGAAAAAATCTCCCTTAGCTGAAAAGCCTAGAGAAAAGCTCTAACTTTTGCTTGGAGAGGTTATACCTCATAGAGAGTTGAGTGAAACTCAGCTACACAAGCTGTTCAATTATATCCACTATAGGAGGTGTCCCTTTTAAACTGATGCCTGCTTTAAGAGAGTTGATTGTAAAACTTAAATTACACTGAAGGGAAAAAACTTGTCTTTAAAGTTTTAACAAACTTAAAAAAAATATTAAAATAACAATATATCACTATGAATGCACCATCCTGTTAAAATTCCATGAAAATCCCTTGAAAAGGTAATGAAAATGATTTCATAGCCCATGAATCATGCAAAGAGGAATTTCATGACCTAATTTGCCGCCATGAAATTTCCATGAAAATAAGGTATCATTTTCGTCCCCATAGCCCTTTTCGCTCCTCTTAACCGGCAGGGCCTTGGCACGAGAATAGAAGGGCCCTGGGGACATAGGATTTTCGAATTAAATCGAATTTTTTTGATTGGCTGTTTGAAAACAAAGAAATCTTGAACAGAAGTCAGAATGTTCGAGCAGATTGCTGGCGTGAAAATATGACACAGCTGTGACCAGCAGTGTTTAAAATGGAGGACATGGAGGATTTGGGAGAAAATTCTCCCAATTCTCCATATTGTTCGACTCACGGCTCAACACGTGTCGCTGTTGCAACAAAGCGGGTTTTTTTAGAAGCCCGGGTTGATATTTTTGGCAAGAAAAGCAGCAAAGAGCCGGAAATTTTAAAAGTGCTTTAGTTTTTAACCGGGTGAGAAATTTAGTTTGGCGATGGTTTACCAACGAAACTGTGCAAACCATGTACAGAAAGGTGAATAATATTAAAGAATTCTGTTCTTTGTCGCTGGCATCACTTTCTTCGCAGGAAATGTCGATCGTAGGGTCTTGTGTGAAAAGAGTTTGTGACTTGCAACAGGTTGGAGAATCACCTTCGTCGAGGCAGCACTCTACGCTGAGGCGAAAAAGAGTGAACCGGGAAAGTGTCGAAAGTGGTCCGATGTGTCTTTTCGTCGAGGACAATCAACATGACAACAGAAAGTACCCTCAGTTTAGACCTATTGCTCCCAAGAAAAACACGACTGCACTACAGCGACTTCAACAATTTGAGTTTAAAAAGTTGGAACCGTTTATAAATGTGTGCTTAGGATTGGTGTTTCAGAAAATATGTCTGAAATTACTGTATTACTGTATTATAGTATTGCCCCTGAAGGAAAACGATGTGTAAATGGTTTCGTTTCCTGGCAAATAATTGTTAGCATTTTTTTTTGCTTTGGCATCAATGGAAGGAACTATGAGAAGGTCAATAAGTGATTTCCACTTTTCTTTGCTGGCCCCAATCTCCAAACCGAAAAGTGGAACTGATGCTAATGATGATGAGTAGATAATATTTCAGCTATGTACTGATGCAAAAAGTTAGGAAGTGTTCCTTTTGCAGTCAGGTATAATTGCTGTAAATGATTTAGTTGAAATTAGGGTTTTAAAAACCAGCTCTCAGCAAGGCATCAATTTCAAAACAAATCTGTCACTGCATAAAACTATACACATTCAATTCTCAACTCTGATATATATGCAGCTGAAAACAGACATTAAGATGTTCTGTTTGTGTTTACCACTTGACAACTGATCACTGAGAGACTTGCAATTAACCCCTTAAAATAAAGAAACCTTTTTATCAACATCGAGGGTAGAAAAATATATTCGTTTCTTCAAGTCTCATATAAAAAATTGGAAGCAATTTGAATTTTACTAAATAAATATCTTGATTTTTTCATCTCATGGGTACTTCAAAGATTAGTAACTGAGGAAATGTAAACACTAATAGTCTTATGGATAAAATTTAAAAGTTTACAGTGGATTATAAAATATATTTAATGTGTTCATCACTTACAAAACAGGGACTAAGCAATGAAATTTTCACTTTTCAAGAACAAGTGGTCAACCTATATTTTTTCCTTACTGTAGTAGTAATACATTTTCAAGTAGACAGGCCAAGTTAAGAAAATCATCAACCTACGGATACTGTTTTGAGGTCACATTTTCCAATTATATTGCCAATATACAATATCCACAATAAGTGTATGTAAATTACAGTAAATCACTGTAGGGGCGTCCTCTCTCCCATAACTTGTAGTTTTGCTATGTACAGAAGAAGCACCACAGTTCTTTGATTTTGTCATCACCAGTGTGTGGTCATGTTGAACATGTTCTGCCTATTGGGGTTCACTGCAATGATTTCTGGATCCTGACCATTCCAAGGGAACTTTGTATAAAATGTAGAACATAATAACAGCAATAATATGTATAACATTTTGTTTGCTCAGTTACTGTTGCAGTTAGTGCAATTACAGGCACCTTTGCAAATATGGCACCTAGCATACCTAGTTGAGCATATGCAGACCAAAAACTCTTCCTGTAAATACAATGTATGCAAATGTTTGCTGATTTAACAATGATTATAATTAGTTTGTGATCAGTGATTGCAGAGTCAAGTAGCTCAGGCAATTGAATTTCCACATTTTGGATTAGTATATACATGTACCGGAATATCAAATTGTCACAGACTAATTTTACAGTTTGAAAGCCACTCATACAGGATTGGGATTGTCTGAGTGCATCAATAAAATAGAAATGATGATCACACAAACAATGCCACCTTACACTGTAATAATTTGTAACCTAATCAGACAATTCCACCCTCAATTAGAGAAGTTGAGGCAAGACTAAATAAAGAAGCTAAATTACATTTCTTGTCCACAAAAAGCCATCTCCGAGAACACATGTTGACTATTTCAAAAAAGGTACAAAATTTTATTTGTCACATTCTATGGCCCCAAAGCATATTTACTGAGCAAAATTTGTTCGCTTACATGGGAATAACTCAAGACAGATATTAAATACTTGCCATTTCACAACGAGATATGCTTCATCAGTTACGACGGCTCTCATACTGCGTCTCACATCCTCTCAACCCAATAACTTTCTTAATTTTCCAACAAATGCCTCTGGGAGGTCATAAATTATTAAATACTTCGATTGCTTGATATCTTCAATTTCAACCTTGCTCAATGTCTCAGTATTCCGAACCATTAGACAGCTGACCTGCAAATCGTTTTGCTTCACGGTCTGATCTTGTATTTAAAGGCGAAACAACGAAAATAAATATTCAGTTGATCCATGCCAGGAGTCAAAAACAAAAGGGTAATAACTGAAAAATCAATGACTAGCCATAGCAGGTAAAAAATTAGTGTCTTTCTTTAAAACGATGTTCCCTATCGTCTCTTTCTTAATTCTGTTCAACGAGGAGGGAAACATTCTCTTAACTGATACCACTTAAGGTTTGACACAAAGATTCCATGAATCCTGGCTCGACGGCCACCATTAACAATCCCATACAGTATGTAGCGACATTACGACTGCACACATGAAGGCCGGAAGTCCTATGTCTCCAGAGCCCTTCAATTCTCATGCCAAGGCCCTGCCTTCTAAGAGGAGCGAAAAGGGCTATGGGGACGAGAATGATGAGGTATATATCTTTCATGACTCATGAAAGTGAAAGCTGATATTTTCATGGGCCATAAATTTTCCTTGAAAATGATGTCGAATGAGCAGACCCCATGAAACTTAGCCATGAAAATTCATGTTCAAAGGTTTTAATGGCTCGTGAAAAAGTTTTCATCAAAGTTTTAATTTCATAAGTCATGAAAATGTTTTTCATGAGCCATGAAATTGTAGAGTTTTGAATCATGTAAATTTTTAATGGCCATGAATTTCCCATTAAAATAATGTTTGATAACTTAGAATTTAGACCATCCACCATGAAGGTCATGAGTTAAATTTTAATCGATCATTACTAAAATTAAAACTATACATCACTCATGTACATGTAGCACTTTAATATTAACCTATCCAAAAGCTTTCTTTGTCACAGATACGTGTAGTGAAAATATATAACCTTTTGCCATCACTCACTGTAGGTATAACTTTCATAGCTGCTATAATTTTATCAAACCCCAGACCTAAGTGAAATCTCTGTATAGGAAAAATGTATAATAACTGTGGTAGTCTTATTTATGACTGCTACATGCAACTGTAGATTTAAATTGAATATCTAAAACCAGAAGGAAAGCAAAAGCTGGCTGGAAATGAATTTCCATTATGTTACAGTTTACCACAAAACCTATGTAGAATATTTATCTTCCTAAAATCATGTTTGAAACACTTCACACTAACACAGTAGTTAAGAGTGATTTTATGTAACCTGTGACTTATATTTGCTGTAACTAACCTCTATTTACATAATGAAATCCTAAATTATAAAGAACCATTCAAACTCTGCTTAACTAAAGAGAAATTCAACCAGCCTAATCAAACAACATCAGTCTTCTGCAATCTTTCATGCTAAATTCAATCGGCAAAAACGTTTCCAGTATTTCAAGAACCTTCAAAAATTATGCAAGTAAATCAGTTTACCTTGGAAAGCTACAGGAACCATGTAAGCTTTCTTTAAATCCGACAAGTGCAAGAAAGGAAGCCGCCTGCTGGCAAACAGTTTGATTACTGTTTTGCCAATGAAACTCCGTACTTTTCCACCTTTACTGGGATTCCACTCAACTGGAATAACAACGAACATCTAAAAACAATTTCTGACGTATTTTAAATGTACATGTAGAGCAAGGGTGTAAAATAGCAAAGAGCAGTGTTGTTGAATCCAAACGACATTGACCACCATCTCTTGTCCGCCATTTAGTTGTTTCCGTCCCATAATCCCTCAATGAAGGTGATAAATGAATACTTTTGACCAGCATCGGCATCGTAGTAGTAGCAAGCATGATTTGTCGAAGTTCAAATGAGCGTCATGAATGCTTCGGTGAAAGAAAGGCAAGTCGCAGAAAAGTAAGTCAATCATAATTCTTGCTCAACATTGCAAATGGCTACTTAATCTTTGAATGGAACTCAATGGAAGTCGCTTCTATTGTGGCTGAAGTGATTTGTTGTTATTCATTTCACGATCACTGAAACACAAGTAAACGTTTGTTCTCCTCGTGTTATTAGCACCTGTGACTAAGAATATTCACATGCATTTCCTATATATGAAAAGTTTGCACAATAGCTTGCAGTGTGCTTTGTGAAGAAGAATAAAATCAAGCGTAAATTGAATTGATTTGAAGCTGCAGATCCCTCAATACACTTCACTCGGCATTGTCCGTGTACTCCTCATTATTCTTTGTAAAAAAAATTCACTCCCGATCAATTGATTGATGAAAGCACTGTTAATTCTATCGCTATATATATTAAAGAGATTATAAGCTTCAATTGCTTCATTGCAGAGCAAGGGGGAAAAAAGGCAAGAAGAGCGGCCCTCGATCGGAAAAGAAGGCCCTAAAGCAGACAGAGAAGGTGCCGCATACTGCAGCTGAGTCTTGATTAAAAACTGGTTATCTTTGATGTGAACTTTAAATAACAGCTTGTAATTCTGGAACTTAAATTCATATTTTTTGAAGTGAAAATAAAACCTTTCATTGCAGCATAGTTAACTATGATTGCAGGCGTGACAACTGCAATTTTTGTCTTGATCCTTTGGTGGGGCTTCAAATTGTTATTGACAATGTCAGTGTACATTTCATTTGTGATGTACTTTCCCGCTGATGGATGCCCTTTGCTTTGTGCTGCATTTTGTCTGTAAATAAGTGTTTTTTTGGCTCCCAGTCTCTGATTTCTTTTCACTACTTTTCACTTTTCAGATAGCTACATTTTTGTTTTCAATACAAATAATATTGATTATTTTTCTGATGATACTTTAATAATGTCTTAGCAAAAATTTTCATTACATCTACGCCGTAAATTATTGTAGCCTCCCCTTTTATGCTTACATGAAATTTGCTGACCCACCCCCTATCTGCACCAGCCTCCCCCCTCCCACCCTCTCATTGTTGACCGGTCCCCTAAAGAAGAACGATCAAGCTCTGGGACGAATTTTAGGAACAAAAACCGACTAGTGTAAAAATGGGTGATAGATTTTGCATGTTGGACTAAAACTGGGTGATACCTTGTCAGAGGGCCTTCTAAGGTTTCTTTTCTCTGGAACTAATATAATTCCATTAGGGGAAAACCATCGACGTCCAGAGGGTTTTCTTCCAAGCACTGAACAATTCAATTCCTTTCGCATTGTTTCTTGTGACCTAAAAATTCCAAGTGTACTCATTTGATTGGCTAACGCGGCGAACTGACAGTTGCCGTCTCCTTGTGGATTAATTACAATGTCATAACCCTGATCTTCTACAATTTCTGCGTAGTCATCCTGTTTCTTGGGGATCAGATATCTATTGCGATGATATTATTTCTTCTTCTTGGTTAACTTCGCAGCGACTTGCTTCACTTTTTCTTTCTTTAAGCGTTATACTAGTTTTATCATCAACCATTAACCATTTCTTTCCATTTTGCCATTTAGTTGAGAGTCTAATGATACCTTGTCAGAGGGTCTTCTAAGGTTTCTTTTCTCTATTAAAGCTGCTATGACGTGACACCTTTTCTGTCCACCTTTACTTCCTCCTTTCTTTGGAAGCCGTATGTAAACTTTTTCAAAAGATAAAAGATACCATTGGCCGTCACAGTTCCTTCTTTACCCATATCCTGTGATAAGATCAATTTGATGTCTTACCTCGAACATCTAGAGCTCGGATTGGTTTTAAAAACTTTGCATTTTGACGTTAGTGGGACTTCTCTCGGTTTAGGATTTCTTCAATTTTACTGTGGCTGAGTCCAACAAAGTTTTCTGATAGGGAATAATCGAGCTTTCTTGCACTAGGTCCTTTCATGGGGTGAAATTCATCCGCGACAATCTTGCTAATCTCCGAGGTTCGCGAGATTCGGCGACCTTTCAAAAAAGGGCTGCCTTTCCATTTTCTGTTCGCAATGATATTTCCTCTTTTGATCTCCATTATTTTATTTTATTTTATTTTATTTTATTTTATTTTATTTAGCTTCAAAAACTCCCAGCACCACATACCAGCAGGTGCACTAAGTCTGGTCAAATATAGTGCTTGATACAAGTTGATTTTAACTGATTGACGTGTGTCGGAATGAATTTAGTTGGTTTTACGTGTGGAAATTAAAACAGCCACCATACAACGAATTCATAAATGGCGTTACGAGGGCATGAAAACGAGGCGGGTGAGGAAAGAATCCCTAAATGGATATTATGGCTTTATACATAGTAATTTTAGGTTAAGATAATATTCAGCATTCTTCCAGGAAGTTTATTTTTAATAAGAAACTTAAGTGTTCTATCTAACTGGCTTAATTATGGAGAAATCCTTTATTGTTTCGTTTTTCGCTCATCTTTTTAACTACAGTGAGTAAAATCTGAAATCTCCAAAATTTGCTCTGGTGAAAAAAGATAATAAGTGTGCAGACAGTATTGTTTTTCGTAGCTCCAAGTTTTAAATGAATAGAAACTTCTTGGAGATGGATATTTGAAAGATTTTTGACAGCAAAGAACTATAGGAACAATTTTCAGTGGCGCTATCACAGGAATAAGAAACATAATGCTCTTCACTTTTGTTATTAGCTTCATAGCTCGGCAAATGCAGAGTGATATAAAAACAAATTCAACAGAATATTCATCAACAACTTAACTACTCTAAAATATGTTCGATAAACCTAAAACAGAGGTCTAAGAAAAAATTCAAACTCTGCTATAGTAGGAGCAGGATTAGCCTGCATCGCAGATGCTAACAACATACCACCAGTTTTTGTGGAGGCAGCATGGCCGAGTGGTTAGCTAGAGCTCCAGATTTGAAATCTGTAGGTCCCGGGTTCAAGTCCCTTTCTGACTGCTAGCTGATGTTGTTCTCGATAGCCCCGAGTTCACCTGTACTTGTAAATAGCCAACTGGTCTGCATTCCGCCAGTTGGGAATCTTAACCTAGTTATGTTTATTTGAATATTTATTTATTATTGTTTGTTTACGTTGGTCCTGAAAAGCTCCAACGGGGAGTGGCTAATTAAGTATACATTAAGTGTACATTTAAATTTACACATATATGGGGAAATACGATTATGGCTAGGATCCTGTAAGAAACTGACACCTTTCCTTCTGCATCATAGCCAACCCACCCTCCCAACAAAGAAATGTTCCAAAGGGTCTTCCTTCAGAGGTTCCTTCAGTTTGTGTCAGTTACTTTTATCCCAAGCGGGCAAAGGAGGATGGTCAACATTTTGCAATTCCCAA
>Ga0126339_10004654_pt1 | contig 10170 bp, 7 predicted proteins | sample OrbTmetagenome_2_FD_92532 | JGI IMG/M metagenome (GOLD analysis project Ga0126339, IMG submission 92532) | Coral microbial communities from Petempiche,Puerto Morelos, Mexico - Orbicella T R C metagenome | ecosystem: Host-associated > Invertebrates > Cnidaria > Coral | place: Petempiche,Puerto...
AAACTGTAAAAATAGCACATATTGCCGGCGCTCTAAAAAAATAATATTCGCTCAAAAGTCCCAATTCTTTTTTTCAACTATAGATATATCATAGCAGTTTGTTTAGCCATGTTGCAATTATAATTCAACGTTGTTCCTTCAACAGTTAAAAGAAAATTTTCTACCCATTAAATCGAGTTTTGAACCAAACCTGAAAATAGCTTTACTTTGCAGGCACGTTTTAAAAATGTGGCACCTGTTTGAAACTGCTGAACTACATGAATAGAAAGTATAAATGTCCCTTAATTTAAAACGATAATAAAATTTGTCTGCCCACTAGGTTTTCAAAACTAATGACCACTTAAAGTTCAGGAAATTTTGAAAATATTCGCCTTCGTAAAGTGCTCCGATAATTCCCGTAAATATCTTACCTGGCTTCAAGATTAAAGTTCTGGTCCTTTGTAGCGATTCTTGAAACCTAGGTAGCATTAAAACTGCCAGCTTTTCCTTCCAACTGTAGGTTTGTACACAAAGTAGATTTATACTTTCCTCATCTGTGTCCAGCATGACCATCACATACTTCGATGTTCTTTGTAATACTGACCATTGTTTTCCTCGAAGCCGGTTTAATCATGTAGACTCCTCTTGAAAGGTTTGTAGAAGCACTGTTTTGGACAACTTTCGGCACACATACATGTATGAACAGTAAACGGTGATTCGGGAAGCCAAGGAAGGATTGATAAATGCCAGGGCCATTTTGTGTTTACAACAAGTGATTTAGTTCCCAGTCTTCTCGTTATACTCACGGGAAGAAATTTCCTGAACTTTAAGTGGTCGTTAGTTTTGAAAACCTAGTGGGCAGACAAATTTTATTATTGTTTTAAATTAAGGGACATTTATACTTTCTATTTATGTAGTTCAGCAGTTTCAAACAGGTGCCACATTTTTAAAACGTGCCTGCAAAGTAGAGCTATTTTCGCGTTTGGTTCAAAACTCGATTTAACGGGTAGAAAATTTTCTTTTAACCATTGAAGGAACAACGTTGAATTATAATTGCAACATGGCTAAACAAGCTGCTATGATATATCTATAGTTGAAAACAAGAATTGGGACTTTTGAGCGAATATTATTTTTTTTTAGAACGCCAGCAATATGTGCTATTTTTACAACAGTTTTGGCGGGCATGAAACCTGTGTTGAGCGGACCGAACTTCAATCAATCCTAGAAAACTTCAATTGGAATTTTTAATGAAATAAAACTCATTTTAGTGATTAACTAGGTAAGGGCTTCAAAATCCCAGCTTATGAGAAAAATCGAATTTTCGAAGTAAAATCAGTGGTCGGTTCTTACAGAGACAGCCTCTTAAAACTCAAAACAGAAGGCCAAACAATAATTATACAGAAAACCTCACTGTAAAGTTTCAAGACTCAAATCAAAATTCTACCTTTTTCTGGATTAGCTTAATCAGGCTTTGAACAACCCGGCCCAGGAGCTATGCTTTTAGGCTGGCCTCAATCTATATATTATAGAAATTTATTCTAACAAGGAAATTTGGTTTCTCTGTACATGAGTTCAGATGATGTTTCAGCTTGCAAAGAAAGTCATGTTCATTTGTATCATCTGATCACTCATATACACGCTATCACTTGTTAATTACCCGCTGACAGAATAAATCAACCCTGGAAATTTGTGGATGATAAACCGGTTGCTCATTTGCATAAATCTCATCATCATACATACAAACCCTTCAAAATCTTTTTGACCACCCCTGCATATGTATTACATGAAACATGTTTTGTTTCAAATATCACGAGTTGGCTTAAAAGCCTTTTGATTTCATTTGAGTGTTTAGCATCGCAGCTATGACATGGCTAGAATGATGTACATTTCAAAGATATGGAAATTTCATGAGGAATATTTAGAAGATCCCACAAACCCAGGAGAACTTTGTCTGAAGTCTATTTTGTCAAAATATCAGAAGATTTATAACACTTAATTGATTTAAAAATCAAAACACATAATTTCATTTGAGACTAGTTTAATGATGCTTTCTCACTGAGACAAATTAGATATAGCCAAAGGTGCCATCAGAGTTTTTATGCCAGCTGGCAGATATCTTTTTTGGATAATTCCAGTGAGGCAGCCACCAGTTCTAACATACCTAAGAAGAATACTGTGATGTTGCACTGACAGTATCAGTTAGTCGCATTTGGAAGGCAGGAAAATGGTTTTTGATAAACCAAGGAAAATTGAAACTTTAACTCATACAAATCTTTTATATCTTGCTGCAGGTTACAGACCACATGTGAGGGCATTTCCATCTGTGATATCCAGAAAGAATATTCAGCACAACTGTGCAGAATGGATTTCAATGTGAGTTGGTTAATAGCCTGCATGGCAGGCATTTAAAGGAGAAGGAGGAGAGGAGAGGGTATAATTATGGCTTAGCAATCATTTCTTTTTAATTTTTAAACTAAAGGTGTATCAAGGATGTCACTGCTGGAGTCAACAATTTGCTTAAATACATAGGTAGCCTCAAAGGCTTGGCCTCTATACGAGATGCTGTGTGGGACCTACTGAATGAGGTACCTTGAAGTTTAGTGCACCTTTTTTTTAATTTGTGTCTGTCAAGGCAAAACCTAGTCGCAAATTTGCGACTACTCTCGTTTTTCTATTCGCAAATAAGTAAAGTTGAGTCGCAAATGCGGCTGTATTGGTCGCAATTTTGAGCCCTGTTTATATGGTTTTTTACCTCCATTAAGTGGCCAGCAAATTATCTTTCCAAGCAAAATGGTGACAGATGATATAAGGTGATAGCTGATAACAAGAAAACAAGAACTGCAATTTAATCTCCACTATAACAAGTCACAAGCCATGTACACATGCAAACTTTTCACATCCGACGCTATACAAACATGACAATAGCTAACAATAGATAGAGCTGGCCCACTGTTTTGTTACAACCAAAATCTGTACAGGAAAACCTTATTACTGCTGTACTGGAAATCTACAAAATCCTTGCTCCCGAAGTTTTGATTTTAACCACTGAATTGAGAACTCGTCTCCTGTGAAGCATTACTCGCATGGAATTTCTAAACCATAGCTGGCCCCTCTGTTTACGCACTTGCCTTTCACAACAGCTCTTCCTGTGTTTGTTGGCCTCTTGAGAAATTTTGTAAGCCACGGGGCCATAAGCTTGGGAACATGTCCAAGAACTGTTTCACCATTTAATTTATTCTCGTGGATGCATTTCCTCCTAGACCTCCCACCTTCTCTTTTGCGGACAATTGCCACAGCATTGTGATCAACCATGTTAAGTGGCTCTCACTTGAGTTCATATTCATCGCCTATCTCCAGTGTCCAAATTTCTTGATACTCATGGTACCATCTTATGAAAGAATTCACCTGTAATCCGGTTTCGCTTGTTGATTCCTTTTCTGCCATAATCTTCTCAGGCCAACAGAATGAACTTTGGACTGTCTGCTTACTGGTTTACAATGATACTGTAAATTTAAGCCACATACATCACATAATGCATTTCTATCCAAAGCAACATTACTGTCATAAATTTTCCCGTGCCACTCCAATCATGTAAAGTAATGGATAAAAGAGCGGGAAATTGTTTCCTTTATTAAATTGCAATCAATGTGCCCTGTCATTGTGTAGCAATAACTCGCAATGATGCCTACTGATTGTAGCTCTCATTTGTCAAATTTGCGGCCAGGAAACAAGTTATAGATGTTTGAATTGTGCCAAGCCAGTCTGCAACAGATCAAAAAGTTGTTCCGTTCCTGCCTCTGAGGAAGAACCTGGATGGAAGCCAGGGCATGCTGTGTCGATATGCACTCCGTGTACAAATTCAAAGCTTAAACCTTGCGTCGAGGAACAGTCAGCTACACCAAGGGGAAGCAATACTACAAAGGCAAAGGCAAAACAAACATGCTCTGCAACTTCCCAAAAGAAGCGTAAATGCCTTGCTATTTCAGAGAAAGTTAAAGTCCTCGAGTTTGTAAAGCAGAACCGTAACCTTGGATCAAGGAAATAAGCTGACCATTTTGGAATAGGCAAGATGCAGATTCAAGCAATACTGAAAAACAAGGAGGTGATCATGGACACCTTTGCCAGCAATGAAACTCCAAATCACGCAAAAAGAAAATGTTCATCCAATTACTCAGATGTGAATCAGGCTGTGTGTGACTGGTATACAATGTGTAGAAACTCTAACATCCCTGTTTCCGGTTCTATGCTCCAAGAAAAGGCGACGTTCATCACAGAAAAACTGGAGATTTCTGATTTTGTCATTTCCAATGGCTGGCTTGAAAAAATTCAAGCAGAAGTACAGCATCTGCAACAAAACGGTCACTGGGGAAGCAGGTGACGTAAGTAAGGAGACTATGGAAAGCTGGAACAAGCATGCAAGGGAAATTACAACTGGGTGGAATGTGCATGATGTTTGGAACATGGATGAGACGGGTTGCTTTTGGTGTGGCCTCCCTGAAAAAAACACTAGACGCCAAGGGAAGATGGTGCACTGGAGGGAAAAAAGCGAAGCAACAATTAACATGGGCATTTTTGTAAATGTGGAAGGGAAGAAGGAAGATCCTGTTGTTTGGCACGTCCATCAGTCCGAGATGCTTTAAGAGCTTACAGTCGCCAAGCCGGCCATACAACTGCTCCTATTTCGCCAATAAGAAAGCTTGGATGAATACAGAGATCATGACAACAATTCTGTCGAAGTTAAATCACCAGTTGAAGTGCCACAATAGACATATCCTTCTGTTTATGTATAATGCTCCTTGTCATCCGCAAACTCTGTCCGGACAGTTTTCAAACATCACCGTTCTGTTTTTGCTAAAAAACACCACTTCCAAATCACAGCCACTAGATGCTGGTATAATCGCCAATTGGAGGGTCCTTTACAGAAAGCGAATGCTGCAGTACGTTTTCTCTCTAGTTGATGGTGAGAAAAACGCGTCCGAAATTGTCAAATCCATCAATGTTCTTATGGCCATTGAATGGGGGAGACAAGCCTAGAACAATGTTTGCCAAGTACTATCACAGTGCTTTCAGAAGACTGGTTTGTATCCCCGAGATGAACCAGTCAAGGACGACCCTTAGAAGGAGAGGAACTTGCCAACTTGAAAACTATAATGGATCGGATGCTCTGTGGAGAAGTATGTTTCCTGTGATGATGATACCGCAATCTGCGCCGGCCTGATTGATTCATCTAACCCAAACTGGAGGGAGGAGGTCAGAAGTGAGTTGCTTGATGATGATCTGGACGTTCAATTCATTTCACAAGACACCTCAATCGACGACGACTATAACAAGGAATTAGAAGAGCCATCAATCAAGAGCCTTGCAGAAGCCTTGCACATAACTGACCAACTCTGGCACTTTGCCCAATTTAATGGGTACCAAGACCTTGCCCTAGCTGAAGGAAAGGCAAATGACACAATCTCGTCATTACAACTTCACACCCCAAAACAGCAAACAGCATTGACGGATTATTTTAGATAAATCGTCCGTGAAATATCTTGAGCTAAATTTTTTCACATACTAACTGTTGATGCAAAAAGGCCTTAGAAACTTGTCAATGATGTTTTGCATTTTTTCTGTACATTATCAACCCGCAGAAATACTGTACATTTCAACTATGTACCCTCTGTGTTAGAGCTAGAACTATGCATGGGCTGGAAATGCACTTGATCTTTTGTTTTTTATTTATCTTCATATATGTTCACTTTTTAAAAGCATTTTGCTATATAGAGTCAATAGAATCATGTTTACTGCCGTTCCTATCCGATTTATATTGTACCTCTATTAAGTGGCCAACCTCTATTAAGTGGCCACTTTTCAAAATCCCGAGGGTGGCCACTTAATAGAGGTTGGACTGTATTTGATCACATGTGTATTCTGTATTTTCCCACGTATAAAGTTTCCCACTACGTCTGAGAAGACCCTGAAAAAGAAATGAAATGATCTCCCGCATGGACAGCTTGTCAGTATAAAATCCACAGTAACATTCAGACACTTGAAAATTGGCTTAAATGAATTCTGCGACTTTTTCTTAAAGCCATTTTCGAGGTCAATAGAATAAAACATTTGCATAATTAGTTGAAATTGGAATACTACAAAACGTGACTAATTTGTACATTCACACTTTTCACAAAAACATGTTTGTGGTACGGAAACTTTGTTTGAACCATAGACGCAAAAAAAAAAACTATAAAGAGCTATACATAGTAAAACTGATTTTTTGATCATGCGGAGTAGAAAAACATTTGGTTACATTTTGGAGTGATTGCATTCAGATAAACGAAATGTGAGAATTTGGGCCTTGTATTGAATTTGGATCAGGTCAAATTATTACTGAAAATTTATTCCACAACACTTGCAGATAACAAACAACAAGTAATAGCATAAGACCTCAGATTTTAGTAGTTTTTCAGATAAACGTAATTCAGACTAACTGGATATTCATGATCTTTTGCAATGCCACTGCAAAAGTATGTGTGAATTAATACATAGGGATAGTGCCACTGATGTGACTTCTTTGCAATCTGACGTGAGATTTGAGACAACATATTCTGCGTGATAAAATGATTTCTCAGAAATGGAACCAAAATGAAACTGATAATGCTTTTTTGCGTAGTATTGTGTGGCAGTACAATAAAATAACTTGTTCCATATTGGGCCACAAATTTACAGTTAAAGCATTTTTCATTGTAGCAGAAATGCCCGGTACACATCCCCACCATTAACCTCTCCTCCATTTCTGATTCACAACATCTTTGATGTGACGAAAAAGAAATCAAAAGATTATTATTCACTACTTGTCACGGAAAAAACACAGCCTGCTAACATTATCCATAAATGGAAAAGCGATTTTAACCTTTCGGATGATCATTTGAGAGAATTTTTTCTGTTACGTCATTCTGTTGCACTCAGATCTTATGTTAAGGCTTAACAATATACTCTACACAAATAAAAAATTATTCAAAATTGGTTACAGAACAGGCAATGTTCATACTTTTTGTGAGGTCGAGCCAGAAATGTTGTACCATATCCTTTACCAATGCCCTTACTCAAGGCGATTTTGGAACGATTTTAAATCTTATTGGTTCCTTTTATCAAATCAACAGGTTTGTCTTTCATTGCAGAATGTTATATTTGATGCAGTATCAAAGCAATGCCCTTCAACAAAATTACTAAATTACTTTGTTATTGTTGGAAAGCTGTTTTTGTGGGACTGCAGAAGAAACCAAATACATCCTAAAATTAAAGGTTATCAAAACAAAATAGCTAAAAAAATGTGAGACTGAACGTAAAATCAATAAGAAGGATTATTTTGAAAAAAAATGAATATTTAGCCCTGGCCAGAAATTAAATTAATATGTTGATAGATTAAATACGTAAGTAACCAAAGAAATAATTTAGATTGTTTGCTCTCTGTAATCACAAAGTGATTCATTCATTTATTTTTTTGTGTCCTTTGTTCTTGTTGTCTTTTTTCTTGTGTAGTTTTCTTTTTCGTCACTTGTAGTATAACATAAGCCACTGATGTAAACTCAACAGCCATTTATTAATTTTAGCCTATTTTTTTTTCTTTTTTTTACAAATTGATGTACACCTGAATGGAAATAAAAATGTGAAGGAAAAAAAAAGAAATGCATGGTCAGAGTGTCCGACCAGGCTAAGCTTTTGCCTGTCAAAACCTTAAATTTACTGGACAATTGTCTGATGACCGACTTATTTGCAGGCTTGTTTATAACTACAACATTTCAATTATTTTTCTTCTTCCTTATGCCAGTTTGGTGACAAAGTTGTTTTTATTAATGATACTTATTTTCTTTGAGCATCCTTGATTGACTCAAACAATTTTAGTTGGAATTATTTTTTTTTAACAATAAAGTTGACAATTACCTGTGATAATACATTGTTCATGGCTAGTCTTAAGCACGTCTTTTGTTTCGCTAGGGTCCTTTCTGCGTGGCAAACTTATTGGGCATCGCGCCCAAAATCCGGTTTGCTAACAAAATGATAACAGCAATCTTGCCTTATATCGCATAAGGATTCCCAACCGCACAGATTCATGAATGAAAATTGACAATAAAGTTGACAGTTACTTGTGATAATACATTGTTTGTGGCTAGTCTTACACAGCACTTTGGTTTCGTCCTCGCCAAGGGACTCTTCAGAGACCTTTCTCTTTTTTTCTTTCCTGTAATATCTAATTGGTCAGGTTGGTACCTGCACTGTAAGCCTCTATTAGTGAACAAAATTAGATGTCTATCACATCAATTTTTTTTTTGTTATGGCAGTTTCCAAAGAGGTTGCATTTTGATGCTAATCAACAGAAAAGAAAATTTACATTGTATTGATGGAATTCAGAACAAACAACTTTTACCTTATCTAGGCTAGGTGTAAAGGAAACCTTCCTAGGAGATTAAAGGGTAGAACCACTTGTTGAATACATAATTTTGAAAGGCAAGAAGAGACATTAAGTAGGTGGGAATACCACTTTTGATTTAAAGATAGCTAGCAGATCTTTATAAATGTTTTTCGATTATTTGTTTTCCTGTCTTAAATTTCCCTTCAGGTCACCACAGAGATAGCAGGCATGTCATCATCAGCAGGCGGCAGTGACCACACCCTAGACTGGTCAACTCTTTGTACCCAAGTATTGGGAAGGAATTTATCCATTTGGGATGAATTTCTTCAACCCCTCTTTCTCTCTAGAGCCAAGGTATACTGCCTACACTGCCCATGATTGTGTCATCTTTCTTTATTCAAAGAAAGTAAACCATTATTGAAGTGAATGAGGCTTAGCAAAGTGTTGCTGCAGCACAGAGATTGATATGCAAGCGAGCTATAGTTTCTAATCAAGGTCATTAGAAATATCATTCTTCTACACTTGTGGCAAGTTCCAGATACATGAGCACATTCAGGAGTTGCTTGCAAGAATGTTTGCACAGTCAAATAAATTGCAGTAACTTGAATTAAGCATGCACAGTTATGATTGCTTCTATGGTGTGTTTTTCATTACCTTAGTTTGTATATCAAATGGTATACCAATTTCTATAGGAATGGATTTACTGAGAAAGGGCTGTTCCTGACTGAGATGAGCTAAGGAATAATGTACATGTAACTATGCACAATACGAATGAAACAAACAAACACCAATCTGTAGCTTTAGCAAGCATAGCTGAAACAACCTTTGATTCAACTCTTATCATAACTTGGGATTAAATGTCTGTTTCACTGATGCAGAAAAACTTCACCGTTGTCTACCGTGGCTCTGACATTTTCACCTTCCCTTTGTAGTAACTCCTCTAGTTTTTCCAGTTGTTGAAAAAAAAAAAAGAAAAGTAATTAGTCCCTCAACCTTGCCATATCTTTGTGCAGCAATCTTCTATTCTCTATTCCCATTTTAGGATATCTTGAAAGGTCTGTTTGATGCCATGATTTCATCTTGTAAGAACATGATAACCAAATCACAAGACGACATCTCTGACTCTGACACCTCTGCCACTGATGCAGCTGTGCTCTGGGAAAGGGACATTGCCCAGTATGTGTGGCAAGAGAGTCCAAATGATGTTCCTAAACCCATGTGGGGATCACAGAAAAAGGGTGCAACACATTGTGAACAGGAAAGTGGACTTACACTTAAGGCCCGTGTCTGCACTCCTGCTGTACAGAGGTAGTATACACAAATTCATCATTTAAGACAATATTGAGGACAATATTTTGATACCATCAGTGTTCTTCCAATGTGACTAGCAAATGTTATTTTCCAATTTTTATCCATAACTTTTGAATTCAACCAATGGACCTTCATGGCGATACAGCAGCCATTTTAAATTCTATTGTTTCAAATACATGTAGTTATTATGGGATGCACAGGAGGAAAGTCGTTATGTATTTGCCACCTGAGCATCCCATAATAGCTATTTGAAACAATAGAATTCAAAATGGCTGCCGTATATCGCTGAAAAGGTCTATTGTAACTAGTACCAATTGTTTCTATATGTGACGCTCTTCCTTATGTCAGTGGATGATATTATTAAGTTCTCTTCTATAGAGACATACTAGTCTCAATGAAATAGACATGTATTGTCACTATGATTATCACATCACTTAAATAGTAGCCGGAAGTAGGAGTAGGAGTATCAGTAGCAGTAGCAGTAG
>Ga0126339_10004655_pt1 | contig 10170 bp, 6 predicted proteins | sample OrbTmetagenome_2_FD_92532 | JGI IMG/M metagenome (GOLD analysis project Ga0126339, IMG submission 92532) | Coral microbial communities from Petempiche,Puerto Morelos, Mexico - Orbicella T R C metagenome | ecosystem: Host-associated > Invertebrates > Cnidaria > Coral | place: Petempiche,Puerto...
TAGAACATAACGAAAAAATGCATGTGTTTACCATTTCAAAGGAAAGATAACCGAAGGTCCTGAAAACATTTTCGGAAGCCAATAAGAGAAAAAACGGGATCCCAGGCACAACGTGTTCATGTGGCACAACAGCCGTTTGTAGACCTTTCCCGCATTCCATTTCAATTCAGTGCGTGCGAACAATAGAACCAGAGGGAGGTTGAGGTGGACATTTTCATACATTTATGGTATTTTTGTCCACCCTGACCTCGACTCGGTGCTATTGTTTGCTGGAATGCGGGAAAGGTCTATTAGGGACGACTGAACCATTTTAATTTTTTAATTTTTTTTTAAATTAACCAGTCACATTGCTTTGCAATCAGCTCGGATGGTTAGGAAATTAGTGTTGTGCCATGTGAACTTTCTCGGAGTCAGGTAGCCTGCGAACGCAGACGTATTTCCGGCTGACGCTTGTCTCCGCCGAAAAATAACGTCTACGAAACCGAGCCAGGAAACGATTTCTGTAATGTAATGACTTTTGTTTCTCTTTGGCCAATCAGATTCCACGATACAATGAAACTCGAGTGCTCCTCGCGGCGAATACCTCGCGCAGTAGTTCTGGGGTTACTTGAGCTAAACTGTGATTGGCTTAAAATTCCTACGTCACAGAAATCGTTTCCTGGTTCTGGCTCGCAGAGGTTATTTTCGGCGGAGACAAGCGACAGCCGGAAATACGTCTGCGTTCGCAGGCTGCGAGTCAGGTTGTCACAATGTGGAATGCCAGTTATCATTTTGTTCTTTCGTTTCAAACTGGTCACCGCTATCATATGACTGTCACTGCGCAGATTGATAGAATATGCACTGTGTTTGAATGGTCTGGTTTCTAGTTTCTGACTTTGTCAGCTTAAAAGTTTCGTCTTGTTGTGTTGTCGGCAATTTCTTGTGAAATTGTGCTAGGGAAAATCAGTTAAACATGGGCACAACAGCCATTTTGTGGTGTTTTCTTGTGTTCTTGGTGGTATTTGGAATTGAGCCAGGAATGACTCAGAAACCAGCTGAGGGAAAGAAATCAAAAGCCAATAATTTTTCGGACCAGGTTAGAGTTTAAAAATTTCCTTTTTACGTTTTTGTATAATGCAAAAACAGATTTAAACAGATTTGGTTTCAATGTCTCAGTAATCGAAAGCGCCCGGCGAAAGCGTTGTTGCTAGCCAAGTTCTACTTTCGCACGCAACTGAGTGCGTTCATGATTATAAAATTAAAGAAAATGTTTTGAATTTGTTTTTATCTTTCTGTATTGACCCTATGATGTTTTATTGCGGAGATCAAACAATGCTTTCGAAGCAGAGACTTTTAATGCACGTTTCACAGGTTAAGACAAACAAGCATGAACTCGTTTCTACTGCGTGCAGGAATTCGGTTTAAGGAAATTTAATGGAGGTCATCCTTTCTGACCTTTTAGTTCGTGTAACAGATGGTCAACTGATGCTAACGCTTTGTTACGGGAGGGATAGAGATAGGATCAAAAGAGTATATTCAGTCAGAGATGTTACTGATGTACATGTAGTCTGGAAATGAAAGGAAAATTTTACACCTATAATCATCATCAAGTTTGCTTTTAACTGAGTTTGCGTTGTCCCTCCCCCTCCCCCCCCCCCCAAAAAAAAAATAATCGAAATCCTCACTGGGTTATTCTGGAAGTTAGTACTTTTAATTAAAAATACGCATTTAAAATAATCGCAAAAGGGGAAACGAAGATAAAACGGATTGTACGGGAATTAAGTCACGCGAAAGTTTTATGTTAGGTCGAATAACTCTGTTAGATTATTTCAATCTGCTTTTTTGCAGACATGCCCTTGCTCCTGTAGTAATGGTCAAAATGGACACAACGGGACCCCCGGAAGGGACGGAAGAGACGGTAAAGATGGCAAAGATGGTGCTAAGGTCGAGTATTATTTTTGATAAAAAAAAAAAAGGCATAAAAATCTCCCTGCTTGTATTTCCGACCAGTCTCAATTTCTATGTCACATTTCATTTATGTTTTTATTTACGCAAATCCAATCTCCTGAAAGTTAGTTTAAAAACGTCTCACTACCCGGGGGTGGGGAAGGACTGAGTAATGGCAGCAAATATTTCATGGAATACTTGTTAATCGTTCAGGCTTCCTCTTCTTTGCATTCGGTGATGCCCTAGGTTTTTTTCTTGATTCGTTTATTCAGACGTCCGCTCAGCTATTCTCTTCTATCTGCCATGTTTTCTAGCTTTGATGGTCTCGTTAATTCATTCATTTGTTAATTTATTCTGATTTCTATGATTCAGGGCCAGCGTGGACCACAGGGTTATGCTGGGAAAGCGGTATGTCTTTCAGTCACGTGACCTCTGTGAGTTGTGACACTAGTCTTGATTGACGTACGAGCTCCCGTAGTTCAAAAACAAACAACAACGACAGCAACTACGTTAACCTTTACGTGCGTTCTCCCCTTCCATTTTTTGCTCGCGCCCTATCCAGGATTTCGTATCAGTACCCGGAGCCCACTCTCCCGCTTTCCACCCGTCCTCAAGGAATGAGATTGTTTCAGCCCCTCCCCACTCCAAATCCCATTCTTTTTCTTCTCTCTAGTCCTGTTGTCACGTAAGTTGGGCCATTATCGTTACCTGACACCACCTGTCTTCGGCTACACTGGAATCAGTTCTGTCAAAATTCTACAATAGGTTTCTGGATTTTCCAACCAAAGTCCTTTCTTTTTATCTAGGGGCAAAAGGGAGAACCTGGTCCACCGGGACAGACACCACAAGGTGCTATCAAATTTAGCGACACCGCTGACAAGTGCACATTGAGTACCGCTGGAACTGTTCGTTACAGCAGTTCCCAGAATTCATTGCTACTCTGTGATGGCAGTGCTTGGTTACCGGTGTTGACTGCTGGGAAGGGTCACGTGGCTTATAACCCAGGCCGTCACTGTCTGGATATTTTAACTTTAGGTGAATTTTGAATGCGGCAGATCAGTGTGTTTGAATAGTATACTTGAGTGCTAGATACTGCTTTTTTTAGCTGTCTATCACTGTGTATTATTAATATGGCCTGTGTTTGCAGCCGATATAATGATTGGCTACGTCTAGAGCATTATTCTCCCGTAATGCCCACGGGCCGATTACGGGCCTGCAAAAACAAAGCAAAAAGCCACTGATAGTAAACAACTTATTAACCTTGAACTTTCGGTCTTTACGGGAAAACCTCAAACATCGGCCTTGCCGTACGGCCAGGTCTCGGCTATTTTCCCGTAAAGACTTCACTCTCGGTCAATAAGTAGTTATTAGGTTCACATTCGTCTGTAGCAAAGATATATTTCTGTTTTCTCAGGTCAGAGTCGTGGAAGTGGACTGTACTGGATCGATCCAAACGGTGGGTCAACAGATGACTCGTTCCAAGCTTTTTGCGACATGGAAACTGAGAGCGGAGGTTGGACCCTAGTCGCTACAAAGGTGTCTCCAGGGTTCCCCTTCATCAAAACTACATTTTCCGCAATGGCTGCGCAAACTAAATACGCAGATGCCGCGAGTCATATCCATCCCGACATAGGGGACTGGGAAGAAGTTATGTTCCGGTTTGCTGACGTCAACACTATCCGGGTTATTTACAACAGGAAAGCAGGCGCACCACAAAATGAGAAGAAAGAGTTCGAAGATTTCCTAATGGGGAAATCGTCCCAGTTGGAAAAGAACGTGTATGGATTTTATAAGTACGACCCTATAAACAATAACGGCAGGAGTCCCAGTGAAGGTTTTGTCACAATAACTAAACTGCACTTCTATTCAAACAACCAGGGGATTTCGGAGGCGCACACGGGCACTGATAAGTGGATTGACATGTGGCATAGTGCTGAGAGTTCAAACAATTACGTCACTTCTGACGACAACAAAGCGGTTGGTACCAAGTGTATCGCAGGCTACTGTTATCTTAACAAACCTATCTGGGTGATGGTGCGATAGAAACAAACTTAAGTTGGAGACTTAGCTTAGTGGAAACTCTGTCGACTTAATTAATTAAGGTTTAGATAATAGAACCAAATTATTTGCGATTGCTACTAAGATTCTGTACCGGTCCGAACAAAGGAAAGAGCTTTTGAAACATACAATCCTATGACAATTATTATTACCATGTCGGAGCTTCAAGTTATGTTAAGAAGTAGGTTTTTTTTATTTCAGAACTAACTATGTAACAATTTCTACCAAGATTTTTCGGTGGGATGAAACACCAGCCGGAGATCCGTTTTTTGTCGCAAGGGAACGCGTCCGAGGAACCGCATCTTTTACTGTTACTGTCAAGAATCGTCCTAGACTAGACTTCTCCCAATGTTAATACTTGTGATCTGCGACTTTGTTTAATTACAGTACAAAGAAAACTGTAAGACACTAATTCTCAAAAATAATTTTAATGTGCGTAATATCCATGACGCTGATGCGTACATTTGAAAAGTAGCGTTTCCGTCGCTGTAAACAAAAAACTGATCACTCTCGACAATGATATCAAACATAACTCACGCTATGAACCAGTCAGAAACCGAAGCATAAACACGCAACCAGGGGCAAGCGCGGGAAAACGCCGCCTCAGCCAATTCCTAACTGGCTGGAAAACTACGCCTTTGTTTCTGATTGGTTGGAGTATGTTGCATGTGTCTTTTTTTTGAACCAGTTTCAAAGATGACAACAAATATAAAACCAAAGCCAAAACCAAAACATAACTACTTTATGTACGGTTGCCACGGAGGCAATGATATGTCACACTAAAGCCGATTAGAGGCTTTCACTCGAACATTGAAATAATTTAACTCAGCGCGGGGACTTCCCGTCTCCCAATCAGAATGGGTTAATGCATGTGAATAGTGCGAATATACAAACAATATGATTTGGTTCAAGCAACCTAAGCACATAATTAAGAGAACACCAATGCTTTAATTTTCCCTGAAGTCTGCACTTCCAATGATGTCTGCTTCTTCTCTGACACTAGTACTCTCTGTTGGCATCTGTCTTTTCTCTTCAAAGAGAACACAGTAACATAGCTGTTTCAATTGACATGTTTTACTGGATGGAGTACACTAGGATCATCTTTGTCACCCTTACCGACACGAGAGGAAATCTGGGGCGAGTGGCAGCTCGCAGTCTCTTTTGGTACCGTTTTCTTGGGACAACGCAGTGAAGAGTCATATCGTCTCCAGAACCGGTCCCAGAAGGAGCCTCGAGTTGAAACTCAGCCCAGATTTCTTCTCGCTTTAAAAGTGGCGAATGCGACGGGTGGTGGCTTGTAAAGAACAGGCGACAGTTCAGAAGTTTTCAGAAGTTAGGGCACCCAACACTTCGGGTTTTCTATTGATTTACTTAACAATTAAAGAAGTTTGAACCATGTATTATACTGTCATAAGACACGGCCGAAATATTTATAAGTGTTCTCAAATTCCTGCAGTGCTTTATGGCAATATAATACATGGTTCACATTTCTTTGAATGATTAAGATTTAAAGCGCGTGAAAAAATTAAACACGCTTCTGCTTACTTTGATGAGAATCGTTTTCTCAACTTGGGATCGAGGAGTATCCCATACCCCCGCCCTCCCCCCTTTCTCCACTCCTTACTAGCTGGCTTTTGTCTTCAAACTATTCACGGCTACAGAGTCTGTTCACAGACCAGAGGATCACTGACACTGCTATCGACGATAGTCATCATACACGTACAACAATTAACAGCAACAAGAAAATCTATGAAGTTGAGAGTAAAGACCTTTACCAGTGAGGTATATTAACCTAAGCCGAGACCTTCATAGCACAGAGCATCAAGTGCCACCCGAAAAAGAATTATATTGACCGTCACTGACCGGTAAGAAACCGCCAAAACTGGCAGCAATTAGACCTGATTATACTTCAAGCTACCTACCTTTGAAGGGTTTCTGCATAGGCAGCGTGCCGGTTAAGATTTTTTCAAGATCAGTTTCAGCCTTGACCTGGAAGTGGAAAATATGGACCAGTTCTAGGATTTAAATCTGCGCTATTATGAGTGGGAGTCTAGGTCAGACTGGTATTTATACGTGTGGCTTCCACGGAATGACTTGCGCCATCGTCGCTCCCTCCCCAGACCCCCATCCCCTCTCCTGAAGGCACAATTGAACTAGCTAGTGTATAGAAATTTCAGGCATGGCAGATCAATGTACCTGGGTAAAAGTGACCAAGAAAATTGTATACTCACATCATTGAAGGTCGCATCTGGCAGAGAATCTGGCAAAGGGAAGTGATCCTCCGGAGTTACTTGTGGTGTGACCGGCTGTACAGTTGGCTTTTAGGGTCAAAGAGATCATTAGTGTTCTTCTGAGTTTCTTGCATGCTATTATTCTATTTCATCGATAACTTTTTACTTGGAACATATTTTACTACTGAGAAATTGATTATTTTTAGTCTATTTAACAGTTATTCCACAAGCGCGCGTTGGATACGAGATGGTAGGTAGCCAACGAGACGATCAGCACCGAGTGGGCTGTGATCACTCCATATCCAACGGGTGGAAAAATTGTTTCATTAAAAACGTCCCCAAAATAAAGAAAACTAAATAAGATAATGATAAAAACGCTCTAAAAATTTCAAGTACGCTAACCATATTTGTAGAGCATAGTTTAATGGCTCATATACCATGATGGCTAAGCCAATAAAAATCCTTGAATTGCATTATCCTCTTACCCAGTTTGAAATGAAGAAGAACATATCACGTAGTATACCTACTCTTTCCATTATGTGAGGTCCATGAAGGGAAGTTCATTACTGGGGCCTTCTGTTAACAACGCGTGAGGCTGGATTTCCAATATGCCATCACTGTTGTCACAGATTATTTTTGCGAGGGAAGTAGCTTGAATTTCCCACACTTGAGCAGCACTGAATCCTGCGGAACCACCAATGTTTTGATACCAAAAACGGTCACCCAACCTCAGTTTCCTGAAACAACACAATTTAATTTCCCACAGTCCTTCGAAAGTAGCAAATAGGAACTTCAAAGGGAAATTTAAAAGAGATTATGGCTCTGTCAATTCCAAGCCCGCCCACCCTCCCCCCGGGCATTTGACGGGTATTTGAAAGGTTGTAGGTCTCCACCATGCGTGGGGCATCCGCACGCAAAGGGCCACGCAGGCCCCGGGGGTTGGCGCATCTGACAGTTTAGTCAAATACGAAGAATTATAAATCGGTATTTTTTAAAAACGAAAGCCTGCTTTATTAAACATCGAAAGGATTAACCCTACGTAAAGAACATAAATGCAAATTTAACAAATTGACGTCAGTTTTTCATGCGTCTGTTCTGTTATTGATCATAAATCTCGTCATAACTTTGTCAAAGTAGCTGTGGATCCGCAGACTAATTTGACAATGTTATGACGAAATTCATTGTCAAAAACAGGACAGACGCATAAAAAACTGACGTCAGTTTGTTTTCTGCAAGAACAAATTGTCATATTGTCCGCTCTCGCTCGTTGACGCATCGTACAAATTATAAATTCATATGTCTGTCCGCATATTGACAATAAAATTTAGCCAGCGCGCGAGAATTTCGGCAGTTATTGTTAAGTCTTTTTTAGAAACTAGCTTATGCCCCACCACCACCCCCCAAAATTCATGTTGTTCTTCCACGTGCGAGAGAATATAATTTTGACGCTATCCCATGGGTGGGGCATTTGTAGTTTTCTCAGGGTGTTTGACATTTTGTATTCAGAAGTTGGCAAATGCCTCACCGTGGAGCAGCTGGCACGTACAAAATCCCCATTGCGTCAAAGGCCTAGGAGTGAGTGAGGAGATGAGCGGGCTTGGAATTGACTTATCTATTATATCGTAAAGAGATCCGAATCGATTTATCGTCACGACAAAATGTTCTTTAGCGAGAAGAACCAGAACAGCTACAGCAATGGTAACACGAGGACTTACTTGAGTCCTTCAGCTAAAATATGAGAGAATGTTGGTCCAACATTTGCGCCATCTTCGGGTTTTTCTAAGAGTCCACCGACGTATAAATCGACATCTCTGACGTTAGCGTGCAAATTTAGCAGCTCTGTCATTACATCTGCTGGAATGCTATCATTGCTTACGCCGAAAAAATCTCTGAACCTTACATACGGAGGAAGCCCGTGGTCTCTGCCTCGCTGGATATTTATAGCTACGAGATCATCGACTACTCCAGGTGCAGGAATTAACTTTTTCGTCACCGACCAAGAAAAGTACCTTGAAAATAACACAGCCATAGGGAAATCAGCAGCTGATCACATTCAGCCTTTAAATATCGCTTAAAGCATTCTTTTCAATAAACTTAACCCCAAGTATCTCAGTAATTTACTCTCTCAACTAGTTAAAGAACTACTTGAAAAAAGGTTTTCACTATTCGCTCGGCTTTAGAATAGTTACTGAAGGAAACTGGAGCTTGTTATCCTTCCCTAATTTTCAACTATCGTCTCTTTTTCTTTGGTATTCTCAGGATTGGACTGGAACTAGCTTGCAATGAAGGCTCGTACCGAGGAGTATCATTAGAATGAGATTAATGTCATTCCCCGCATTAGTCTCAGCTGCAAGCTAGTTCCAGTGCAATACCGAGAATACGAACATGGTCTATTTAACCACGGTAAAATCTATCAGTTTCAAAGAACAATTTATAAATAACTAATCTATACTCAACATAATGTAAAATATTTAGCTAAAAAGCCGCTTTCCACGAATGCCGTGCGTTACTGTTCTTCTTTGAATAGACTTTTGAATTGCCCGAGGGACCCTGCTTCCCTTACGTTCCAAGGAAGACTGTTCCAAAGAATGGCGCCAGTGTAGCTAAAGCTATCTAGCGAACCTTGTTTAACGTACTGCAAAACACACGTGTGAATCAAGCCCTTTTAAATAACGGCATAAAGTTCACCTGTCAATCTTCCTGGCAGATTGCTCAATTAAGCCCCTTAAAGTTCCGTCAACTCCGCCGCTTTGTAAATCGTATAATGGAGTCGGGTTATGAAAGTCGCTGATAGGAACATCAAAGTGACCGGGCCGTATGTATACGTTGTCAACAGTACTGTGTCCGAATCTCCGAACAGCTGCTTTAAAACTGTTTGCAATGGTAGGATCAACTGATGAATTGTAGCCGCAATAGCTCTCGATTTTTAGGTCATATTTCTTTAGCTGTCAAAAACAAGGGCAACTGCAATTAACAAGATCTGTCACCAAGGTAGCCATGACTAGAACAATATTAGGCAAAATCTTAAATGTTCCGACTGTTTATTTGCATTGTTTAGATGGATGTTCCCCGATAGCAGAAATCAACGGTGAATTACAGTGAATCCGCGAATTTGATTAGACGTTTCTGCTATCATTTTCTCCTGGTGAAATTGAACTAGATCCGATCTGCCTCGATGACCGTTTTCTTCTAGAAAACAAAGTGGGTTTTTAGAAAATTCGTGGATTCATCGAAAACTCTGGCGAACACAGGCTCGATTTCCGCCGCTCTCTCAGGTCCGATTCCCGAGGGTCCTCCCCGACAAGAACGGAACGCGGGCTCCTGTCCCGAACAGCGGCTGGTAATGGAGCCCATGGCACTCAGGAAATTCGTGTAGCACATAATCATATCTAGAAACGCTTCGGTCTTGATACGGTAATAGAGCAGTGCAAAAGAGCCAATCATAACACTTATTTATGGCTCCTGGTTTAACTTTTAATTGCTAAGCTGGAGGAGAAGTTGTGCCTTTGAACGAACTAAAGAATTGCTGAAACGAATATCGCTGGCAATGCGCAGTCGCGTCGACGGAGTCATTCTCCTTTTGTTTTCCTCGTCAAAGCCCGCATAGATATATATTTTTTTATCGTGCATAGATACGTGGTGTAAAAATCTCCTGCATGTACCATCATGGATGCTTGTCTAACATCAAATCGCTTTGGCCGAATGTCGAGCGATTTGATTTCGGGACTTCGTGGGATCTTCGTTCGCTGGAGCACGTGAGTTTAACACTTGTGGCAACGCCACGGCTCCATCTCCCGTTTTCCCGCGCGAAAAGCAACATAATGTGATGCGGTCAAAAGCGAGATGAAAAATGCACCAGTATATTTAGAAACTAACGCCAAGGGAATTAAGAGGCAATCAGTGGTCTCTGAAGTAATACTTTGCCTATTATGTAAATGATGTAATGAAAACTTAA
>Ga0126339_10004656_pt1 | contig 10169 bp, 4 predicted proteins | sample OrbTmetagenome_2_FD_92532 | JGI IMG/M metagenome (GOLD analysis project Ga0126339, IMG submission 92532) | Coral microbial communities from Petempiche,Puerto Morelos, Mexico - Orbicella T R C metagenome | ecosystem: Host-associated > Invertebrates > Cnidaria > Coral | place: Petempiche,Puerto...
AACAAGAACTAATTTAATTATCAGATAGTCACGAAATATCACTTTCTTTTTCTGTTGCCACCTTTGTTGTTAACAATAAAACAATTCAAAATTAACACACAACGATATTGATGGCTGAGAAGCATTTCAACGAAAAGTATTGAAGATAAACAGCACTACTTGGCCGATATGAATGAGTCTCCTCAAAGACTGAGTAGGTGCCACGGTGTCTGCAGGAATATTTGAGCATTTTCCTGGTTTCTTTTGTTACAAATTTACGATTTGCGGAGTATTAAAGCCACTAACTTGGGAACTTTTTGGTCTCTCTTACAGACACAATTAAGGCAAGAAATAAACAAGCCGCAAAGGAGAAGCAATACATTTGAACCCTGACAAGCACACTATTGTAGATTGAAAACAGCAGATGATATTTGCTCAACCGACCTGTGTGTAATTCTAAAAGCTACGCAGCCACAGTAACGTTTCACTTTTGCAATAAAAAGGGACAATTGGCGCTATCTGAAAAATAACTGCCGTCCTTGGTCACATGACATGATATATAAAATACCACGTGGAAAGATAGTGTATAACACTAACAATAGTAGAATGCATGCGTCTTACATGTTGAGCTCTACCATAAGGAAAACCACTCAACATTTGTGTGTGATTCTGTATGCAATATATCCTTTACCTAATATAGAAGCCACGAATGCTAACTAATCTACACATGCGTTTAGGGCAAATTAGTTTTGTTCTAAGGAGAAATGGTACCACAAGGAGAGCAAGGGGTTACCTGAAACAAATATATAGCTTTGCGATGTTCAAAGCTAAGTGACGGCAATGAAATGTGTTTTATGTAGAGTACACATGTACCTTTCCCACCCTACCCCCACTACTTCCTTGCCTCTAGACTAACTAATTAATTGAAATTAATTAATTAAACAAACATTAAAGTTTTGCACCTTAGCGCCATATAGCCATAGCGCCATAGTGCCTTAGTTCCTTTGCAGCAGGCAGCTCCCATAACCATCCCAATAGTGCACTCTGCACTAAAAACGCTTTTATTGTATTGTCATTAATGAATCTTCCTTCAGTTGTACAGGTCGTGCCAAGCGGCCTTATGTGCTGTTTTTAGTGCAGAGTGCACTATTGGGATGGATTGGGGGTTGATGTCCACTATGGCTATAAGGCAATAAGGCCGTAAGGTCATAAGGTGTAAACTTTAATGTTTGTTTAATTAATTAATACATGTATCAATTAATTAATTAGTTTTCAGGCAAGAAAGTGGTTGGGGAGGGTATGTGCTTGTGTTCACTACGTAAAAACGTGTATGACCTACCTTACTTTAATCATAATATCACAAAGCTGTGTATTTGGTTTAGGAAACCTCTTGTCCTCCTTGTGGTACTATTCTCTTTAGAACAAAGCCAATTTTCCCTAAACGCTTGTGCAGATTAGTTAGTGTTCGTGCCGACTATATATTAGGTGAAAGATGCATTTCATTTGAGATCACACGATGCAAAAATGTCGAGTGCTTTTCGTTGCGGTAGAACCCAACATGTAAGACACATGCGTTCTAGCATTGTTAGCATATTATTGCGTTCGACGAAGTGGAACACAAACCTAATTTTGACCTGTGGCTTTTCAGAGTTGGTTTCCCTGTGCACAGTTCTAGGCTGAAAACAGCACATTCCTGTAAGGACACCAAAATGGCCACCCCACTTGATTTTTGCAGGGGCATGTCACGGCCAGTAAACTGGTACTGTTTAATGCTAAGGCTTATTTATTTCTCTTTCAATCATCTCTATGAAAGAGACCAAAAAGTTCATATCTAGCCTAACTTTCCCAATTTAGTGGCATTAAAACTTTTCAAATTGTAAATTTGTGACAAAAGAAACCAGGAAACTGTTCGAATATTGCTGCAGACTCCGTGGCACATAATGAAAACATAAATTGATTTAATCAGTCTTTGAGGGGACTCGTTCACCAATGTAGGATATATAATCTCGGTCAACTGAGTAGCGCAGACCTTCAGTACTTCTTGTTGAAATGCTAACGCTTCTCAAATCAATATCACTGAGGTGTCAACCATATAAGAACGTGGTATTCTGTGACTATTTGATAATTAAATTACTTCTTGTTTATCAGTGAAAAGAAACTTTGGGTTTTGAATAAAACAAAAATAATCGTTCTTCTTCCATTTCCTCAATAGCTATTTAACATTGTTCCATTTCCTCATAAGATATTTACTTTCTTCCATTTATCTCTTAAGTTTTTTAGAAAACAAGGGTTTTATGTTACATACCTTTGCAAGGAAAGCAAAAGTATAGGGTTACAAACGTTGGCATGAAAAGTAAAATTGTCACAGTTGCTACTTGAATGTATTATTGAATTTTGAAATGCACAAAAATCAACATAAAACACCAGAGTAAAATTTGAAAGCTCTCTTGACAAACAGTAATTATAAGTTACTGTTGAACATCAAATGAAAGAACAGACGTGAAACATACGCACTGCTTATCAAGGTTTCTGTCCGATCATATTCTGCAAGGGGAAAAGGCCTAGGTATTAAAGTGCCAGAGCTATACATTGCACTCTGCACTATCTGAGATTGTCTCACTAGTTTCTGTTCTGTGTTCATGTGCAATTAGATTTTCTGCATATGGAAACAAAGTAGAGCTATTGAGGGCCAGGATGAGAGAGTTAGAGGCGTTTGTTATGTTTGAATTTCAAATCTAAAGGGAGCTTTTGCTCGTTACTGACCCTTGAATACCTCTGTAAGTACCTATGGATAGATATCAATTAAAGTGCTGCGGATAAATTGCCTTTAATTACCATCTTGGCAGTGGTAAGGGCCAGTAAAAACTGTTATGAAAAAGGTTTATGAATGATAACAAATTTACAAGAAAATGTTACTTACCACATGAAGACAACAGAAATAGATAATCTATGTACTGCTTGTGCTACTTTACGATAATTTATCTTTTTTATTTTGTTGCATATACCATTTGTTTTCACAAAATTCATTGTATACAGAGTTACTGCTGGGTAGTGATTTTTCTTTGCAGTTCTCGTTGTTGCTTTTTTGATTTTTCTATCTGTCAGGTAAGCAGTGAACAGGCACGGCGCAGCCGGGTGGGCTGGCAGGGGGCATATCAGCATAAAATAATAATTTTACAAATATCTCCAGACACCCTACAAGTTAGCTTCTCTGGTGCTCGCTTGTAAGCCCCTCCAATTCAAAATATGCTCTGTCATCCCTGGTGATATCTTACCATTGTCAACAGTAAATAAACAGAACTACCTTGAGGAAAAAGTTGTGAAACCAGTATTATATTACCTGATGTTGTCTCTGTACTCATTACTCTGACTTTTATCTCATGATCATGACAACGACAACAGCAATATTATTCAACAAATTTTCAAACACTGGGAGTCCAAATTATAGCACAACATAGCCCTGTATTTTTTTATGCAATTCAAGGTGTTTGGTAAGTGGTGAAACACTCTCCCAAGTGTTTGAGATACGTTGGCCATTTTTATACTAGAGGATGCATTATCTGTGTGGATGGCTAATGCATCCTTGCCTTTTTGAGTTATATTTTTGTAAAACAAAAATACCTTATAGTCAGCATGTCAGGTGTATGTAGCGAATAGTTTTGGTTGGACCAATGTATGTGTCTCAGAACAATGAGACTGAAGCTTCTATGAACAACCAACCCAACTGCCACTTGTAAGTTCAGACATGCCAATACTTGTTGACGTTAGCAAAACATGCTTGGGCAAGTTGGCAGGGAAACTAGTATCATTTTGCATTGTTTCATGCAGGATTACGATCAGGGGAATTGAAACTATGATGCAACATATCTTTTTTTTGAGAAAAGGTGTTTTTGAATATGAATTTTCTATTGTGGAAATACGAACAGAAAAACCAGTGAAAACATTACCTTGAGACCTGTGGAACTAGCTTTTGGTGCAGGTAACAAGATATTTTTATTTGTCAGTTTCAAATGGTAACTTGACACTTGTTTTTCACGCATGAGTGTTTGCAACAAAAAGTGACGAATCAGTGACTCTTGTTCACATGGTCAGTATGGGCAAGCAAGTTTTGCAGGTTGCAGGTTAAAAATTAAGTCCGAGTGAGTCTACTTAGCACTTCAGTTAGCCTGAATAGCACTCCAGTTAGCCTAAAATAGCTTAGGTTGCTTGCGGCTAGCATTTATACTGGGGTTTATTCAACTTCAACTTAAATAAACAAGTTGTTTCAACTTGCAACCTGTAACCTGCAAAATATACCTGCCAGGTCAGAACAAACAAATAAGAAGCCAATTTACGTGTAGTGGCATGTCCAGAAACTTTAAATTGCTTTAAATGTTTGGACGTCTCTTTTTGTTAGTGTCTTCAGTGGTATTTTAATATCTTGCATTCATGGCAATTCTTTAAAACAGGAATTTTTAACCCATTGACACCTGCATGAAATTGCCCAGGACCCACCCCTAATTCCCTGGCGTTTTTTGAACTATTTCTGAGCGAGCAAAAGCACAAAAATAAACCATATTCGCAGTAACCACAGACAAAAGATCAGGTTTTAAGACATCGTTTATTTAAAGTTGAATAAATGAAGGGCCAGAATATTAAAAAAATATCAACAAAAAGAACTCAACTTGGTGCGTAAAACTGATAAGAAAACAAGAAATTATCTTTTTTTCTTCGCTGCGTGACAAAACCTGAGAAAATTGAATATACAAAAATGAGTTAATTATTGACTTCAGAGTACAAAACGAAACCAAATAAAACAGAATTTCCATTCTTTTACCATAACGGATAACATTTGAGAAAACAACGGAAAATAAAAGCAACAGACACATGTATAAACCAATTTGAAAACAAGAAATCTGATAATTTCTTCACTGCGTGACAAAATATTACAGTGCTGCGAAAGAAAGATGAAAGTTGTAAATCAAAAACATGACAAAAGCAGGCCAATTATTTTGAGATAAATTGTATTTCAACTGTGTTAAATTAGTGCCCACGTAAGTTCTTTTCTCAGGAGTTCTGTTGTAGCTCAATAAGACTCTAAAAAAGATATATTTGAACAAAGTGAATAAACTAAACAACCAAACCACGGAGGTCGCCGTGAATAAAATATGGAGAAACCCAGCATGCAAAAATACTGTTCACTTTTAAAACCTAAAATTCCCAAATAATAAGGCAAACAAATGAAAGGAACATGACAGGAAGTTCAATAACAATAAATTTGTGCATATAGCTGTGTCAGGTTTCAAGTAATGAATAGCAACGGCTCTGTACCCATTAAAATATTATCGCTTACCCTATGTATCAGACCGTATGAGGTCTTTGAGTCCTATTGTGATCTTTTGTGTTGGCCTCTGACATAAATGACATTTGTCCATTTCTGACATTTGCGTCTGTGTCAGTCCTGATCTTTTCTAGTTTTTCTAGTCTTTGACGTCTTTCGACTTTTTTACGAGCACTAAGTGGTTTGTTGTGGCCAGTATGGCCACACCGGATAGCGGTGACAGTAATTTACCGAACAAACCGGGAAACGAAGTATGCGACATTATATATTGCATCGCCATTTACTGTGAAAAGGGTGCAAGCGGGAATGCCTTCCTTCGGAAAGAAAAGTTCCGAGCACAGGTTTCACGGAAAGTGAGGACGCTAAAAGCTTTAAAAGAAACTGTCAGGTGTGTTTATTTTTTAAACCTTGGCTGCATTTGACTTTTTAGACCTCATAGGCCCTTTTATTATGATGTATTCTCGGTGTGTCTGGTCTGATCAGGCATGACCTTCATGCCCTCTGCTTTATGCTGTGACTGTTATGATCGTTCTGAAGTGGTCTCATTAACATAAACGTTTATGTGTAAATAGATGCATAACATTTAAAATACCTTTCGTTTGAATCGCATGTAAAGTTAGTGTCAACGGGTATGCTTTCCTCATAGAGCGAAAAGAAGAATTAATATGAAAATATTATTTATAATTATTTCCGGTTTCAAATTCTTCGCACGTGGATGGCACGTGAGACTTGCTATGTCAAATCCAGCCTCGTTCCCAGGGTCTCTCTTCCTCCCGACATAAGCTTAGGGACACCATCAGGCGGGAGTGGGAGTTTTTTTGTGGTGACTGTTTACGCAATAATTTATTTTACAAGATGAAATTCTCTGCACGATTTCTTTGCGGAAAATGAAAGGGAGACGAACTTCCTGCTAGGGAGAGTGTCTACATTCGGCCGTGCTGTTCGGTTCAATAGCAGGCTAATTTTCTGCTAAAATACTCAATTAACATTAATTTTTTTCTTTTTCTTTCCAACAATTTGATTGTGCATGTTTGTACAACTCGATGGATGGAGATAATATGGACCAAATCTTCCTGTCTAAATAAAAAACATGATACATAAGAACAGGATTAGGGCCCATTGAGCTAGCACCCGATCGAATGTCAGACACACGAACTAACACATCTTCAAATATTCAGCTGACTGTCTTCCAAAAAACCAGGACTAGGAAGATGGGAGTGAACAATATTTTGTGGTTACTTATCTGCTACCCATTGCATACAGATAGGCCTTTCATGATCTTTTCTGTAATGTTTATTTTTGTAAAGTTTCTGCGTTAATTATTATTTAAAAAATTAATAACTAACGGAAAAACGTTATTGAAAAGTGGGCGGGATGGGGATTCCCAAGTAAAAAAGGGCGGGATGGCGGGATTAACAGGAAAAAATGGGCGGGAAAGCGGGATCTGAGAACCCTATTGTGGACCCTCTGCGTGGGGTAACAGCTTTTGTTTATTTTAGAATGTTTCTCTTGGTAGTTGGTGCTAATAACAGCTTTACTATCAAAATGTACAGCCAAATCCAAAACAGTTCATGAGAGTTGATCACTGTTATTGCAATAAAGGTGAAATTAATTAACTGAGCAGAAATGAGATGCAAAATGATGTGTTTTGACAGGTCAATGTAACACTGGAACAATCATGTACATTCACTATTTATTTTAACTTTATGCCAGTGATCAATAATTAAGAGCTATAACTACCTTGTGATCAATTCATTGTCAATTACATGTATTCAGCCACTGATATCCATACACTTCATTTGAAAAGGAAAACCATACAAGACATAGATCAGGCAAAAATATTTACTACAACAAGTTTGATTTGAGATTAACTTTACTCAAAAAGGGTCTTAATAAACAACAGGATTTAAAACATTGCACAACAAGAATGGCCACTCAGGTAGACACAAGTTAAATCTTTGGCTTAAATTCAATGGTAGATAATTAAATTCAGTGACACTAGGTCTCGTTGTTACGTAAAAAAAATTATACCACTGTGAATTTCCCTTAAATTCACACTCATTTGAAGGCAAATTTGGCAAGAACGTTTCATAATGTTTTTGACAAGTGTTCAAGGGTTGGTGGCATCAACGTGTCAAACGATGCCTTTTTCAGCTCATGCTCTGAAAAAAAAAACGTTTTCTTTGACGTTAATATTCTGGTAAAAAACAAATCGAAATGTGGTTTAGCTTGGTCTGTACTCTTATCAACACCGATACACATCATCACAGTGGTCAAAATTTGTTGTGGACTGACTCAGCTGTGCTTCCTGAGTCCACAACATTTGGCTACTGTGATGACACATCATTGTTGATAAGAGTACAGACCACACTAAACCACATTCAATTTGTTAAATTCAAACTGGTGAAATCATTTATCAACATCGATGAACAAACATCATCATAATTTCAACTGTGGCAACAAACAGAGCTTTCTTTCAATAGAATGGTAACTAGAGACAAAAGCAGAAACTTATCCATAGTTTAAATTTCAGAGTCAACAACTCTTTCAACGTTATAATGAATATTAATTAGAAATCGAGAGCAAATAGAGTAGAATTCTAACTGAAATTTACATCAAATAACAGTGCTTATTTCAAGCACTGATCATAAAATCTCTATGATAGACACTTCAGTTTAATTCACAAGACTTGACTGAGTAAGAAAAAAATATATCTTTGTCAACTTTTGTAAATAAATATATGTAAATTGAAAATAAAGTCTTGTCTTTTCTTAACAAAGAGCTTTGCTGATCAACTGCGATTCAGTCAAGTGCAATCTTCGACCAAATTGTTTTCACTGCCAAGGATCTGTTCTGCCAAGAATACACGCAATTCATAGCTCTTTATGTAACCATTGCTGCGTTTAATTTACTTTTTATACTCCGTTATTCTCTGAACATTAAAAATAATTGAACGAAATTCAAAGACTTACCTTTCCTGGTCCAAAACGCAATGACAATTTCACCAAAGCCACCATAATGAAGCCAAATGAAGAAAAATGTCTGCTTTCCTTGCAGCCAACTTCATTGACCTTTAGTCTCCTCTCTGATAGGCCAGAAAAATGCAGGAAGCTGCTGGCAGCCACGTTTTCCCGCTGTTTTCTTCTGCCACCTCCAGGTCAAGTGAAAACTTTTTTATTAAAAAAAATACACATTGGCAAGAAAGCAAGTTTTCATTTAATTGTTAAGACAGAAAAAAAATACGAAAATGCAGGTTATTAGGGCGTTTAAAGAGGAGTCGCAGGATATGACCATATTTGACCTTTGACATGACATGATGTAGGATCAAAGTTGTTCAAAGCTGTGGCGCCTTTGAACGCCTTTGATATACTTCATGCTACGTTGTTGAATAAAACATTACTTTATCTTGTTGATTTGCTGAGAATTTTCTTCATTCACTATAAACTCAGATTAAGAGACTTCAGTTTTGACAACCCCTAGTAAGAATTAAAATTATCTTATGTTCTTTTTATCCTTCATGAAGACATTTGTTGAGCCTGATTCCAAACAACTAGAGCAGTGTATCTTTCCTCAAATGTTTATTAGGTACAGATTATATTTTAGGGGGGAGGGGGGACTGGGCAATTTCCAAAAAAAAAATCCTGCACAGCAAAAACTAACAAAATATCGTGAAAGGGAGCCACAAGGTGCTTCTACTATCATTATTTTGTTTTTTTTTACATTTAAAAAAAAAACTAGCACAAGCTATTGCCCACCAAAAAAAATTTGTGCTCAACCGAAATGTGAGAAAAAAATGTCGTGTCCCAGAAAATTCCCAACCCTTACCTCCCCCTTAGAAGAAAATAAGGGCATAAGGGTCTGGCGGCTTATGATGTAAATAATAACAACATATCTCGTTGTGCGATCTGTTTCTCATTGGGTGGCATTGAAGAACAATCGAATTTTGACAGATATGATTGCAAAGTAAATTAACTTGGTGAATAGTCTCACCGCGTGAACGAACACTTTTAAACAACAGAAAGGTGAATTCTTAACTGCGTATTGCGTGACATTACCCCAGAAATAGTGTTCAGGGTGGAGAGGAACTCCCTTTTGAAAGAGACGGGGATGCTCATCATCTCTCTCAGGGGCATAAATTTCGGACATTGGTGTCCACTTCAGCAGTAATTGTTTGGTTTAAGACATTAATATGACCCCAAATACGAACTTACTCAACACTAACTTACCGAGGCATAATAATACAAATGTGACCTTTCACGCGAAAACGTGCATTAACGATGTTCCATTACTCAGGTGAAACAAACGGCCATCAAACAGGTTACAAACAGGTCACCGAGCCATTTGAAACGGGTTTCAATGAGTGTTCGAACGGGTGATTAAGTATTCCGAATGGGTAGCTTAGGCGTTTGAACAGCTCAGGAAAAATTGCAAACGGGTAGCCTAACCGTTCAAACGGCTCAGGAAAAATTTTAGTATGCAAAACAATGTCATGTGACAAAAACTCATTCGAGCATGACAAGGAAACAAGCAGTTCTGAAATCAGAACGAAAATAGTCTACTTTTTACAGTTCTCGTCACCTGAATCAATGATGGAAGGCCTTCCTTTCTTTTGTGGTTGAGGCTGAGACTTTCATTGTCTTTGGAGAAGGAATTTGAAGATGCATCCTGTGTAATTCTGCGATCGATTTCTTTTGAGTCATGAAACTCCCTCGAGTGCACGATGCCCAGTGGATAGTATGTTTTTTTCTTTTAAACACCGTTTAATGGCATGATTTTAAGGGAGTCCAGCTCGTTATCATCTCCTTTTCTTTTTGTGACCTCGGCGTAGGACTCAACACTCAGGACCTTGTCAAGTTCTTGCGGCGCCATT
>Ga0126339_10004657_pt1 | contig 10169 bp, 8 predicted proteins | sample OrbTmetagenome_2_FD_92532 | JGI IMG/M metagenome (GOLD analysis project Ga0126339, IMG submission 92532) | Coral microbial communities from Petempiche,Puerto Morelos, Mexico - Orbicella T R C metagenome | ecosystem: Host-associated > Invertebrates > Cnidaria > Coral | place: Petempiche,Puerto...
AAAGAGGTAGCGGCAAGTCTACAAATAACTTGAGCGGGATTACCTTCAGAATAAGGATTAACTCTCTACCTTTGATCTTTTCATGAATAGGTACAATTCGTTGGTGTGAGGTTTACACGAAACTAACAATGAACCACAGACAGCCTTTTACCTGGCAAGGAAGACAAGCTTACCTTAGTGAGCAGAGAGAAAACAAGATCGTCGTCAGTTGATTCCAGGATTCGGCGATACATAGTAGTAAACGAGTCCGAGTTATCATTGGGACTGAAAAAGGTAACCAACTGCATTGACACTGAAGAGTGCTCCAAGATGGCAGACAACAGCTGTTCTGTTTGGCTGGAGTTGTTCATTATAAACTCCTGAAAAACAAAATTTTAGGCAGTGTGATAGAAACTGTTTGGGATGGTTCATTTTAAACGCCCGGGCCTAGTTATTCAAAGGATGGATAACGTTACCCAACAGAGAAATAACTAACACTATCCACTGGATAGCGTAGTTTGTTAGCCAACACTTATCCACTGGATAACGAGTTATCGTTAAATGGGTTTATCCACAGTTTGAACATCTGGGTCCAGGAAAACAAAATTAGAGCCAGCAAATAATGAACTACAGTCGAGTAACTCGGTTGACTTGGCTAGTTAACAAGAGACATGACTGAAATGGAACGAGCCTCTGTTAACCCTTTGAATACCAAATTTTCGCAAAAAAATACCGTTTTTAGCAGTTTAGTCAGGTTTTTTGGCTGCCATGACGCTAAATAAGCCTAAGTTTTGCCAAGAAAGCTTTTTTTTTCTACCAAAAGGAGATATTTTTCGAGGATTATGTACGAAATTGAGCAATATTTCGATGCTGGGCATGCACGTAAGCCAAAATTTGGACTTTTTTTTTGCCATTAACCGTTCTCAATTTTGTTTGTTGCCCCTTTTCTTTCTTTTTTTCTTGGCCCTTTTACTCTGGCTACCTTTTGCGTTGCATGTTCTTTCTGGCTGCCGTGAAAAGTTGGATGTTAATTATAAGCGAAACCTAGAAATGGACCTTGATCAATCATAGGCATAGTGGACCATTTTACCACCGTTTTTGCACCAAAACTGATAACACTTTTCGATTTGCGACGTCGGAATGTCGTCGATATCTAAACCTGACCATTGTAGGGAAAGGCCTAGCCTAGTACTACTATCTGCTTATCAAGAATATCTGATGAAATTAACACTGATGACGTCACAAGTAGTACAAAGAGCACGACCATTAATTACGCATATATGCGTAATTGGGGCTCAAAGGGTTAAGGACGCGGGAGATTGTTCAAAAAAAAAAATGTTCAAATGTTGCTGTTTATAGTGGTAGTAGATTACGACGAATTACAAACGGCGATCTTGAAAAAGCTAGGCTAACTGTTTCAAGATGCACAAAACTTGACGCAACCCACAACTTCATTGAGTGTTAATGGTTCAATATAAGATAACTGTACTTAGCTCAGTACTAACCTTTCCCAGTATATCGACACAGGACGTAAAGAACTGGACAGTCGGTTGGTAGTTCATCACATTATCGTCCATTGCTCCGGTAACATGGTAAAACAACGCTGTGCCAATGTCGCTGATAATTTCTGAAATCAGGGCAAGATAAAATATAACATGTCAACCAGTAGAGAATGCTGCTCCCCGCCCTAATCTAATCAGTATGTACCTTCTTCCCTCTTGACCATTCAGTGTCAACCTTCGTTTTTAATCCCAGACTATTGTATCTAAATAAAAATTCAACTGTACCCCCCCCCCCCTCCCTGACACCTATTTTAGACAAACAGATAGTTACAAATACCTTTCACTCTCCTCTCTGAAGAACCTTTTGCTTTGTTCACTAAAGAGCTGCAATAAAAATCACGAGGTTTCTTAATATGTGAATAAGATGATCCTTGTCATCAAGTAAACTGGGAAATGATTTACTAAGGAAAACGTTTATTGCGAGATTTAAATCTACAATGATAAGGAGTTCCAAGAAATTACTGCACAAAAGACATTGAACACACATCAATCGCTTTCAACCAAACATTGGGAAACCAACGTTTTCATGTCACGCGTAGATGTTGGTGAAATATCAAACCAGTGTCGGAAAATATTGAAGCAATGTTGGTCATACGCGTATGTTGGCCAAATGATGCATGTGACAGATGTCAATCACTACTACTTACGTAATGATACTTTCAATATACGCGGCAGACTCGCACAATTGCGCAGGGCATGGCTGAATGAAGTTCTGTACAACTTGTTCCTGTTCACGGCGATTATCAGCAATTTTTCGGATTACAACTTCGTTGGGACGTTTAGCCAGGAACTGTTGACAAAGAAAATCATCGTTAGTGCGCTCGACTCCCGTCCAAGCAGTCTGGGTCCGAGCCCTGGCCGGGGACTCTATGCTGTGTTCTTGGGCACGACACTTAACAGCCACAGTGCCTCTCTCCACCCAGGTGTATAAATGGGTATCGGCAAACTTAATGCTCGAGGGGTAACCCTGCGATGAACTAGCATCCCATCCAGGGCAGGGAGGCGGGAGAGGGGGAAGGGGAGTAGAAATATTCCTAGTCGCTTTATGCTACAGAAACCGGGATAAACTCCGGCCTAATGGGCCAATTGGCTCGTATGCAGACTTTAACTTACAGGTAATCAGCACCGATAGAATTACCTTTCACTAAACAGCTGAGTAGTCCTTACAGAACGTTTCTAACAATGTGCTGATAGCTTTCAACGTGAAATGATTAGCACAGCAATGCTCACAAGTGAACGATGCCTTTTCTTCTCCCTAACTTAAATTACTGCATACTAATCACGAAGATTCCAATGATCTCATAGTGGATAGGGTGGCCTAATGATTTGCGCGCTGGATTAAGATCAACCAGCCCAAGTTGTGTTCTTGGGCAAGACAATTTAATTTCCCTGAACCTCTCTCTGCCCTGGTTACTGGTGAATTTCATGCTCAGAACAACCCTGAGATGGACTATCATCCCATTGGGTTGGGGAGGGTGTGGGGGGAGGGGGGGGGGGGGGGATTTCGCTTAAGGGTACAGAAACGGGGGCAAGGCCCCAGAATGACGGGCAACTAGAAGATAAGTCGTCTTGTTATGACACCAAATTCTCAAATCTTATGGGAAAGAAATGTAAGGAATCAGTAAGTGATATTTCAGAGTAATCCTACAGGTTAGTGGATGACATTACCTTGATGGTGAGAGTAGCGGGTCCCCGACACTGAGTTCCTTCCTTGAACACCTTATTGCGGCAAGGTACTTGTACTACAACCTAGAGCAACGAAAAATATATCACACATACTTGCAGGAAATATGAATATCATAAAGAATTTCTGCACAGAGAAAATGCTAAAACTTGCTACATCTCCTCTGACAAATGTTGAGAGTAGCGTTGCCGAGTGGTGCAGGGCACTAAATTTGAAATCTGGAGTTCCTTGGTTTAAATCCTTCATCCTGCCAGCAGCTGAATTTTGCTCTTGGTAGACCGGAGTTCAACTCTTAGGCTACGCTCTGTACATAACCTTGCTTCCAACTGAGGATTCTTAACACGTTTAAATTAAATTTTCAGTATTTGTTTGTTCACGTACAACGTCCACAATTAGCATCGTAGTGCTGAAGCTGAATTTACCGACACTTACACAAAGTTATCCTTGGCTAGTTATTTTTTTCTTATAGACACCTCAAAAGTGCATGACCTCTGTCCTCGCTTTTACCTTAACTCTATTTCAGTAAGAAAAAACACCCGATGAAGCATGTCTTGAATACACTTTTTAAAGGCCTGAATTACATCGGAGATTTGTCGACTTAGATCTGTTAACAACGAAATGAAATATAAGGTATTACCTGCGACATCTCGTTCGAGTACATTTTGGGTATTAACTCAATATATTCAATGTCCAAGGAGACGTGCTGACCAACAAGACCACAAAACTTTCTGTACAATAAAACAACAACAATAAAAACAGTTTATTTACAGATGCGAAACATAGAATGCTAATCGAAACAGCTTCTGCAGCAGCTATACTCTGCGTTTGCTAAGCCTGGTTCTCAACCCCTTCAGGATTACCAACAATGCTCTCTTCGGCAATTGCCTCAGCTTTATCGCAGATGGTGCACACAAGGAAAACGTTTTACTACCTGTCTGCCATAAGAACCTCAAGTATGCCTGCAAAGTTGAACCCCAATACGTCCGTAAATTTAAATAACTAGAACTAACTACTGTTGTTTTCATAGATTACATATACTAGTTTGCCGATCAAATGAAACGATGAATAGACAAGTATTGTTCACAAACCTTGCATGACTAACTATTCCCTGTAGCTGACTATAAACAATGTTCAGTAGCCTCTGTTTGTTCATTAGTGATGCATCAGTCATGGGGGGTAGGATGGGTTCTAATCTTTTTACAGGGGGAGGGTGTAGGGGGGCAGGATGTGTTTTCATTCTTCTGATGATCCTTGAGGCAGCTTAAATTGAAAAAAAAAACTATTATAAATGTCGTTATAATTATGTTTTCAGTGCGCTAAATATCAAACAACTCACTACATCAAGAGTTAGAAGTGTTGCTTATTCAAACCTAAAGTATCTCAATCAGGGCCAATAGGCCATTTTCGAATTAAATCAAGCCTATTTCTCCAAGCGAGTCTTGGCGTCCATCCTTTCACATGAAAATGAGATTTCGTTCAAATGCAAATTAAACTCATTTTCATATGACTGACTGTGCAAAAGGCTTCGCTATGATAGAGGATCATAGAAAGGCTTCGGTCAACTCGGAAATGGGCTATTTCTTTCATTCGAAAGCTACGTTTTGAGACTTGTATTTTAAAATTGTATATACTGCTAGGCCTGTTGACTGAAACCTGACAGAGATACACTCAACCTGATCAATAACTGATATATTTCCTTTTTACAGCATCCATAAGAGATAAAATAAGGAAAGTAGTCAACTATATGCGGGTGCTTTTTTTTTATTTTGTCTCGATCTGAGATTAAATGTCCTAGAACTAACTTTAAAATGAAATGGGTAGCAGTCAGCGCGCCCTGGGTCCACAGAAGAAGCCACCCAAGGTTCATAGCCAAACACCTGGCCACTTCAAGCAACAGAAATGGGAGGTTAAGTGCCAGAGCTTATGAGCTGCTAAGGTTTGAAAGACTTAACTTTTTTATGACAAACGGTAAACTGAAGGAATCACTTGACCAAATCTGAGATTGATGTTTGTGTACCTGTCTCTGAATTCCTGTCATTCCACTGTCCAGTTACTTTACCCTCAACAGGCTTCTTCTGTGGACCCAGGGCATGCTTCACCCAGCAGCGCACAGACTCGGTTATTTCCAAATCAATCTTGTTCACGAAGAGCAAGTCATTCCACGGTTCCTGTGACAAAGTTTACACAACTTAGGAGAGTAAACAACCCTCAGCTTGCAAATTAGAAGCAAACGTTAATAAAACAGACAACTGGGGTAATCTGTAAGCAAGGTGTGATTGTACTGTATTAACAACAATCTGATACATGTAAGTTCACAGTCAGATCAAAAACATTTTTTCCACGGTGAATGGTGCAATACATTTGGGCTAAAATGGAGATACAAGTAATATAATGCTGAACACAGATGTCTCATATAAGTACATAATCCATGCACTTGAACATATTATATTTTTGCTTGTGCATGTCCCAGCTAGCTCCCAGACAACTAAGCAATTCAGGATGCTAACGTCTGTGTGGGCACATACCAGTTCAGGTTTGAGCAATGTTTCCAGCCGGGCTGGATCATAAGGAGGCGGTAATGACGGCAAGTAGAGATCGGGATCATGAAGCCTGGGTTCATCCAGCCACAGAACAAGAGTTTGAAAAAACCTGCAATGAGCAACAAACCTCCATTACAACACAGAGCACGAGGAATGTATTATAAGCCTAAACAAAACTTCATTTCCACTGTCATGACAATGCTGAAATACACGATTATTCTATGATATTCACAAAGACGCCGCTTATCCCCAAAATAAGAGGTTGGACTGCAATCAGCAGAAAGAGTTACTTTGTAGTGTTCTTAAGATGATAACCACATCCTCAAATCCCAGAGAGGAAACTTAAGAAAGACGATGTCAAGCTGTGAGGGTCACCAAAAATTACGTTATACAACATGAATCGCCACACAGAATACTCTGGTGGAAGTCTATGAACCCTGAAAACTTCTTCTTTTCGTTAATTCCCTTTTCGTCACAGGTTTTCCCTGCAGGACTACAATGAGCAACGACAACAATACACCCTGATCACTGAACAATGTCCCAACCGTTCCCAAAATTGCTGTAACTCAACCTTGTACATACCCTGAGAGTTTTTCATGTAAAGCTCTTGTGTGCTCAAACTGCTTGCTTATTTCACGGTCACTGTCCATCACTGCATCATGGTCTGCCCCAGTCTCCACTGATCTATTGCGGTGATGTTCAGCTGTTGCTTGCAGTCTTTGCTTCATCTTCTTAAGCATTGAGCTGTAACCTTGGCTCTCAAAGAAACGATAACCCACACAAGCCCGCTGAGCAAGCCTTCAGCAAAAAAAGGCAGATGATATGTTTCTAATTACACAGCTATCTATCACCTTGAATTAAGCCTGTTTCACGCGTTTAGTTAGTTGGCGAGCAGCACAAAAATCGGCGAGAGAAACGTTTTTCTTTTCCCGCTTTTCTCGTTACTCTCTAGTAACCGAACGCCTGGAACTAATTTGAAGTTGACTGCTGTAGCGAGTTTGCAAAGCTGATGTTTTGAATGTTAGCTGTCCATAAGAGCAAAGTAATTCATTTATCTTTATTAGCTTCGAGTTAATGGATAGTTCAGTGCTTCATTCACCCGCCGACACAGCAAATTGGTTTCTTTAGAAACTCACAACTTCACACATTAATTTTCCTATTGCTTACTAGGAAGTTGTTGTGACCTAATAGTTGCTATCTGGGAGACTCAATTCGTTTACAGTCTTCTCTGTGTTCTTGCACAAGACACTTTCCTTTCATAGTATGTCTCTACCTACATCTCTCTACAGGAGCAGATGGGTGTATAGGGATACTGGCTATTCTACCACCATCGACAGTCCCCCGGCCCCCTTACCCCACCTTACACGCACTACCAACAACTATTTCCCCCATTCTAACCCAAAAGCAAATTTCACCCCCCTACTCACCCAGGTTGTGTGACTGGCCTCTGCAGGTAAAGTCTAAAGAAGCGTTGCCAGATCAGCGGTAACATGGGATGATCCACTTCTGTAACCATGGCCTGATTGGCCCAACGATAGATGGAGAGGCTGGACAGAAGAGGTGTCCATGATAATTTCATAGTCTTCACTACTTTCTGTAATCAATAAAACGCATTTTACATATTGATTTTGTTTTAAAAATTAATGCTATACGCGAACGACCGTTCAACGGTCATTTTCAAGTTCGGTGGAAGAATAAAATTTCATGCACAAATATATGGTTAAAAACGCTAAAATATGTACATATGGAACAATTTCAAAGAACTTATTGATTGAATTTTACACATTACAAAGTGTTTGATTTCCATTTTACCTTACTTCAAATTAAGATCAGCAAAAAAGAGGAGGTAAAATAAGTTTCCAAATTGTCAAAAACAAAAAGGTTAAACCACAACGCAAACGTTACTGGTAGCAATGTTACTGTCACACAGAATCTTTTGTTCAGTGCAAGACAATAACATTCTAGAAAATTTTGTTAACAATGGAACTTAAAAGGAAGATAACACAAAAGTACAGAGAACTGCTTAGTGTAGCTTGATCAGTCTTACAGGGGCTCAGTCGGGTTTTTTTTTTTTTAGTTGTTTTGGCCATTACCTTTAAATTGAAGGAAACCAGAGAATAGTAGTCTACTAAGGTCGAAAAACACCAAAGAGACAACTCATCAAGGACGAAAGGTGTTCAAGGATGGCGAGGGTGGTCAAGGATGGCGAAGATTCCAAACGACGAACTTTAAAAATTAAGGTTAAACTTTTGAAGATGCGCAAAGCGTGACGTAGTTCCTTTTTAAAAGTAGTATTGATCTAACCTTAAGCACTGCGTCGACTGTGGCATCAGGCTTCTTCAGCAATCTCTTGTTCATTTCTACAGAGAGTCCAGAATTCTCTTCCATCTGAGTTTCCATGCACAGCACACAATAGGCATAGTAACTGTAGTCTGGGCTGGCCTGTTAACAAGCAACAGTATGTAGGTATCATAAATTCACCTAAGGTAACATTAACCCTTCACATGGTGTAGCATCTGGGAGTACTGGGCAGAGCTTGAAGAAAATAAAATCTGCCGGGTAGAAGGTGGTCACCTGGACCATCACCCTTCGGGGATCCTGCATAAAAGTCAAAGTCAAGACATTGGTCCTGCACATTGTCTGGTTAAAGATACTTTTGCCAGATGACTAAATGACTGGTAATCCAAGAATTTGCCGGGTCAATAACCATAAATTTGAAATCCCGCAGTGTTTGCACCAGAGCGCGCCATTGCGGGAATCCCGCGTTGCAATCAGAGATGGCCCCCAGAAAAACGAAAAAGGGCCAATTTAGCCCTTTTGCTTTACAAGACTGCAGGCTTAACACAGGCATAATATTTCAAAAGCCATCCCAGGACTCGAAATTGTGATCGATACGGTCCCCAATGCAACTAACATTTCATCCTTAGCGACCAAAAATTCTGGATTAGTCGCCATAATACGGCATAATGGTGACTACATTTCTCTGTGTTGACGATCAGTAACGGTTATTTTGTCACACATTATGTCCTTCTAGAAAATCATATTGAAAGATCTTTGCTTCTAAAACATTCAACATAAGAAAAGAATTCAATCCGTCCTTTTGCTTTGCGGTATTGATTCTTCTCACATCGGAAAACTTCCAAATGGCTGACCGTGGTTGAAATCGCCCTATAATGCATTGCAAACCCTTGATCATTGACTGGGTCATGTATGCCTAAGGATCGTTCTCTTGTAATGTGCGGATCCTCCATGCTAGTATCTGATTCAAAAGAAACTTTATTGAGTAGAAACACTTCAAAAAGCACTTACTATTAAATCTTATCATAGATCCTAATAAACTGCTTTATTTTCCTTGGTACTCTGATGCATTTTTTCCCTCTGTAGCTTTCAGTTTATTGGCCCCTTTCCTAAAAAATTGGCCCCAAAAAAAGATGTTCAGGGGCCACTTTGGCCCTCAAGTAAAATTTTCTGGCTGAAACACTGAATCCCTTTTATGTGTAACGTTATCTCACCTTAATATCCCACAGGACAGGCGGAGCGTTGCTGCTGGAAGTCACCCAAGAGACAATAGAAGCAAGAACACCTTGACTGCCAGTTTCTTTGAGTAGCACCTTGACACAAGCACACAATAAGGAAAAAACTTTCTGAACCAATTTACACAAAACTCAGCAATTATTACAAGAATGTTTTGCTGAGTATAAAAATACTTGCTATGTAAGTAGACAAAAACCATATTTTTTCAAGAACCTTGTCAACTGGGGTTGTTATCTTTATACCTTCACCAAATTCTTCGACATGTGATATGAAACACTTCTTCCTCAATATATTCCACCTTGTGTTTACAATGTACGTATTCTACATACCCGGTAGGCTTCTATGAGGTGAGTCTGTATCATTGAAAGGCTTCCCTCGACTCTTACTGCAATTTTGATTAGGTTGTCGAGTAAAAACTGCACACAAACATCCCTGAAAAGAGAATACACACAGGTTATTCAGTTCATTCAAACTTCAACCTGCCAAACAGGTAATTGAGTCAATATACCCAAGAAATGCAGGAAAGTATGTGTGTAATAAGCACAGCTGGTACTGACCTGTACCAATTCGGCAATGAACACAAAGTTAGCAACCAAAATTCCACAACACTGACTGATCCTACCATACCAGGGGCCTGAAACTTCTGAACATGGCTCTGCAGAAAAGAAATTGACTTGGAAATTGTTTGCACAAACATGTGGTAGGCATGCCGTAATGCCTGTTACACATTCGTTTGGATGACATGCCATATGGCATTTAAGCCTTCCTCAATAAAAATATCAGCAGTTTGACTGCCTAGCATTAATACGGGTGTCTGGAAAACCTGAATAGCGAATAGCGAATAGTCGCGAACCGCGAACAGCGAACGGT
>Ga0126339_10004658_pt1 | contig 10169 bp, 6 predicted proteins | sample OrbTmetagenome_2_FD_92532 | JGI IMG/M metagenome (GOLD analysis project Ga0126339, IMG submission 92532) | Coral microbial communities from Petempiche,Puerto Morelos, Mexico - Orbicella T R C metagenome | ecosystem: Host-associated > Invertebrates > Cnidaria > Coral | place: Petempiche,Puerto...
GCCACTTATGAGCACTCCCAACACACTCATGCTCACATAACTTGGCAATGTTAGCAACAAAACCATCGAAATCAGTCAACTGGTGCTTGTCCCCAAGCCTCTAACGCATACGTTCTTTGGGCTTGGGAGGAGCGCGTGACAAACTCAAAGACCGTCTGGGCAGAAGACTTATTGACTTTATTAAATGTTACCAGGAGTCCATTGACCAGCATTTTTTGCAGAGTGGCAGTAAAAATGCAAACTCGTTCCCGTGAAAGAAGGCCAGGGGAACGAGGTTGAGTACAAATGAACTTACCAACACCATCAGCGGTGACAGATACTTCCAGCAAATCAGCCACCATTTTGAAATTGGATGACCTATCATAGCTTCGACATCTTTTAAAAACCTGTCAGCTCCTAAAAAAAGTAACCGCTGCTATAAGTTTTACGTCACGAGGCATAAAACTCAAAAAATATTGATCTGGAATGCTATTCTTAAACATCAGATTCTCTGAACTATTACTCTTCATGTAATACTTTCTTATGAAGAACGTGTTAATGGGTATTTTCTTGACTAACATTCATCCTCCAAGCAAAATGATGCCATTTGTCCCCACTTTATGCTTCCAAAAGCCAAAAGTTCTGACGAAGGATAAAACGTTTTTCCAAAAAAGACGCGCCACTCACCATAAATCCATACGACAGCAATCAGCTCTAAAAACACAATGAACAAGAGCGACAAACCGGCTGAAAACGAGTCGAGCAGGTTAAACACGTATATGCCACCCTGTAAAAGCAAAACAAGAAACTCTCAGTTGAAATGACTAAGCTTGAGTTACGACTAATAGTGTTCCTTTATAACGCCGTAACCTTCAGAGTTTGTCTGTCATACAGCCGTTTCTTAGCAAGGAGTGACGAAACGATCGATCGCTCTTTTCGCATCAGTGTTTCCATCAGTCGAAGATAGAGAAACAAGAAAAAGGTAGTGTGTCAAGGAATTGCACAAGGGGGCAGGGGACAGAGGTTGGGAGTTGAAAATTAGAATGCGGGAACAAGGGGATTTCTTCTCCAGTCTTCTTTCGCTCTTGTCCCAGTGTCCCTGCTCTTCGCTTCCCGATCGTCCAGTTTTCTTACTAGAAAGATTAAGTATGACTTTCAGACGGCAAACACCTTGCGAGCAAAGTCTCCTTCGATCTTCCTCGCAGGGTAGACGGCAAACGGCAAACGTCAAACCGCCGTCAAACGTCAAACGTCAAAAGGCAAACATAAACCCTTTGCCTTCTTTTTTCAGCTGTTTGTACAGTAGAGTGAAAATATTTGTATTTGCGATGAATAGTAGAAGATATTTATCAATTTAGGTGTGATTTATTTAAGAAAAAGAAAGGAGATAAGTTTTGCGTTTGTTGTTTCCTGTAAACGTCAAACTTAACCTCTCTAATCTCTCCTAAAGGTACAGGCTGAATTGACTACACAGGAAAGTCCCACTAGAAACAGCAGAACGCATAACACCAACACAACCAGCTCCCTGAATCGACTCAATTTGTGAGGATAGCGTTCTATTGACAAGCGACTACTATCTCCACTAGACCACACTGAAAATCAAATTAAGTAAAGATAAAAATCACACAAAAGATAAGTAAGATACAACAGGTTGACTGCTTGAGGGAATAGGTCCATTTTCTTAAGGTAATTCAGTTGGATATATAAATAAATTTATAATATTTACATTATTTAGAGCGGAAGCTACATCAGACTTAGCTAGTTTCCAGGCGGGTCCTCTATCCTGGTCGAATTGGAATTTGGAGTGTTTGGGTTTTTGTGAAGGGAGGAAACCCGCAGAACCCTGAAAAAAATTAAACCCTCGAAGCAACGCGAAAACCAACAACAAATTTAACCCACGTATGGCACCGGGCCGGAGTCGCACCACTGCGCCATCCCTGCTCCCCAAACAGCTGGTGAGTCTCGCTAATTAGGCCGCCCACTTTACAGTTCCTTTGTTGTTATGGCACAAACCTTGTCTTTTTTTAAAATATAAATTATTGTGTTATCGTGCTAATTAGTTTCTAATCTCTGTCATCCGTCAGTCCGTAGGGCAAACCAAGTCTCGCTTCCATATCATGCAGAGGCCAGGTTACATTTCACAGAACCGTCTAATGGTCTGTTCTGTTGCAGCCTGGTCTTAAAGGTCATATGGTTTGGATGATAGCGAAATGCTGATTTTGAGGTGATTTTGTTGCGTCACACAACAGTCTAATACAGTCGAACCTCTTTTTTAAAGTGGCCACCCCCTATTAAGTGGCCACCCTCCATTAAGCGGCTAGTTATCAAAGTTCCGAGATTACTGTTAGTAAAATACGGAGAAGAAAACCCCTATCAACCGGCCACCTCTATCAAGCAGCCGTGGCCATCTTTAGGTCGTCTCGTTGAGGGTTCTCCAATTTTCTTTACCTCTGTTAAACGACCACCCAAAATTTAATACACGTAGTTTAGCTTTGTTTTGAAAAGACTATAACAGATAACAGTTCGAAGTAGAAAAGCACGATTGTCTTGAAGTGATTCCATATTCACAAAAAAATTAACTCCATGGTAAAAAAATATTCAGAGTACACCAACTCCTATTAAACTGCCACCTCCCATTTCCCCGACGGTGGCCGCTTAACAGGGGTTCGACTGTGTTTAATGAAATCTCAGCTTTCAGAAGTTAGAAAAACAGAAATAAATTAGCTACAGGGAGAAACACACGGTCAAAATTTGACAAGATTCAAACGGATTGTAAACTACGACGACGAAGTGCGTGTTATATAGCTTACAGTGAGAAAGAATTATTACCTGACTGTCAAGTCCCAACATGATCAACATGAAGAAGAACATCACGGCCCAGACCTGGGGCACAGGCAACTCCGCTAAGGCTGCTGGATAGGCTATAAACGCCAATCCGGGACCTTCGTAAAATTCAAAGAGGAAGGCATATGTAAGGCAATCTGATTAACGCAACAATATGTCAATCATCATTTGTAATACTGACGACGGACGGGAGAACTCGTGTGAGCTAATCGGGTTCGGCTATTTTTGTGGTAAGTTGGTTAGGGAACAAAACAAAATGCCGGTTTGCTCTAAATGATTGTAGAAAATTTTTTTTAAGTCGATAAGAGAGCTTAGAAGACTTAAAACCAACTAAAACACAAACAATCACAAATCAATTGAAACTATTCAGAAATCAAACACTACCGACCATCACAGTTCAATCTTTATTGAATTAAATCTTGATTTACTTTTCTCCATTTAGTCCTCATTTTTAATCATCCACTACATAAACTGAAAAAAAAATGAGGCACTCGCCAGCGATAAACCCCAGAATTGAGAAAATGGCAAATCCTGCAAATATGCTTGTAGCGCAGTTAGTGACGGATATGATTAAGGCGTCCCTAAAAGAAGTGATAGCAAAAGACACTTAATCGAAGAGGTCGGGTAGCTGCCCTCGCACGGACTCACATGAAAGGCTTGATACTCTTTGAGAGGACAATAGAACAAGCGACAGAAACAATGGCCCTAGCCCTAAAACAATAACAGCTGCTAACAAGCAAAAGAATTACAAGCTTACAACAGCGGCTACACTTCCGAATCGAAGTGTTCTTTAATTTGTGTTTGTAACATCACTTCATACAAGCTAAAAGGAGAAGCTGCTGAATTCCAAAGCCCGCGGTGTTTCTGGTCAGACATGTTCCTTAGTCCAGTTCTGGCTCTCTCTGTAACGCAACGCTACATTCTCAGGGGAAAGGGTTCGTCTCTCCCGAGAACGTAGCTTGGCGTGTCAGAGAGAGGACTAGAACTGGACTAACATGTTACTATGAACATGAAGTAAGTATGCTCGAGGATGGCTAGGGGCCCGCGGGCTCACAAACATTGCTCATTGCACTGTTTTTGGATCGCAAGGAATCTGAATCGGAAAATATTGGGAAAAATCAAAAGGAATTTGGAAATTACAAAACGAAAACCTTACTTTAGAATGTTGCTCTTCTTGTAGTTGTAGCTAGCAAATGTGAGGTTGACGCCCATTCCCATTGTTAACGAGTACGAGACTCTAGCCGCAGCGTCTATCCACACCTTAAACAGCAAAATAGGGTTCAAGTGGGGCATTGACGGCGTGGTAAAGAGGTAAAGTCTGTATACGAGCCAAGTGGCTCATCAGGCCGGAGTTTATCCCGCTTTCTGTAACATGAAGCGACTAGGAATATTCCTGGATGGGATGCTAGTCCATCGCAGGGTTGCCCCCAGCATTGAGTGACCCATTTGTAAACTTGGGTGGAGCCTTGCATACGGCCGGCACACCTAAAATTTGAATTAACCAATCAGGATTCTGCAGGGGGGGAACTCTACTGTCCTGACTTCAAATGCATGTTAATTTAAGTCAGGCATCGTTTCTTACTTAAGACGGCATTAAATGTTCCGGAAAAAGGATTTTTTTCACTCCAAAAGCCATATGAGATTGTAAAGAGTGAAAACTTGAAACATTTTATGTCTCCAACCTTTTGATTTGGCGCCAAAAATGTGTCGCCCGCGCTTGGCAACTTGTTCTTCAATTGCTGTCGCCAGGTAAGATAATAGTTGTGTCATCTTGGACATTTTGAACAAAATGTGTGTTCCTCGTCAAATTAAACCCAGAATCCTTGTGTTGAGGATTAGGAGAAGCCAAAGCAACTTAGAATTGTCTTTATTTTGTTAACTGTAAAGAAAAAGACTATCAACGCGTCGTTTCGGTAGGACAACTAGGTCTTGACTGCCGCTTGTACAGCGGGTGCGGCCACCGTAAGCAAGGAGAGTGGCACTGTGAGAGTGAAGTGTCTTGGCCAGGAACAAAACACAATGACCCTGGCTAGGGCTCGAACCCCGACCGGTAAATCCGGAGTCGAACGTACTAACCATGAGGCCACCACGCCTCCACAGTGGTGCATACTGTTGATCATTAACTTTTTACCCTTAAACAAGTCGAGTTACCTCTTATCGGTCGCCAGAGAGCGAGAGGTCGCATACTCCTTACATGGAGAAAGAGAGGCTTATCAGAAATTGCTATTTAGTAAAGACTATAAATCGTATATGTACCTTGGGATCGCCACGTCGCTCCCAGGAAGGCATAAGGTAGAATATCAGTCCGTCCTTCGCTCCAGGTAAGGTGATACCCCGGAAAAATGGGATCACCAGGATGAAGTAGGGGCCGTGGCCGTCACGTACACAACCTGTTGACGATCGCAAAATTAGCTCCCTGCTGTTCCGTATACCGACGTCCCTGAGTCTTCGTGCGTTCCTCTCCTTCTAGAAGACCTCTTCTGAACTAATATTAATTGACGTGTAGCGACTAGAACTTTCTTTGCGTTTGCGTTTGCGTTTGCGTTTCTCCGTGACCCCTGGGAATTATGCAACCCACTCTGTAGTACTTAAGCGTTCTTCATGCGTAGTTTTGGTTTCTGCCGCGTTTTCCTTAGCTGCTTCACTGTCGTGAGCCCTGAAGTGCAAATTCTAGAATTCGAGTCGCCACAGTTTTGTAAGTTTGTTTGCTCCGTTGTCAGTTTTTTTGTTTTTTTGTTTTTTTGTCGTTATATTTGTACCTAAATATTTTGTCTCGTTTATTTTTTCAGTGGAATCACAATCACACACCCACGATCACTTTTTGTTTCTCTCGTGTTTACGCCCAGCATGATTAAACTTGTGCATTCAAACTGTGACGCCTGTAGCGCTTACTAGACCTACACGACGCAAAACATTTTGCTCAGTATAGATACTTTTGCGATGAGCCTAGGAATAAATAATCATCATCATTTTGTTTGCCACGATAGAAAAGAAGTATACACAATAACAGTGAATAGGCGAGGAGACATCCAAGAGGCCACCATGCAGGCCTGTTGCGGAGGCCCCTTCAACTGTTAATATAGTTTAAATATAGTTTAAATTTTTAGCTTACAGAACCCACAATACGAAACTCATTTTCTAAGCATTGGAAATAAGTAGCTGAACCTTAATCATGTGAGAGGCACGTGATCACCTTTCCCGTCGTACGCACGCCTTTCCACATACAGAAATACACTAGTATCCAGGCCACGAGTACCGAGATGGTGATCGGTCCGTTGAGAGGGCCTGGTTCATGAACTCAGCTGGTGATCTTTAGAACTTTTTCCCTAAAGAAAACAATTAAAATTTTATCAATATTATTTTATTAGACGGCTTTATTTTCGGTCACTTTTTTTTGGCTGAAATTAAAATCGTCCGAAATTTTTTGCAAGTAATGTAGACTTTCGAAAATCGTTCTCAATTACACAAGTAATTATCGACTTACTCAAGGAATTCTCGACTGGGCGAGGCTCCCGAGGCGTTCGGATTGGAAGAATTAAAGATGTAACAATCTGGCGTGTTCCAAGGATGGTGACAACCCACCCAAGGAATATCTTTCTTGAAAGCTTGGTAGAAGTAGAACAAAGACCACGCCATGATAACATTGTAATACATTGACACCAGGAACGAAACGGCAATGCTGGCAAACCCGATACCTAGAAAGGAAGAAAATCGAGTCAGCAAAATAAGCCTCTAGGATGCAATTGTCTCTGGCACCGTCAACACTACGCCGGAGAAATTTGAAAACGGAGGTTTCACTCTGAAAACACATTAAATGTTTTCCGTCCACACTACGCCGGAGGAATTTCAAAACGCAACAATCACCGGTCATTTTGGATTCGTGTTTGGGTTAAACTCGGTCAGGAAAATCACATGTTTATCGTAACCTAATCGTTTTGGAAAAGCTTCGTTTTCAAAATGTTTTCTGTCCTAGCCGGAGAATAAAACTGTATGAAAGCTCGAACATGAGCATAAGGATTTACACTGCTCGTGATATTTGAAAATTCTTGCAAATTGAATTCCCCTAAAAGCTCGTGCAATTTTGAGAGAATTTTCAAACATCACTTGTAGTGTAAATCCTTAATAGCACTCGCATTTGTAAAATGATACGAATCTTGGACGCCCTTCTGGAGCAGTGATGAGAGAAGAATTGAATGACAGTCTTAAGGGACGGACCATTAGAAAATTGAAGTGGGAGTGAGGGAAAAGCAAAAAACAGTTTATGCAAGGAAGGGTGACTGAAAAAAAAATCGCGCAAAGCAGAAGTGAAGAAAAAAAATTCATGCAGAGTGAATTGCACTGTCGAGCTTTAAAACTATACCCGCCTGAATGGCAACTTGGCAGCCACTTTAAACTGCATACTTTATACTTGGCAGCCACTTTGAACTCGACAATTTGCGACTTTGTCGGCTTGTAACTTGGCAACCACTTTATACTGAGTAGCAACCTCATCATGGACACTGCTAGTCAAACGCCCTTGCAGAAAAACCCTCATGAATAACCATGGCTTAAAAGTGATTAAAAAACCATGTGCTATAAAGAGCCATCCTGCTTTATATTATTCGTTTGCATTTAAGCAAGCACATCAGTACTGTGTTTTGAAAGAAATATAGAGTGATTTCCAAATAGAATGTTTCCCCCTCCAATTCCCACCCCAATTAAAAAAATTCGTGCAGGGGATTAGCCCCCGCAAAAAAAAATCCTGCAATGGCATTGGACGTGAAAAAAATTCCTGCAAGCTGAAAAGGTCCCAACCTGCCCCCCATCCTCCCCCACTAAATTTTCTAATGGTCCGTCCCTAAGTAAAGTACAGGGAGAAATATTGCGTTACTGTATTCTTTAAGTACCATCAGAAGAGAAACTTGTGTAAAATAATTAAGTGTCTGTGAAGTTTCTTTCCAATCACAAATCAAAACAGTCATCATTACGTTTCTGTTACGTTTCCTCCGTCGGTTTCCTCAACTGAGACGCGATGCCGTGTTAACAGCAAATCTCAAGAGTCTAGTTCTGACTTACTAGACTTGAACCCTGTCTACCCCGTGCAAGGGGGGCATACAGTGTGGCACTAAATTTTTGCGGGTTCTAATTTTTGCGAATTTTTGCGGTTTTTTCCACGATCCGCAAAAACAAATTCTCGCCAAAATTTTTTCCGCTAAAATCTACTCAACTGGCAAAATTATACATACAAACATCACAAGTAGAATCTTGCTGCTGTCATTTATTTAAAGTCTCTTTTGTTCAAAAACAAAACTATGAAATGAGAAACAAAACGTTCAGAAATACAAAAAAAAAAATTTACGGGAAAGGATCGCCTGAAGATGCTCTATTTAGTAGAGCATCTACAATTGCACACAAGAGCACGATGTAATTGTCAATAGACCAATTTCGATATATCGAAATTCAGCCTAAAACAATAGACCTCAGTAAGAGGCGCTGGGGAATAACTACAGAGTTTGTGGGGCTTATTCCCCGGAGCCTCGCGCTGAATTTTAATATATCGAAATTGGTCTATTGCATGCAGTTTATTTAACAATGAGGAAATGTTGTAGAGTCAATAAGATGATTGCTTGTCCAAGAATGGTTGGAAACGTTTTTTTCCTTCCTTTACATCCGGGCCATTATAACAATTCTGACCATTTCCTATTTTATTTTTGTTTTTTTTTCCTTCCCACTTTCCTAAGACAAATACGTGCTCTCCTCTCCCCCAATTCTCTAGAAACATATCGTTAACTGTGCAAAGATACATCTTTAGTCAAGCACACCACCCCTGAAGACAAACCTTTAATGAAGAAATGTCTGTTCCGCTAAAGAGGTCCAGTCTGATTGGTTAGCAAATGACAAACAAAGGAAATGAGTTTCTTGGCCGCCACATACAGTAGGACGATATCATGTTCATATTAAGCTAGCCGCACAAAAAAGCAAATGAATATGTTCATCCAATGAACAGTCTACTGTAGTGATAAATTTCCATAAAGCATCGCCTTCGGTAAGCACCGGTGCATATCGACATACGACGATCAAGTTCTTGTTTGAGTGTTAATAAGGTTTCAGTTCATAAGACTTCCAAGATCTACAGGTTTGTTTGTTTCATTGATTTTGTAGTCACGAAAGATATCTTTGAAGCAGTTTGCTATTGTTATATGCAGTTAAGACTTAACGAAACTGCCAATATATCGGAAACGAAACGAAACCAACAAAACAAAAGAACCCATGATCATGATTACTAAGCGTTATTTGCAGCTGAGGAGACTGTAGTCCTGCACTCCGGTTAGCCTGAATAACATTCCTGTCAGCCAAAATAACGCTCAGGTTGGCATGTTCACGGTTAGCTTTCAATAATGATAATGGTTTCTCTGACTGTTTTGATGGTTTCGTTTCGTTCGTTTCGGCTGTTTCGTTTCGGTTGTCACCTTTCAGTGGTTTGTTCGTTGTTTCGAGTTCTAGTACATGTCGTTCGTTTGGCCGCACCTAAGCAAGTGAAATAGTTTCTGATTTAAGCTCGAGTCACGAGTCAGCCCAGACTAGTTAATTTCGATTCAACGGTAATTTCCTTTATTTCTTTGTATAATTTCAAGTTGTGGGTCTAGTCCTTATAGCGGGGCAGATTGAGGAAACTGATTGATGTCAGTTTAGCTAACTCATGACACTGCCAGAGAAGCTTACCTACGTTTCCTTAAATTCTGCTCAAACTTACTTGAATTTTATTCTTCGTAAATGCAATACCTCATTCGCATCAAACAACACTGTTTTAGGGTTGGATGATCAGGCATTCCAACCACGTCACAGAGAGGCGCTTGCCAAGCATTTCTTATAAACATATTACATGTTAGAAAAGGAAGGCGTGTACTTAAGCCTATCAGTAGAGAATTCTGAGCTGTATAAGTAAATGAGTGGCTTGTGTGTCATTTGGACGAGTTGATAATGTTGGTAAGATCGGTTTTATTTCGCTTTGTTGTGAACAACCGAAAACAAGTTTTACTTGGCCGGTCATGCGAAAGAACGGCATTCAATTATAAAGTCTGAAATGTGTGCGGAATTTAAGTGAAACCGTCAGTGATATCACTAAGCCCGCATGCTACCGTGGCACTTAAATTGTTTCATGTTTTTCTCTGGTGTTTGCAGGACTAAGAAAATATAACTCTACCTTTTCCTTAAAACTTCGATTCTGATATGATTAATTATGAGCTTTATTTCAAGTCGGCCTCACACTGTGAGCCCAGTCGGTGCCTTGAAAACACTAACAGCTACAAATAGAGGGCCTGGGTTGGGTTGGACCGACAGAGAGAGAAATGATCTCAGATCAGCAA
>Ga0126339_10004659_pt1 | contig 10169 bp, 9 predicted proteins | sample OrbTmetagenome_2_FD_92532 | JGI IMG/M metagenome (GOLD analysis project Ga0126339, IMG submission 92532) | Coral microbial communities from Petempiche,Puerto Morelos, Mexico - Orbicella T R C metagenome | ecosystem: Host-associated > Invertebrates > Cnidaria > Coral | place: Petempiche,Puerto...
AGTACCCCATCAAGACCCGGGTCGCCCTGACCGGCCCCATGATCGTCGGCCGCGACATCGCCCACGCCAAGCTGAAGGAGCGGCTGGACGCGGGTCAGGGCCTGCCGGACTACCTCAAGAACCACCCGGTCTACTACGCCGGCCCGGCCAAGACCCCCGAGGGCATGGCGTCGGGCTCCTTCGGCCCCACCACCGCCGGGCGCATGGACGCCTATGTGGACCAGTTCCAGGCCGCCGGCGGCTCGCTGGTGATGATCGCCAAGGGCAACCGCTCCCAGGCCGTGACCGACGCCTGCAAGGCGCACGGCGGCTTCTACCTGGGCTCGGTGGGCGGCGCCGCCGCGCAACTGGCCCTGGAGAGCATCCGCAAGGTCGAGGTTCTGGAATACCCCGAACTGGGCATGGAAGCCGTCTGGCGGATCGAGGTGGAGAACTTCCCGGCCTTCATCGTCGTCGATGACAAGGGCAACGATTTCTTCCGGCCGGGCTGACGTGGTTCCCGGCCTGATCCTCGCCGCGCCGGCCAGCAACAGCGGCAAGACCACCGTCACCCTGGCGCTGATCCGCGCCCTGGTGCGGCGGGGGTTGCGGCTGGCCACGGCGAAGGTGGGGCCGGACTACATCGACCCCACGTTTCACGCCGCCGCCGGGGGACGCGCCTGCCTCAACCTGGACACCTGGGCCATGCCCCCGTCGCTGCTGGATGGGCTGGCGGCGGACCTGTCCGGGGACGGGACGGACCTGATCCTCTGCGAGGGGGTCATGGGCCTGCTGGATGGCGCCACGGCGCCCGGCGACCCGGGCCACGATCCGGACGCCGACGGCTCCACGGCGGCACTGGCCGCGCGCCTGGGCTGGCCGGTGGTGCTGGTGGTCGACGCCAAGGGCATGGCGGCCTCGGCGGGCGCGGTTGTGCGCGGCTTCCAGGGTGCCCGGCCGGGCGTGACCCTGGCCGGCGCGATCTTCACCCGGGTCGGCGGTGCCCGCCACGCCGAGGTCCTGCGGGCCGGGGCCCGGGCGCTGGCCCCGGACGTCCGCGTGCTGGGCGCCCTGCCCCGCGACGATCGCCTCGCCCTGCCGTCCCGTCACCTCGGCCTGGTGCAGGCGGGCGAGCACCCGGACCTGACTGCCTTCCTGGAGGACGCCGCCACCCTGGCCGAAACCCACCTGGACCTGGACGCCCTGGTGGCCCTGGCCCGACCGAGTCCCGGCGACGCGAGCGCCCGGCCAGGCGCCCCTCTCCCTCCTCCCGGGCAGCGAATCGCGGTGGCCGCCGACATGGCCTTCGCCTTCGCCTATCCCGCCGTGCTGGACGGCTGGCGGACGGCGGGCGCCGAGATTCGGCCGTTTTCACCCTTGGCCGATGAGGCGCCCGACGCGGAGGCCGCCTGCGTCTATCTGCCCGGCGGTTACCCGGAACTGCACGCGGGCCGGCTGGCGGCCAACGCCCGCTTCCTGGACGGATTGCGGGCCACCGCCGCCCGGGGCGCGCCGGTGTTCGGGGAGTGCGGCGGCTACATGGTGCTGGGCCGGGGCCTGGTGGACGCGGACGGCGCCCGCCATGCCATGGCCGGGCTGCTGCCCGTGGAGACCAGCTTCGCCGCGCGCCGCCTGCATCTGGGCTACCGGTCCGTCACCACTCTTGGCCCGACGCCCTTCGGTCCCGCCGGCACCGCCTTTCGCGGCCATGAGTTCCACTTCGCCCGGGTGCTGGCCGAGGGCGGCGGCGACCGCGACGCCCTGTTCTCCGCCCGTGACGCGCGCGGCCAGGATCTGGGAGCGGTGGGCCGCCGGGTCGGCTCGGTGGCCGGGTCCTTCATCCACCTGATCGCCGGCACCGACGCGCCGGGTGGCGGCGTACCCGTCCGGACCCGAATGCGCTGAGCGGGTCAGGTCGGCCCGCCGCGCCACCACGATCCGGGCCGGCCACATCATGTATACCGCAAAGGGCAGCTTGACAGCGACGTGGGCCGGCTCCGCACACACCAGCGGTCATTTTCGGGACAGGATGATGTAAGATATGCACATGAGCCTGCTCGGATGTCGTCTGCTGCTGGGCGCGCCGTGCCGTCACCCCGGCGCGGTCGCCGCCCCCGCCTCCGCTGTCGCCCTCACGCCGGACGACACGATCCATGACGCGCGCCCATTCTGGCGCCGCAAGACCCTGCCGCAGATGACCGAGGCGGAATGGGAAAGCCTCTGCGACGGCTGCGGCAAATGCTGCCTGAACAAATTGCAGGACGAGGACACGGGCGCGCTCGCCTTCACCAACGTGGCCTGCGACCTTCTGGACCCCGACACCTGCCGCTGCGGCGACTACGCGAATCGCTGGGACCACGTGCCCGACTGCGTCAAGCTGGTGCCCGCCATGGTCGACAAGCTGGCCTGGCTGCCCTCGACCTGTGCCTACAGGCTGCTCGCCGAGGGCCACGATCTGCCCGACTGGCATCCCCTGATCAGCGGTGATCCGGAAAGCGTTCACCGCGCCGGCGTCTCGGTGCGCGGCCGGGTGATCCTGGAGCGCGAGGCCCGCGACCTGGAAGACCACGTGGTCGATTGGGAGGACATGTGACGATGGCCTGGTGGCCGCGCCCCGCGCGCTCGGCCACGCCACCGCCCGAGCGCACCTTGCGCCTGGGCGAGCGGTCGGTGCCCCTGGTCACCCGCATCAACCCGCGCGCCCGACGCATCGCCCTGAAGGTGGACACTCACAGAGACCAAGTGATCCTGGTGCTACCCCACCGTCGCCACCTCAAGGCCGCCGAGTCCTTCCTGGACAGCAAGCGCGACTGGGTGGCCGCCCGCCTGGCCGATCTGCCCCCGGCGGTGACGCTGAGCGATGGCGTGCATGTGCCGGTCCTGGGCGAACCGCGCCGCATCCGTCATTGCCCGGAGGCACGCCGGGGGGCGTGGCTGGACGCGGACACGGGCGAGATCCACGTCTCCGGCACCGCCGAGCATCTGCCCCGGCGGGTGCTGGACTGGCTGCGCGCCAAGGCCCGCGCCGAGATCACCGTCCGCGTCCAGGCCCACGCCGCGCGCCTGGGCGTCACCCCCGGGCGCATCACACTGCGCGACACCCGCTCCCGCTGGGGCAGTTGCGCACCCTCGGGCGGGCTGAACTTCTCCTGGCGGCTGGTGATGGCGCCGCCCTGGGTGCTGGACTACGTCGCCGCCCACGAGGTGGCCCACCTGCGGGAGATGAACCACGGCCCAGCCTTTTGGGCACACGTGGAGACGCTGACCCCCGGCGCCCGGGCGCCCGCCCGCGCCTGGCTGCGTACCCACGGCCCGGCGCTGCACCGGGTGGGATGAGGGCCCTGGGTTTCCGGCACGGTCCGGGCTTGCGCCGGGTGTGTCAGTTTGGGTAGACACGGGTGGTGAGATAGCGACCGCGAGGGAGGACCGCCGTGCAGTGCCCGGGGTGCAAGACCGAGGTGGACGACAAGGCGACAGGCTGCCCGACCTGCGGCGCCCGGCGCGGTTACTTCATGGACCGGCGCGGTCGCGTGGGTGGCAAGCTGAAGGTCTGGGGTGGAATCGCCGCCGTGTTGATCGTCGGGATCGGCGTCTTCATCGCCCCCATGCTGTACACATGGCCGATCAACGACACCATCATCTGGCTGCTGGGAATCTTCGCCTTCGTGATGCTGCTGGCCGCCGCCCAGTTCATCTTCTACCTGATCCGGGGGCCGGTCTGGTACCCGCCCGAAGGCTGGCAGGGATAGGCGGCCGGACAAAAGCGACCGACCCGTCAACGCCGCTTAGGGTGCGTCTTCGTTCGCGTGTTCGAGGCACGGAACACTCGCCATGTATATCGTTCGCTTGTAGCATGGATTCAACCTTAGGGTCTCGGGGCGTGGAGCGCTCGGGGTCCCCACGGGATGTCTCATGACCACGCATGGCCGGATGATGCCCCATGCAGTGCCCCAACTGCCTGACCAACGTGGACGACGAGACGACCGAATGCCCGACCTGCGGCGCGCGGCGGGCGTATGGTCTTGATGTCGTCGAAAGCATGCTCGGCAAGGCGGCGCTCAGGAGACAGGTCATGGGCCTTCTCCTCGGTGTCGCCGGCCTGACCCTGGCCCAGATCCATGTGCTTGTGACCGGCTATCACACGTCTTGGTCGACACCTGGGCCAACCCTCGGACCGCTGTGGATCGAGGGCTGTCTCCTGGTGGCCGGTCCCGGGATCCTCCTGGTCTTGTGGGCAAACCTAGCCGGTCTGATCATGCGCCTGAGGACAGGCCCTCGTTGGTTTGGCCCACGCGGACACAGGGGGCACGTACCCGCCCCGGCGCGCCGGCAACGGACGGACACCGTCGCCACGCCCTGCCCAGCTTGCGGCACCCCCGTGCACGCGACGGCGGTTAGTTGTCCCGCCTGCCGGGCGCGGCGCGGCTATCGCCTTGACTCTCGATTGGACGGGGGCGCGATCGTGACGGACCGCACGCAGGCCCGGTTGGCCCTGACGACCTGGATCGGGGGCATGGGCCTGTCGGTCGCCGCCCTGGGCGCGTTGGTGTCGCCCATCCTGGCGGCCGGCGCCGTCCCCCAAGGCATGCTGCCTTTGATGCTCTGGCTGGCCGCGTTGGGCGGGTGGGCGATCGTCCTGGCGTTCCGCCGCGTCGCCCGCTACCGGCGCGGCCCCCAGTGGTTCGCTCCCTATGGCTAGGACCCAGTTCCCAGACCAACAGGAACCGGCGCGCCCCTCGCGTCCGCACCCGACTGACCGCAAGCGTCGGATCTCATCCCATGCAGTGCCCCAACTGCCTGACCAACGTGGACGACGAGACGACCGGATGCCCGACCTGCGGCGCGCGGTGGGCGTATGGCGTCGGGTGGACGGGAGATATTCTGGACAAACCCGCACACTGGCGTGCTCGGACGAAAGCCAATACCCTTTTGCTTACACTGTGAACTTTATTGATCTTCATTTTGCCGTTAAGACTTCTTCCGTAAAATTACTCAGGTAACACAATCGCCCTGGTCGTCGCTGGTCTCACCCAGGACTTCTTGGGACTCTTGTTGCTCCTCATGATGGTCACGGTCATATGAGTGTTCAAGGACTCAGCGACGGGCAAGGAGTCGGTCTGGTTTGGTCCCAATGGGCACGTCGGCCAGTGCCCGCCGATGGGTCCTCAGCGCACGGTTGGCGGTCCCCCGGAGACCTGCCCAGGGTGCGGCACATGGGGGTCCGAGAGACAGCCGTGAGTTGCCCAACCTGTCGCGCCCGCCGGGGGTATCGCGTGACCCATGCCGGGATCGTTGGTGGACGCGTTGACGTCCTCCATCGCGTGGTCGCGGAACTTCTCATCCTGCCCTTCCTGGCGATCGGACTCCAGTCCGGCATGATGAGCGTGGCAAGCCTGGGGTTACCCGTGAATCAGTGCCCGCTGAGCGGTGTGACCATCGGAATCGCCCTGCTGTGCGGGGTCCTCTGGATGAGGGCGATGCTGTTCGCCATCGCTTCTGTCTGGCACGGTCCGCGCTGGTTCCCGCCTGACTGGCCAGGGCAATGATCAAGCCTCGCCTCGGCTCTTACCCGCCGTCGAACCGCCCGCCGATGAGGAACTCCCTGTTGCCCTCGGGACCGGTGATGGGGCTGTCGGTGACGCCCAGCACGGTCCAGCCCGGCAGTCCCGCCAGCCAGCCGGCGATGGTCTCGCAGACCTCGGCGTGCAGGGCCGGGTCGCGCACCACGCCGCCCTTGCCAACGCGGTCCTTGCCGACCTCGAACTGCGGCTTGATGAGCGCCACCAGATGCCCGCCCGGGCGCAGCAACGCCAGGGCCGCCGGCAGCACGGTGCGCAGGCCGATGAAGCTGGCGTCACAGACCACCAGGTCGACCGGTTCGGGCACCTGTTCAGCGGTGAGGTGGCGAGCGTTGGTGCGCTCCAGCACCACCACGCGGTCGTCGACGCGCAGCTTGTGGGCCAGTTGCCCATAGCCCACGTCGACGGCGTAGACCCGCGCGGCACCGCGCGCCAGCAGCACGTCGGTGAAACCGCCGGTGGAGGCGCCCACGTCGAGGGCCAGGGCGCCCCCCGGGACTCCGCTCGGGTCGATGCCGAAGGCGTCCAGCCCGGCCACCAGCTTCAGGCCGCCGCGCGAGACCCAGGGGTGGTCCTGGCCGCGCACCGCCAGCGCCACGTCGGGGGCCAGCCGCTGGCCCGGCTTGTCCAGGCGGCGCTCGCCCGAGAACACCAGCCCGGCCATCACCAGCGCCTGGGCGCGCGCCCGGCTGTCAACCAGTCCCCGGTCCACCAGGAGCTGGTCCAGGCGCGGGCGCGCGGGCAGGCTCACGGCGTGGCGCCAGCCAGACGCGCGATGACGCCAAGGTCGTGGGACTCGGGTGTCAGGGGCGCGCCGGCCAGATCCCCATACACGTCCTCGACCACGAAACCGGCGTCCGCCAGTTCGGCCGTCAACGTCTCCACGGTGAAGTGCTGCAACCAGTTGTACACCCGCCAGACACGCCCATCGGCCTCGACAATCGTATAGCGCTCCAGGCACAGGCTTTCGGCGTCATACAGGAACGTCTCCTGCAGGCCCAGGTAGTCCCCGGGCGACCAGAAGCCGTCCATCAGACGGCGCGCGGCGAAGGCCCCGGGGCGCAGTGTCTCGAAGCGGACGCGGGTGAAGACGTCGAACGCCACGCGCCCGCCGGGCTTCAGATGGCGCCGCCAGACGTCATACAGGCGCCGGCGCTTCTCCGGCGACAGGGGGCAGAGATCGCCATAGATCAGGGTGATGGCGTCGAAGCGCTGGGCCGCGTCGAAGGCCAGGTAGTCGGCCTCGTGATAGGCGATGGCCAGGCCCGCCGCATCCGCCTGGGCGCGGGCATGGGCCAGGGAGCGCGGCGAGAAGTCCAGCCCGGTGACCGTGGCGCCGGTCCCGGCGGCGAGGCGCTGTGTGTACAGACCAGGACCACAGCCGAAGTCGCACAGGTGACGGCCCGGCCCCAGGTCCAGGCGCTCGGCCAGCCATGCCACGGTGGCCTCGATCACCGGCAGCGGGCGCGACGCCTGCGGGGCGTCCGGATTCAGGTGATAGGCCAGCATCTGTGCCGAGAGATGCGGGTCGACCCACAGGGTCTTTACCGTGTCGGCGCCGAACGGCGCCGGCCGCTGGCCCAGGTCGGCCAGGGCCTCGGTAAACACGTCGAGAAGAACGGGATCGGTCATCGTGGCTACGGTCCCTCAGCATGCGAAAACGGGGCCGCACCCTTGACCCACCGGACACGCGGTGTCAATGCGAACCGTCACGCGTTGCCGTCTCTCACCGGCCCGCGAACAGCGTGAAGGACGATCGCGCAGTCCATTCCGGACCAGGTCCGTCATTGCGAGGAGCGTAAGCTCCGACGCAATCCAGGGCAAAGCACACTGTCCTTCGCCACTGGATTGCCTCGCCCGAACATAGGATGCGGACTCGCCACAACCGTTTTTCCAGAAAACCCGCCGGACACAGTCACAACCGAGAGTGAAGGCGATCACCCCCTCACCGGCCCGCGAACTTCACCGCCTGCTTGGCCGCCGCGATCAACGCCTGGGCCTTGTTCCAGCACTCCTGGCGCTCCATTTCCGGGTCGGAGTCGGCGACGATGCCGCCGCCCGCGTGGATATGCACCACACCGTCCTTCACCAGAGCGGTGCGCAGGGCAATGCAGGTGTCCATGTTGCCGTTGGCGGAGATATAGCCCACGGCGCCGGCATAGAAGCTTCGCCGCACGGTCTCCAGTTCCTCGATGATCTCCATGGCCCGCACCTTGGGGGCGCCGGACACGGTGCCGGCCGGGAAGCCGGCCATCAGCGCGTCCATGGCGTCCTGGCCCTTGCGCAGGGAGCCGGTGACATTGGAGACGATGTGCATGACGTGGGAGTACAGTTCGACGAAGAACTGGTCGGTGACGGTGACCGAGCCGATCTCGGCCACCCGACCCACATCGTTGCGGCCCAGGTCCAGCAGCATCAGGTGCTCGGCGCGCTCCTTGGGATCGGCCAGCAGGTCGGCGGCGTTGGCGGCGTCCTCGGCGGCGGTCGCGCCGCGCTTGCGGGTGCCGGCGATGGGGCGGATGGTTACCTCGCCGTCGCGCAGACGCACCAGGATCTCGGGGCTGGCGCCGACGATCTGATAGCCGCCCAGGTCCAGATAGACCATGAAGGGCGAGGGGTTGGTCCGGCGTAACGCGCGGTACAGGCTGAACGGCGGCAGCCGGAAGGGCAGCGTGAAGCGCTGCGACAGCACCACCTGGAAGATGTCGCCGGCCATGATGTACTCCTTGGCGCGGCGCACCAGGGATTTGTAGTGCTCGGCGTCCATCATGGGCGTGGCGTCCGGCTCCGGATCCGGCTCGCCGGGCAGGTGGCGCAGCGGCAGGGCGCGCTCCAGGTCGGCGGCGGTGTCGGCCAGGCGCTCCCGGGCCAGGGCATGAGCGGCGTTGGCGTCCACCCCCGGGCGCGGCCACACCGGCGTGGCCAGGGTCAGGCGATGCTTGATGTTGTCGAACACCACCATCACTGTGGGCCGGATGAACACACCATCCGGCACATTGATGGTGTCGGGGTTCTCGTCGGGGATGGACTCCACCAGCCGCACGGTGTCGTAGCCCATGTAGCCCACCAGTCCGGCGGTCAGCGGCGGCAGGTCGGCCGGCGGGTTCGGCGGGGGCTCGATGCGGCTTTCGGCGACGATCGCGCGCAGCGAGTCGAGCGGCGGACGCGGATCGGTCTCGAAGGCGGTGGCATCGTGGCGGGCGTCGCGGTTGATCTCGGCGCTGTGCCTGTGACAGCGCCAGATCAGATCCGGCTTCAGGCCGAGGAAGGAGTAGCGACCGCGCACCGCGCCGTCCTCGACGCTGTCCAGCAGGAAGCAGTGGGAGCGGCCGTCGGCCAGCTTCATGAAGGCCGAAACCGGGGTTTCCAGGTCGCCCACCAAATGGGTCCAGACCACTTGAGGCTTGCCCGCCATGTAGGTGGTGCGGAAATCGGCGAGGCTGGGCAGGGTATCCATGGTGGGTGATCCATCTGGGTGCGGGATTGTAACCGGTGCTATCGCCCCCACATCGCGCGGCGGCGGTGCCGGTGCCTAGAACGCGTCCTCGATCACGGCGCGGTTGATGGTCACGCCGAGCTGGCGCGACAGGGCATCGGTGAACTGCACGAACAGGTCGTCGGCGATGTCGGTGGTTACGCGCGCGGCCATGGCGGCGCGGGCGTCGGCGTCCGAACCCCCGTTCGCGCCACCGGCGGCTCCTCCCCCGGCGGTGATCTCGGTCAGGTGGACGACGTGGACGGCGCTACCCGCCTCCACCACGCGCAGATCGCCCGGCGTCATGTCGAACAGCGCCTGGACAAGCTGCCCGGGCATGGGCCGGCTGGCCGGATCCACGGCCCGGCCATCACGGCGCACCGCCGGCAAGGGGACCAGTGCCAAACCCTCGGCCTGGGCGACGGCGGTCAGGGTACGCCCCTCGCCGGCGGCGGCCAGAAGGCGTTCGGCGATGGCCCGCGCCTGCTCGGCCTGACGCTCTTGGGTCCAGAGCGCCTCAAGCTGGCCGCGCACGTCCTCCAGGGGGCGCGGCGCCGGGGGTGTGACCGAATCGACGCGCAGCACGAAGTAGCCCGCGCCGGTTTCCTGCATCAGGCTGGTCTCGCCGGCCTCGGCGGTAAAGGCCGTGGACAGGAACCCCGGTGCCTCGGGCAACCCGTCCACCGGCGTGCCATCGGGCGCGTTGCCTTGGCGGTCCACCGCCGCCACGGTCAGCAGGTCCAGGGCCAGGTCCCCGGCGGCTTGTTCCAGGGTGGCGCCCCCCCCCAGGGCGTCGTCGAGTTGCACGGACAGGTCATAGAGCGCGTCCATGGCCCGGGCCTCGATCATGTCCGCGCGCAAGGTGTCGCGCACCGCGTCCAGCGGCGGCACGCCGCCGGGGGCAATCTCGCGCACCTGGAACACATGCCAACCGAAGGCGCTTTCGACCGGATCGGAGACGGCGTCCACCGCCAGCGCGAAGACGGCCGCGCCCAGGTCACCGGGCAGGGTGTCGGGGCCGACCTCGCCCAGATCCTCGGGCGCCGACGCCCCGGCCTCGGCGGTGGCCGCGTCCAGGTCCACACCTCCGCGCGCGGCATCAACGACCGCCTGGGCGGTGGCCCTGTCGGCAACCC